>UOFG01000193.1_pt1 | contig 25498 bp, 29 predicted proteins | sample 1988411 | NCBI WGS metagenome assembly UOFG01 (sample SAMEA4712194, study PRJEB27164) | hydrothermal vent metagenome | biome: marine basaltic hydrothermal vent biome; feature: marine hydrothermal vent; material: mineral | place: Pacific Ocean | collected 2011-06-14/2011-07-23 | depth 1689 m
ATATATACAGTATGTGCTAAAACACATTGCAGATGCAGATACGCTTGAAAAGCTTGAAGTGCTATTACCCTGGAATATGCCTAAACCTGCACTTTAGTTAATGTATGCTGATTTGTTGGCGCTTACGCAATATGTAATAGCATCTGTTCAGCATGTTTCCAGATTCCGGCAGTTTCGTAAATATGGACTGCATAGCATGGAATTACTTATCCATAACCTTGAGTCACCGCAAAGAATCGGCTGGAAAAAAAACACCGTGCAACATACGGTTTATCGGGAAACCTGTATGCAACAACAATGTATTCGCACGTATTTACCCTCAATAAAACCACAATCTCATTCTCAGCAAAAAGCGGCTGCCAATGTCTCCACGACGATTAATAAAAAGGCGCTTCAAAATCAGACTACCCCGCTCTCGCTCCCAACAGATAGCAAACCAGGTGGCATTGTAGTTGTGCCTGCTGGCACTGAAATAGACACTGGACAGTCATCAGAGATCGGCCAGAAAACATTATCTGGAAACAACGGAAAAACCCTGATGTGGCAAATTGAAGAGCAGGAGTAAACAACTGGCGAAGCAGTTTAAAAAAACTGGCCAGCAATCGAGTGTATTTATAAAAGGGTGCTTATAAATCATAACTTACACGTATTAGTAGACTCCAGCTTAAACACCACTACCAGAACGATAAAAACCATGCTTCTGGCGCAGGCAGTATTTCAACCACTTACTGAGAAAACGATTCAACTGCCATTTCTGCCTGAGCGCATCTGAGGGCAAATTATCCAGTACCAGACGACCATGGTGCAATTTACCCGACATCACTTCCGCCAGTCCGGCATCATGGTATATACGAATCTTCAGATTGGGCTCCATACGCTGTTCTGTGTCGTCCTTAAAACAATAACTTAGTATCAGCGTTGTGGTAAACCTGCTCCGCTCTTTAATTTGCAGATGCAAACTCATATGCCCTTCGGCTTTGGAAACGCTGCTATTCTGTATCGCTGATAATTCAGGAATCAACTTACGCAACTTCATGTAATTGTCTTCATACATATCCATCAGACTAACAAAATCAACCGGCAGCACATCTTCACAACCATACTGGCTGGTTTTCTGCCTGAATTTTAATAAATGTCGTTTTGACAACGACTGCTTTCCAGATCTTAAACTCATACCCTAAAGTGTATCATGTGCAGCGTTTTTTATTCCCTCAACTTTTACTCTGACACGCAATTGTCTGAACTTTTCCCTGTCGACATTATCTTTAAACAGCAACACCGACAGATATTTTCTGTTTTCAGGCTTAAACCAGCAGGAGATAGATGAGAAAAAAAGAGTGAAGAAAAGCGCTACTGAGCGTAAACTAAAAGCGAGAATCGCTGCTTTTTGTGGATTAGGCGAATTTTCGAACCTGAAATTTAATAGTGCAAAACGGGTTGTCACAACACTTCCAGGCAATAACCGCGCCTGTATCAATTGCGTTTGTGCCAGCTCCATATCACCTTGCGCGCCCTGACAAATAATCCACGAACCATCCTCACGCCAGTGAAACTGGCGAAGGCGATTATTTTTCAGTTCAGAAACAGCAAAATATGCAGATACCAGCACAGCAAAAAAACTAACCAGGATAAAATCCAGATTAATTAGAGTCATCGCAAATAATATAACCACCAGTATCATGGCAATTATAATGCGGTAAATTTTTGAAGGTTTAACTTCAAACAGAAGCTGACTGGCGTATTGTCTGGACAAGCTCAGATACTTTATTATCAGATGACTGCATATAACCTAAAAACAGATCAAACAAAAGCTGATCCGGATAATCCAGCACCTGGTCAAAGGTGTTTTTCTGTTGCGTATCAAGTAAAACATACTGATTATCGACAAACTGATTCAATATAATATCCAGCTCCAGCATGCCTCTGCGGCAACGCCAGCGTAGCGCTGAATTAACCCGATCCGGCATTTTCATTACATTGTTCATCAAAAAGATTTTTTAACCATCATTTTCTTAATTTCGTTAATGGCTTTTGCCGGGTTTAACTCTTTTGGGCACACTTGCATACAGTTCATAATGGTATGGCAGCGAAACAGTTTAAACGGATCATCAAGGTTCGCCAGACGCTCCTGCGTAGATTGATCACGTGAATCATTGATAAAACGCGCGGCCTGTAGCAATGCCGCTGGACCTAAAAATTTTTCAGGATTCCACCAGAATGATGGACAGGATGTAGTGCAGCATCCGCATAAAATACACTCATACAATCCGTCCAGCTTATCGCGATCCTCAGGTAACTGTTTTAACTCTACTTCGGGCAATGGGTCTTTAACACTGAGATACGGTTTCACCTCTCGATACTGTTTGTAAAACTGATCCATATCAACAATAAGGTCTCGAATAACCGGCAATCGAGGCATCGGGCGAATTTCAACCGGCTCCTTTAAACTGCTCGCAGGCGTTATACAGGCCAGGCCATTCGTGCCATTAATATTCATACCGTCTGAACCACACACACCTTCTCGACAGGAACGTCTGAATCCCAGTGAAGGGTCCTGCTCTTTTATTAACAACAGCGCATCCAGTAACATCATATCAGGTGTTACATTTTCCAGCTGATAGTCCTGCATATACGGTTGCGAGTCTGTTTCCGGGTTATATCTGTAAATGCGAAATCGCATGAGCATGCCTTTGTAGTCTTTAAGTCTTTAAATCTTTAAATTTTAAATCAACTGAATAACGGTTCATTCCAGCATGTGGCTATTCAGGTTGCCCCTGTGTGGTGTCAGATTGAGGCACAAAATGTGAGTTTACACACGTAGACGATCATTTTGTAACAAAGAGCTGGCGTTACACAGGGGGTAAGCTGAGTCGCCACATCAATACACTCTGGGTTTGGGTGGAAAACTCGCCACCGACATCGGCTTACTTCTCACGGGTTTATAATCCAGCTTTCGATCCTGTTTTAAGTACAGCGTGTGCTTCATCCAGTTTTTATCATCACGTTCAGTATAGTCTATACGCGAATGCGCACCCCGGCTTTCCTGCCGAGCAGCAGCTGAATACACCGTCGCCAACGCAACGTCCATTAAATTTTCCAGCTCCAGCGCTTCTACACGAGCGGTATTAAACAAATCAGACTGGTCACTAATACGGGCATTCTGCAAACGCTCAGCAAGCCTGGACACTTGCGCAACGCCGGCATCCAGAACCTCCTGCGTTCTAAACACACCACAGTTCTCTTCCATGACTTTCTGCAACTGTGCACGAATTTTTTCAATGGACTCTCCCTCCCCTGGCCTGTCCCAACGATGCAACCTCTGATAGGCCTGCTCGATACTCTTTTCATCCAGCGCTTTATGAAAACGATTTTCCTCAAGGTATTTAATAATATGATTGGCGGCAGAGCGCCCAAATACCAGAATATCGAGTAATGAATTTCCACCTAAACGGTTCGCACCATGTACCGATACACAGGCACATTCACCTGCCGCATACAGGCCTGCAACCGGCTCTTCCGGCGTATCTTTAACCGGTACAACTACCTGCCCATGCCGATCCGTTGGAATGCCTCCCATGGTATAATGTGCGGTGGGGTACACGGGTATTGCCTGATCAGCCGGATCAATGCCCAGAAAAGTAATACAGGTTTGCCTGATGCCGGGTAGTCGCGACTGCAAAACATCTTCGGGCAAATGATCCAGTTTTAACAGCACATGGTCTTTATTGGGCCCACAACCACGCCCCTCTTTCACTTCGGTGTAAATCGAGCGACTCACCACATCACGCGAAGCCAGATCTTTTGCAGAGGGCGCATAGCGTTCCATAAAGCGCTCACCATGCTCATTCACCAGATAGCCGCCCTCGCCTCTGGCTCCCTCCGTAATTAACATGCCGCGCCCGGCAATACCGGTGGGATGAAACTGAAAAAATTCCATATCCTGCAAAGATACACCCGCACGTAATGCCATGCCCATGCCATCACCGGTGTTGATTAATGCATTAGTGGTTGTGCGAAACAGTTGTCCTGCTCCGCCAGTAGCCAGCAGCGTTGTTTTGGCTTCAATAATTAATTCTTCACCACTGTGGATATCAAAAACAAAAGCGCCCAGTATATTGCCCTGTTCATCTTTTAATAAGTCCACCGCGAAGTATTCATCAAAAAAATGGGTTTTAGCACGAATATTCTGCTGATATAAACTGTGTAGAATGGCATGCCCGGTGCGATCCGCTGCAGCACAGGTTCTTGCCGCCTGCTCACCACCAAAGTTTTGTGACTGACCACCAAAAGGCCTCTGGTAGATTTTTCCATTATCCAGCCGTGAAAAAGGTACACCAAAGTGCTCCATTTCATACACCGCCTTAGGCGCGGCCCTGCACATATACTCTATCGCATCCTGGTCTCCCAGATAATCGCTGCCCTTGACCGTATCAAACATATGCCAGTGCCAGTTATCCGGCAGCACATTCGCCAGTGCTGCATTCATCCCACCCTGTGCCGCAACGGTATGTGAACGGGTTGGAAACACCTTGGAAACAACCGCCACCGAAGCATCTGCCTCAGAAAGTTGCAGTGCCGCGCGCAGCCCACCGCCCCCTGCACCAATAATCAACGCATCAAATCGCCTTCTGGGTACTTTATCTATATTCATTGCGCCCCTGCCCACTGTTTCTGAATCACTGTTCATTGAGTTGTCACCATAAATAACGCCTTCATTCCCCACAGGCCACTGCCAATAATGATGCCTCCCACTAATGTCAGCGCCAGGAGCCGAGCGGCCACATCAGGTATATAATCCAGTACAATATCCCGCACACCGATCCAGGCATGCCAGAGCACGGCAATTAAAAACAGCCCTGTTGCAACATTGTTATACGGGATGGCGACCCAGTGCGCCCAGTCATTAGCGTTTAGTGGGTTATCAATCATAAACACAATGCCTAGATAGATAACGTAGAAGGCAATATAGATTGCGCTGACTCTTTGAATCATCCAGGGCCTCAGCCCCTGCAAGCCTGGCGAGCTCATAAAAACACCCCCACCGCCATCACAGCAAATACAACGGCCTCCAGCGCAAACACAATCCATGCATTTCGAATGGCCAGGGATTTCTCCAGGCCAATATCAAAATCGGTGAGTAAAAATCGGATGCCGGCAATTAAATGATGAATTATTGACCATAAAAGAACGAGTGAGGCGAACTGTAACAGGGGATAGTTTAATATATCCACCACCTGATTAAAACCTGCGCTGCTCTGCAATGACAAATCAAACAGGTAAACCGATAGCGGAATCGCCAGAAACATCAGTAGCCCACTGATTCGGTGTAAAATAGAAATATAGCCCGTCACCGGAAGCCTGATTTTTAGCAGATTAAGAAAAAACGGCCTGCTATCGGATGCTGACATGAATTTTTCCTTTAAATTTATTATACGTTATCATTTACAACGCAAAGGTTATATTGATAGTAGCTCAGTCATCTTAAAGAATATACCTGTTTAGCCAGAAAATAAACAGCGATATGGTTCAGCACATAACAAGGCACAGACAATCACTAATGAGTCGACAGAAGGAGCCCTTAACACACTCTGAATAATAATTGTGATATCCCTTGTGTCGGTGTAGTGTATTAGTGCAACTTTGCAGGCATAATTCACACTAAATAATATACTGGCACTAGTATATTAGTGACTACTATACATATTCATAGTTCAAACTAATGCAGGTAACCCCATGAAACCAGAATGGCTAGATTTTTTAAAAGATGCGGGAGCAGAGATTGAAGATAACCAGGTCACCAGTTTTGGCAACCTGCAACGTGAACAGCGCGTCATTCACAGCGGACTGACGATCTGCGACCTGAGCCATCAGGGGCTTATTTCAGTTGATGGCAAAGATGCAGCTGACTTTCTTCAGGGTCAGTTAACCAACGACATCCGGGATGTCAGCGAGCAACACAGCCAGCTGAGTGCCTACTGCACCCATAAAGGCCGCATGCTGGCTAACTTCAGGATTTTTAAGCGCGATGAGAGCTTTTATTTACGCCTGCCTCAGTCGCAACTTGAAGCCACATTAAAACGCATTAATATGTTTATTTTAATGTCTAAAGTAAGCATAAGAGATGCCAGCAATGCCCTTGTGCGCATAGGTGTCTCAGGGCCCAAAGCTCATGAGCAGCTTTCCAGCATTATCTCGGCACTCCCTGCGGTGGTTGATGCCATGACCCGTGCAAACGGTTATACCATTATCAAATGCCCTGGCACACTGCATCGATACGAAATATACGGTGAGCTTGAAGCCATGAAAACACTCTGGGGGCAGCTGGATGTCAATGCCGCACCCGTTGGTGCGAGTTGCTGGGAAGGGCTGGATATTCTGGCGGGCATACCCACCATTTACCCACAAACCGCTGAAGCCTTTATTCCGCAGATGGCCAATATGCAACTCATCAATGGTGTAAGCTTTCAGAAAGGCTGCTACACCGGCCAGGAAATAGTTGCTCGAATGCAATACCTGGGCAAACTCAAGCGACAGATGTTCCGCATCCATATTGACACCAGTGATGTGGTCAATCCTGGCGAGAAACTCTTTGGTAAAGCGTCTACTTCCGGCCAGGGACCGGGTGAAATCGTTAACGCACAGATGGACTCTGAAGGTGGATACACTGCACTGGCGGTTATTAATATAGCGGATGCCGAGGCAAACAATCTACAGCTTAACGATGAGAACGGCCCACGAATATCCGTTGAAACATTGCCTTACACCATCGAAGAAAAACAAAAAGCATCACAATAAGCACTCTACTTCACTGATTATTGACTACACTCATGGAAAAGGCTCCAGAGCATTCCATGAGTGAACAGGCACAACAGGTATTAAAGCACCTTTGCAAGGCGGTCGAAACCGATCAGATAAAATTGCCCACTTTACCTGAGGTGGCACTGAAAATTCGCCAGACCGTTGAGAAAGGCGATCATTCTGCCGCCGATATCGCCGAACTACTGGCACAGGACACATCCCTGTCTGCCCGCTTGCTGCAACTGGCAAATAGCCCACTATACCGGACTCGCAGTGAAATTAATAATCTACAGATGGCAATTACCCGGCTGGGTATTCGCATTGTGAAGGATCTGGTCGTTATGCTCGCCATAAAACAGGCCTTTAACACGCGCAATAAAGAGATAGAAAAGCAGTTTAGACAAATCTGGCAAATTAGTGTTGATGTCGCAGCTGGCTGCCGAGTGCTTGCTAATATACAAAATGAACTGAATCCCGAGCAGGCTGTACTGGCAGGCCTGATACATAATATAGGTGCACTGCCCATTATTGAACTGGCAAATAGCCAGCCATCGCTCTTTACAGGAGACCAGGATCTGGCCAGCATATGCCGTGAAATCCAGGGGGCGTTAGGTGAGAAAATACTCAGGTTCTGGAATTTCCCTCAAACCCTTATCGACGTTGCAAGTCAGTGGAGCAATTTTCATAGAGCACACAACGCTCACATAGACTATGTCGATATTGTACAGGCGGCTCTGCTATATTCTCCTTATGCACCTGCAAAAATAATCACTGACAGGCCGAGTATACAGGCGATAGATAGATTAGGCCTGGACCTGTCAGAACAGAAACTTAATGACACCCTGCAACAGCAACTCAATGAAGCTCGAAGCAGCTTGATGAGTATGTAGCGCATAAGGCATGAACATTATGCAGAAAAAGACAGACTGCTTTCTCAGCGAAGTGAAAGATGCGGTAGCCACGGAAAGGCTATTGCTGCCATCACTGCCAGATGTTGCACTGAAAATTAAAGCCGAATGCGAAAAAGAAGATTCATCGGCGGATAAAATTGCAGATGTCATTTGCCAGGACCCGGCCATGTCCGTGCGGCTTTTACAGGTCGCCAACAGCTCCCTGTACCGCACAATGCACAGCACCGATAACATTCACAGAGCCATTACCCGGCTGGGCCTTAAACTGGTACGCAACCTGATAATGAGCCTGTCGATGAAACAGCTCTATCATGCCAGTAACGATGTTATCGCTGAGCGTTTTCGTGAGCTGTGGCTAGCAAGCACTAAAACAGCGGCTATTGCGCGATTACTGGCCAGCAATATCAAACACCTTGATGCAGAACAGGCAATGCTTGCAGGCCTGATACATAACATCGGTGCCCTGCCCATTATACTCATGGCCGAAGATGACGATGACCTCTTTGACAACCCTGAGGCCCTCTACACAGTAGTAAAAAGCATGCAGGGAGAAATCGGTGCCTATATTTTTCGAGACTGGCATTTCCCGCACTACATGATCGATGTGGCCAATGAAAGTTATCATTTTGAACGAAAGCACAGCGGCCCTGCAGATTATGTCGATATCATACAGGCAGCGCTCATTGAAGGCAGTATTTATACCGGACTGGACTGCCCGGAAGACTGGTCCAGCATTGCTGCATTTGACAAGCTAAACATTGACACACAATCGAGCGTACTGGACATAGAAGAAAACAAGTTAATCTTTGAAGAAACTGCCGCATTGTTTAAATAACAACTATACTTCGACTAATCATCTGGCATTTAATCATAGAATAACCAGGCAAACATACCATGAGTGAAAAAGGCGAACAGTTTTTTAGCGAGCTCAAAGCCGCCGTTGAATCAGATCAGCTAATACTGCCGACACTACCAGAAGTCGCCATTAAAATTCGCGAAGCCATTGAAGGTGAAAGTGCCTCAGCACAACAAATAGCAGAGACCCTCACACAGGATGCTTCCCTATCTGCTCGCTTGATACAGGTATCCAACAGCCCACTTTATAGAAGCCGCAACCCCATCGAAGATTTGCAGATGGCCGTTACTCGTCTGGGTATTCGCATGGTACGTGACCTGGTTGTAAGCCTCGCCATGAAACAGATTTATCAGGCCACATCCGATGTGCTGGATGAGCACTTTCGCCGCAGCTGGAATACCTCGGTTGAGGTCGCCGCCATCTGCCGCATGCTGGCCACCACTGTTCCAGGTATGAATCCTGAGCAGGCCTTACTTGCAGGTCTTATTCACAATATAGGCGCACTGCCTATTTTAGTACTCGCCGAAGATGATGAAGACCTGTTCAGTAACAGTGACGCACTGGGCGAAATAATTAAAGAATTACAGGGCCCTGTCGGCGTGCTTATTCTGGAAACATGGAACTTTGGTGATGCCATAACAGACGTTGTCAGGCAGTCAAATAACTTTAACTACGACCATGCAGGCGGCGCAAATCTGGTGGATCTGGTGCAGATATCGCTACTGCAGGGTGGGCATGTACAGGAAGAAATAGACTGGTCAGATGTACCTGCTTTTTCAAAACTGGGTATGGATACTGAAGTGAATGTTGTTGAAATTGAAGAAAATCAGGAAATGATTGAAAACACTCGACAATCACTGCTGGTATAGATTTCGAACCCCAGATTTATTTACCTGTAATTTCAACTTTACGTAATTCTTTAGCCAGCTTATCCAGAACCCCATTAACAAAAGCATGGCTTTTATCTGAGCCAAACATTTTCGCCAGCGTAATCGCCTCACTGATCACCACTTTATAGGGTACATCCATACAGGCTTTAAGCTCATAGCAGGAGAGCCTTAAAATTGCCTGTTCAACTGGATCTAACTCACCTGGCTTTCGATCGCTGTACTGCGCAATTAATTTATCCAGCGACGCGGCTTCTGCCGGTACATTGTGCAGCAGTTTATGAAAAAAATCGACATCGACTTTTTCCATATTCTGTTCCTGATGAAACTGGGTTTCAATATCGACAATATCATTGCCGGACATATGCCACTGATACAAAGCCTGGGCCGCTTTTTTTCGAGCATTACTTCGAGCCTTTGCAATCGATACTGACATATTTACCCAATCTTCTTTAATAAACTAACCATTTCTATTGCGCTTATAGCCGCTTCTGCACCCTTGTTTCCTGCCTTGGTGCCCGCACGTTCTATCGCCTGCTCAATGCTATTCGTAGTTAATACACCATTTATAATTGGGATGCCATGATCCAGCGCAACCGTAGCCATGCCCTTTGATGCTTCACCCGCTACAAAATCAAAGTGAGGTGTAGAGCCCCGGATTACCGCACCCAGCCCTATAATTACATCGTATTTGCCGCTTTGAGCCATTTGCTGAATAACCAGTGGCATTTCATAGGCACCGGGAACTTTCGCAAGCGTTATGCTGGCATCAGGTACACCGTGACGTTTTAGTGCATCCAGTGCACCGGATTCCAGACTATCAACAATAAAGCTGTTAAAACGGGCACTGACTATTGCGAAGCTGCCTTCTGTGTATTGCAGCTCGCCTTCTAATGTGGTTATTTCTGACATTGTTTTTCTCTTAAATTAATAATAATTATTCTTCACCGGATACGTAATCGACCACTTCCAGACCAAAGCCCGCAAGGCCATGAATGCGTTTGGGCGCAGACATGAGTCGCATTTTGTGTACATTTAGATCCATTAAAATCTGCGCACCAATACCGTGCGTGCGTAATTCCTCTGGTGATTCACTGTGGCTTTTATTTTCCTCATTATGGCCCAGCATCCATTGTACAATTTGCCTGGCGGACTCAGGCTCTCGTAATATAACAATCACCCCTGGTTCATCGGCTCTGGCAATTTCTTCCATTGCATCGCGCAATGGCCAGCCACATTTTTTGCTGGAGGCCAGCACATCACACAGGGTGTTTTCCATATGCACTCGAACACGCACAGGTTTTGTTGGGTCTATTTTCCCATGCACCAGCGCGAGATGTAAATCATTACCAATTTCATCCTGGTAAGCATATAAACGAAAATGCCCGAATTCATTTGGAAAATCACTTTCCGCTACGCGCTCTACAGTTTTTTCATTTTGAATTCGATAACGAATTAAATCTTCGATGGTACCAATTTTCAGATCGTGCTCTCTGGCAAATTTTTCCAGATCGGGGCGACGCGCCATACTGCCATCGTCATTTAAAATCTCTACAATAACCGCCGCCGGCTCAAACCCTGCAAGCCGCGCCAGATCACAGCCCGCTTCAGTGTGCCCAGCTCGATTGAGCACACCTCCGCGTTGTGCCTTTAATGGAAAAACGTGCCCTGGCTGAACGATGTCCTGCGCAGTCGCCCCTTCTGCAACGGCGGCCTGTACCGTAATGGCTCTATCGGCTGCAGAAATACCGGTGGTAACCCCTTCTGCGGCCTCTATGCTCACGGTAAAATTGGTGCCGTGCATGTCGTCCGTTGAATCAACCATTTGCGGCAGGCGCAGTTGACGGCAGCGGGTTTCACTTAAGGTAAGACAAATTAAACCTCGACCATAGCGCGCCATAAAGTTGATGCTCTCCGGCGTTACAGCAGATGCGGCTATCAGTAAATCACCTTCGTTTTCACGGTCTTCGTCATCCATAATAACGACCATTTTTCCCTGTTTAATGTCCTCTATAATCTCTTCTATATTGTTCAGCTGCATAGTAATGTATTCTTGAATTTCCTGGTAATGATTTTACTTACTTTAAAAAACCATTCTCAGCGAGAAATGATTCCGTTAATTTTACAGTGCCATCTGCTGCACGGTCTCCGAGCATCAGCCGCTCAAGATAACGCGCTATCAGATCGACCTCCAGATTAACCTGCGAGCCGGGCTGATACTGCTGCATAATGGTTTCCTGCAATGTGTGTGGCACAATATTTAATTCAAACTGGCAGCCATTCACCCTGTTCACCGTAAGGCTGATGCCATCTACGGTAATAGAGCCTTTAACTGCAATGTATTTTGCCAGCGATGGGGGTGCTTCGATAACAAATCGCACAGAACGTGCATCATCATATCGACCCACTACTTTAGCGAGACCATCTACATGGCCGCTCACCATATGCCCCCCCAGACGAGTATTTGGCGTGAGGGCTTTTTCAAGATTTACCGCACTGCCCTCTTTTAGCTGCTGCAATGATGTGAGCGACAGGGTTTCACCTGACACATCGGCATAATAGGCATCTGCACGCAGCTCGATGGCGGTAAGGCAAACACCATTCATTGCGATGCTATCACCGAGCAGCACATCTGACATATCCATTTTACCTGTTTTTATACAGAAACGAGCATCTCCGCCCTTATCTTCTATAGATTCAATCTCGCCGACAGACTCTATTATTCCGGTAAACATCTTATTTAACCAGCTCGATGGTTTTAACGCTCATCGGCAAAGCAGAGGAGCTGTTAAACTCGCAGCCCGCCTCAATGGCTGCACGCGCAATGTCCTCAGCACTATCCAGCCGCTCATAAAGTGCGTGCATGGCCCCCAGGGCAAACTCAGAGCCTGAACCAATGGCCCAGAACTTATGGTACTCACTCACCTCTCGCAATGAGTACACACCGAAAATGCCTTTGGCATTGCAGATAAGCGCATCAATATGCGTTGCCTCGTAAGGATCATCTTCTTCATCTTTTGAATTAAGAAAATAATGTTCTTTTAAAATGGGGTGCAGCACGCGGAAGGTTTCAAAAATAGCCATGCGCGAACTGAAATCAATTTCGATTTTATCATCGGCCAGTACAGATTCCATGACCAGCGCGTGTGCCGCACTGCCCACGATGCCAAAATAGCCACCTGCATAACGCTGTATTTTATCATAAGCCCTGTCATAGGCTGAACCCATGCGCAAATCACCAAAGGTGGTTAAACTGTCTGCTGCAATGCAGGCCTTACCGTTTTTATTGACCACGACAATTGTGGACATAATTCACTCACTTCTTATACTTAATGATGTATATAACGCATCAAGCCTGATAAACAGGTACTGCGGTTATACGCCAGTCCTTACCTATTGGGCGTATTTCCTTAATTTCAAGGTTTATACGCTCAGACATGTTCTTTAAATTCGGCAGATGAAACAGCCCTTTAGCGCCATCACCCATAATATGGGGTGCCATATAGATAATCATTTCATCCACCAGCTGCCGTTCCAGCAGAGCTCCACAGAGCACACTTCCCGCCTCAACATGCACTTCATTCGCCTGTTTGTGTTCTGCCAGCCACTTCATGGCTGCGCTCAGATTTATTTTTTCTGAGCCATCTACCCGCTCATCGCTGAGGTTAACCACCTGAGCCGCATTAAGAGCCGCAGACTGAATATCTTTGACTCTGGCGTTTTTATGACTAAAAACAATAACCGGCTCATATGGCTTCTGCCCTGCCTGTTGCGCGGAAATATGAAAAATTTTGCTCTCCGCAGGTACTTTTAATTCACTGTCTATAATTGCCCGTAATGGCTGATGAGGCACTAGCTCAGCAACTGAACTGACCAGGCACAGATCAGCCGCACTGATACGGACATTCATAGAGGGGTTATCCGCCAGCACCGTAGCACTGCCGGTGAGCACCACAGAGCTTCTCGCGCGTAATGCCTGAACATCCGCCCTGGCAGCCTCCCCGGTGATCCACTGACTTTCCCCTGAAGCCATTGCGGTGCGCCCATCCAGGCTCATGGCAAGTTTAACCCGCACGTAGGGCAGCCCTGTTTTCATCCGCTTGATAAAGCCGGGGTTAAGCGCTTCAGCCTCCCCCTGCAACAGGCCGCTGTCCGTGCTAATACCCGCCTGCTCAAGTTTTTTAAGCCCCTGGCCTGACACCTGCGGATTGGGGTCCTGCATGGCACACACCACCCGGCTTACACCGGCGGCAATCAGGGCATCCGCACAGGGCGGCGTTTTACCCTGGTGACTGCAGGGTTCAAGGCTCACATAAGCGGTTGCACCTCGCGCCTGATCAGCCGCCTGCTGTAACGCATGAATTTCAGCATGGTGGCCACCCGCCAGCTGATGATAACCTTCTCCCACGAGCTGATTGCCTGCAATAATCACACAGCCCACCCGTGGATTGGGTTGTGTGGTATAACGGCCTTTTTCGGCCAGCTTAATCGCACGGGCCATCCATTTACGGTCATCTGTGCGATCAAACGTACAATGATTCATTAAAGTAGTTTCTATCGGATTAACAGGCTATACATATTACGCGGAAACAGGAATTATTGCTGCTCAAGCTTTTCAATGGTTTTACGAAACGCATCCACATCCTCAAAACTTAAGTACACTGAGGCAAAACGAATATAGGCCACATGATCGAGTGCCTGTAATTCTTCCATCACCCAGTCACCCACCCGGCGCGCATCCACTTCTCGCTCGCCCAGAGAAAGCAGTATGTGCTTGATATGACTGATGCTTTCTTCAATTTTTTCAACACTTACCGGGCGTTTTTCCAGTGCTTTGGTAAAACCGGAACGCAGTTTAACCTCATCAAAAGTTTGCCGTAAGCCATCCTGCTTTACAATTTTTGGCATACTCAGCTCGGCGGTTTCATAAGTAGTAAAGCGTTCATTGCACTCAGCACACTCACGACGACGGCGCACCTGGTCGCCATCGCCACCCAGGCGAGAATCTACCACACGGGTATCAGGTGCTTTACAGAAAGGACAATGCATTAATTATGATCTTTGCTCATTAATTACAGGCCACAGGCCGAATAAGTCCAGAAAGTTGTTTTTAACTAACGACGATCGACTAATAACTATTGATAAACAGGGAGTCTGGCACAAATTTCAGAAACTTTATCCTGAATCCCCTGAATCAGCACCTCATCGCCCATATTTCCGATTACATCGCACATCCACTCTGCCAGATCGGCCGATTCCTGTTCATTAAACCCTCGTGTAGTTAATGCCGGTGTGCCGACTCGAATACCCGATGTCACAAAGGGTGACTGTGGATCATCAGGTACCGCATTTTTATTAACTGTGATATGGGCCCTGCCCAGGGCGGCTTCTACATCTTTACCCGTTAGCCCGGCTTTGATAAAGCTCACCAGAAACAGATGATTTTCAGTACCATTGGACACCACATCATAGCCCCGCGCCATAAACACCTTTGCCATGGCCTGGGCATTTTTAACCACCTGCTTCTGGTATTCAATGTATTCCGGTTCCATTGCTTCTTTGAAGGCCACTGCTTTAGCGGCAATCACATGCATCAATGGGCCACCCTGAGTGCCGGGGAAAATGGCTGAATTGAATTTTTTAGTGATTTCATCATTGGCTTTGGCCAGTATCAGACCGCCACGTGGACCGCGCAGTGTTTTATGCGTCGTTGAGGTAACCACATCGGCAATGGGCACAGGGTTGGGATATATACCCGCCGCCACCAGACCGGCCACATGTGCCATATCGACAAACAGATACGCCCCGACTTCGTCCGCAATATCACGAAATTTCTGCCAGTCCATAATTTTTGAATAGGCCGAAAAACCCGCAACAATCATTCTGGGCTTGTGCTCACGGGCAAGCATCGCCACTTCGTCATAATCGACCTCGCCCGTTTCAGCCTTCAGGCCATACTGTACTGCATTGTATATTTTGCCGGAAAAACTCACTTTCGAACCGTGTGTCAGGTGGCCACCGTGCGCCAGGCTCATGCCCAGTACCGTATCACCGGGCTGACATAAAGCCATATAAACCGCCGCATTCGCCTGAGAACCGGAATGTGGCTGTACATTGGCATAATCTGCTGAAAATAGCTGTTTTGCTCTATCAATAGCCAGTTGCTCAGCCTTATCCACATAATCACAGCCACCGTAATAGCGTTTGCCGGGGTAACCTTCTGCGTATTTATTGGTTAATGCAGAGCCCTGAGCTTCCATCACACGGGGGCTGGTATAGTTTTCAGAGGCAATTAATTCTATATGGTCTTCCTGACGCTGCGTTTCTTCATTGATGGCCTGCATCAATTCATCATCATATCCCTGAAGGGTCATATTTGCTGAAAACATTGCTCTATCTCCGATAATATATTCTAACAGGTCAAAAAAGGACCGAATAAGTCAGGCAACTGGAGGCTGCCTGTAAAAGCCGCATAGCATAGCTTATATGGTGGATTGAGGCCAGTTATAGATGGTTCTGTAGATGATATCAGGAAAATTAGAAACCGCATTTATCTAGCTTCAGCACCCGCTCCCCTGAAACACCTCCGTTAAGGCCCTGTGACTCACAGTCGCTGCACTGCCTGATCCAGAATCTGGATAATTCAATAAAATCTCAGTACACTATAGTGCTTCAACCAGCACCTCATCTGAGGCCCTGGCATCCAGCTAAAACACCAGGGCACTCTGGCTTCCATGAGTCATTCAACTAAAACCTCAGATATCAGCAGTTCGCCCTGCACCACTCATTTCGCCATTATCATCCCTGCGTATAATGAACAGGCCACTATTCACGACATCGCCTCACGTGCATTAAACATATCACCGCTGGTTTTTGTAGTCGATGATGGCTCTACCGATCAAACGCTAGAAAAACTTGAAAACCTGCCCATCAAATTAATTAAAAACACCACGAACAGCGGCAAGGCGGCAAGCCTCTGGACAGGCATCCAGGCGGCTCGACTACACAAAGTAAAATACATTATCTCGCTAGATGGAGATGGCCAGCATGCACCGGAAGACATCCCAAAGTTATTAATCCGGGCAAAACTCAACCCTGAGCACATTATTATTGGTGCACGCCTGGCAGATAAAACATCCATTCCCGCCAGACGCTATTATGCCAACCGCATTGCTAACTTCTGGCTGGCCTGGGCAGCTGGCTACCCGATATCGGATAGTCAGTCAGGGTTTCGTGTTTATCCGGCTAAACTCTTCAACAACCTGAAAATGTTAACTCGAAAGCGCGACAGCTTTGTTTTTGAAAGTGCCATACTCATTAAAGCAGCACAACGCGGCATACAATCCAGCGCCATTACGATACCTGCCATCTATGCAGCAAATGCACGACCTAGTCACTTTCGTGGAGTACGAGATATTACATTGATTACACTCATGGTTGCTCGCTCGCTAATTACGCGCGGCTTTTATCCACAGGGCTTCTACCGCGCCTATATAAAACCATACCTGTTTCCTCAATCATGACCGCCAGGATTATCTATGGGCATTTACTAATGAATCGCCAGAAAAGGATACTCATTATTCAAAATCATCAGCCGCATGGATGCAGATACCGAGCCTGCAGGAATAGCTTCACGGCGTGTATTATTTTCCAGATTGCGACCATATAAAAGACCCGATTCCAGTCAACTTAACATCATAACCCCTGTTCCTGCTTATAGCGATAATCTGATAAACCGAATTTACGCTCAGGGTCATTCATTATTTTGCTGGATTGCAGAACCTGCCTGCCCCCCCCTCCCTGATTTTTACAGAGAAAGTTGCTTTTCAGCCTGTGTCGATTAAAATGGCATAGAACGACAAAAATAGAAAATTAAAGTCGATAAACAGGGCCGAAATACTGGCCCTGACAAGCAGATTCACTCTAAATTCAAGTATCCTTAAACACATAGGAAAAATGATGCATAATACGATAAAAGTAGCATGGATTGGCTTTGCAGGTGTTGTTACTGCAGGCGTAATTGTCGCTGTCGTAACGCTGTTGGCAAACAAGGGTAAGAAAGCTGATGACAGGCAGGGCAATAATATCACAATACAGACCACTGAAGGCACTCATAGCCCTGCTATTAGCAACGTTAATGGGCCAGTAACTTCTGGAAATGAAAACAATGCCGTAAAGCCAGCTAATTCAGAATAAACTGGTTTTAATATGAGATTATCAATTTTGCTATTTAGCCTGTTTTCCTATGGCATTCTGGCAGCAGAAACAAAGACCGATCAAACAACTTCGGGGCATTGCAGCCCTGCAATTGCCAACGTTACTGGCAGTGTTTCTATTATTTGCAGTGATCCTAAAGCAATAAAGGCTCTAATTTCACAGATGAAGAAAATAGAAGCATTGATGCTATTAAGTAATAGAGAAAAAGAAGATAGCATAAGAGATCTGAAAAAAACTATCACAGGATTAATTGAAAAGAGAGAGAAGTCAGATGAACCGGATAAATATGACCTGGCACTGGATGCAATAGCTAAAAGAGACCCTGGCCCAGCGGATGAATTATTAGATGATGCGATAGCTGAATACGAGAAGAACATAACAAAAGCCGCTGAGTTATACCGAGAAAAAGGCGCATTATGGTTTGCATCGAATACAGAAAAGTCTCAGGCGGCCTATCAACGGGCCGTTGAGTTAATCCCGGGCGATCTGGATAGCCGGGATAAGCTGGGGTACCTGTACCGGCGGGCTGGCAAGCTGGATATTGCGTTAGCGGCTTATAATAAAATTATTGTAATGTCAGATAATGAAAAATGGGAGGCCATTGCTTTCGAAGGTATGGGACTTATCTATGATATTATGGGTGAAATGAAAAAAGCGGAAGATTTTTTTCAGAAAGCATTAATTATTTACCAGAAACGGGGTAATGAAAAAGGCATGGCTGCTATTTTTGGCGATCTTGGAGGCGTATATCAAACGCAGGAAAAATTCGACCGAGCAGAAAAATTTCACAGGAGAGCACTGAAGATTTATGAACGACTGGGTAGTGAGGAGGGTATGGCAAACTGTTATGACAACCTTGGAATAGTGTACAGAAATCTAAATGAATTTGATAAAGCCATTAAGTTTCACCAGAAAGCACTGGAGCTGAATGAAACGCTGGGCAGAAAAGAGGGTCTGGCTACTAATTATGTAAATCTGGGAAATGTATATTTATCCCGTAGAGATCTTGATAAGGCTGAATTTTTTTATCAGAATGCATTAGCTATTGATAATGTGCTGAGCCACAAAGCTGGCATGGCCGCTGATTATGGGAATCTGGGAAATGTGTATAGAAATCGCGGAGAGCTGAATATGGCCGAGGAGTATTATTTGAAAGCACTGGAAATCAATCAGTCGTTAAACCGCAAAAAAGGTAAAGCCACCAATTATGGTAATCTGGGGATAATGTATGCCTCCAGGGGGGAGCTGGAAAGAGCGGTAGAGGCATGGGAGAAAAGCAGATATTACTATCATACTATCGGTGCGAAAGATAAAGAGGCTAAAGTGCAGAGTAAGATTGATGATATAAAAAATAGAGACAGGTTAAAGATAATAATATCACGATAAGGTTATAAGGACACCTCTACTAACTGTTGAGGCCTGAGGGGCACAGGCATTTCAGAGGAAACAAACAATCATCCGTAAAAAACAACCTTCAAGAGAAAGTGAGGGTGTTTATAAACACCCTCAAAAACTCAAAGCATCCCCCCATTCACTCCAATAACCTGCCCGGAAATATAAGCCGCCTCATCCGAGGCCAGAAAAGCCACCAGAGCCGCAACTTCCTCTACCTTGCCGGCTCGATTCATCGGCACTATTTTTTTGATCGCTGCTTTATCAAATACACCCGCTGACATTTCACCTTCAATAATCCCCGGGGCGACCGCATTCACAGTAACCCCCCTTGAGGACATTTCCAGCGACATCGATTTTGTAGCACCGATCAGTCCCGCTTTGGCTGCTGCATAATTTGCCTGCCCCCGGTTACCCATAACACCCGCCACAGACGCGATATTAATAATTCGTCCCCAGCGGGTTTTTAACATGGGCAGTAACAGCGGCTGGGAAACATTATAAAATCCATTCAGGTTTATATCAATCACTTCACGCCATTGCTCAGGCCTCATACCGGCCATAACAGCATCATTGTGCGTGCCAGCATTATTAACCAGTATCTGAATTGCACCGCCCTCTAATACATCGCTCAATGCGCGTTGAACTCCCGGCTGATCACAGACATTAAACTGAATCGCTTTAGCACAACCTCCCTCACTGCATATTAAATGAACTACATCCTGTGCACGTGAAATATTTTTATTCGCATGAACATAAACATAATACCCTGTTCTGGCCAGCGCTTTGGCAATAGCCCCTCCCAGATCTCCGCTACCCCCCGTTACCAGTACTCGTTTCATAATATTATTACTCAATTGCTAAACTCTGCCATCACAGTCGCTCGACCACTGGCTAACATTTTTTTAACCTGTTTATCCAGGGTATCACCGTTCGATGCAGCAGAAGCCGATATGGTATAAATCATACTCCCCGCTTCAACATAAACTCGTCTGGCTGAAATTTCAATCTCAGCTTCAATATCAGACAACCAGCCCGGCGCAACCTGTACATCACGCAAAGCCGCGAGAACACCTTTTTTTATAAATAGATTGTTAGCAGCAGACAGGCAGCCATGCACGGCTATTGCCTGGGCTGCATATTCCACCAGCGACAACATGGGTAAACCTTTATCGTTTCGCAATGGATTGCTCATGCTGCGATGTGTGTTTGCAGTACAGACAATATGTTCTTCATCCCAGTTTTTCACTGAATCCAGCAGGCACATTTCACCTGCATGTGGAATCAGTTCGCAAATTTCATTATGTTTTAGCATACGCAATTTTTTAGCCTAATATGCTGGCAATGTAGCAGTAACATCTCATTAGTGAGAGATAGAGATGCGAAATTTTTCGTTTCTCAAATACGGTAAAATAATCTGCATCCGAGCTCTTCTCAGCAGTGCTTCAATCAGCGGCAATCCACTCCCCACAGGCAATGCCGTACGCAAGGGTTCCAGTGAAACATTTCTGCAATGGCTATTACTGATTTCTTTTTCCTGCGTATTGAGCGGGCCGTCCAGCGTTAATGTTCCGAGCACTTTGTGCTCTGCCTCTGCACCCATGCGCAATGCAATGGCCAAAGGATAATCAAAATGGCGACTAACATCGAGCAATGGCGGTGCTGGATAGTCATAGCAGACAAATAGCACCGTTCCACCATCGACTTCAACCTGTGTAACCGTTTCCTGCAGGCCACACATAAAACTGGCATCACCTGCCGACAAACTGATGGATGCACCGCTCATTCGTGACGCGATAGACCAGTACCCTGCAGGTGCATTGTAAACTGAATTATGAAACAATATCGGAGAAACAGTTTTTTTATCTTCTGCCAGTGCCGAACACATTTTGTCTACAATTTCAAGATCGCCATCCGAAGATGCAAACACCGTGGACAGTGTCTGTAAATCATCGTAATCTCTTAACAGCCCCTGTATGCATTGCAACGCCAGTTTAATCACAGGCGTTGTCCGCCGTCGTTCATTCGCAGGCAGCATCTCTGGTTTCAGGATGGGCATTTGTTCATACTTCCAGTTGTTTTGTCCGCAAAGAACTGAGCGCGCCTGCTCTTTGTTTACAAGGCCTGGAGCAATTACCGAAACATCATTAATATAAACGGGCATCACTCACCAGCCAAAAATCAGGCTACAGTTATTGCCGCCAAAGCCAGAACTATTGCTCATTACATTTTCTACCGAGACGCGACCTGTCTTTTCAAGGGGCGATACACCTAATGACGGGTCTCGGTTCTGCATATTCAAATTCACGGGCAGTATATCATTTTCAAGTGCCAGTATTGATATAATCACTTCTGCTATACCCGCAGCTCCCAGTGTATGCCCGATAAAGCCTTTGGTGGAACTACAGACAACTTTATTATCAAAAACCTGTAACAGACCATTGGCTTCAGCGGAATCATTATTACGTGTAGCCGTTCCATGCAAATTAATATAATCAATACTCTCCACTTCAAGCGCTGCCCTCGACAATGCATTTTTCATCGACTTTACAGCACCATTCCCCTCTGGGTGTGGCGTTGACATATGGTATGCATCACTGGACTCTCCATAACCTTTTAACTTTACTTTTCCATGCCCTGCTTCAGCAGGCTCCAGTAGTACAAACCCACCAGCCTCACCTATATTAAGCCCTTTGCGGTCAATATCAAAGGGCCGACAAATGTCATCTGATATCAGTTGCAACGAATTAAAACCATAGAGTGTGCTCATACAGAGCGAGTCAACCCCCCCCACAACAGCCGCATCGCATTGCCCTGTAACAATATGCCGATACGCCGCAGCAAACACTTTTGCACTTGAGGAGCAGGCCGTTGATATCGCATAACCCGGCCCACGCAATCCCAGTGAACGCTGCACATAATCCTGTAACGAAGACATATTATGGGTATACAGCAGTTCATAATCATCCGGCAATGCAGCCTGTTTTTTAGCATAACAATATGCGGACTCGGTTTCTGCACTGCCCGAGGTACTTGTACCCACAAAAACCCCGATGCGTTCAGCACCATAGCGTGCTTTTGCAACTTCTACAGAATCACTAAAGTGATCTGTCTGTAGCGTCAGACGTGCCAGTTGATGATTCCGACAAAAATAACGCTTAAGTTCAGGCTCTATCTCAATGGATTCAATTTCATCCACCCTGCCAAGCCAGGTTTCAAAATCAAGCCCATCATATGTCTGCTTTTTTAAACCACTTCGGTTATGAACAAGCGCATCAAGCATCGCCTCTTCGCCCACTCCGCAGGAGGTCACAATGGTTTTTGCCGTAATTGCCATGGGTAACATCGTTTTCAATTTATATTCCACTTTCAGTCTTTATTTTCCGATTTCACACTAGCGCTTAACGCCCACGCAGAAATAAAGCACATAAACCCACCGCCAGCAACTGTTTGCCCCATTGCAACCATCACGGGAATCGATGAAAAAGCCAGCATTAAAAAGGCTGCTGATGTACTCAAAGCACTGATACTAATCGCATGAACACACTGTTTTCGTTCAACCTCATCTTCACCTGCCTGATTAAAGAATAAACTATAATCAAGCCCCATTCCTAACACCAGCAACAACGCTAACAGATGAAAAACATTAATAGCCGTACCACTTAACAATGGCATAGAAAAGCCACTAAGCACACCTATGCTCACCGGCAATATAATCCACATTGTTTTTTGCAGACTACGTGACCAGAGAAAAATAATCAATACCAGTAACGCAACAACCGCAAGAAACCGCTCGAAAGTTGAAATGCGATATTCAATTAACAGACGTTCCGTTGCCCGCTTTATTTCAACATGGCTTTTTTTCATGTCTGGATGCTCATCAAGCCAGCGATTCAACTCTGCATCTGAGCGTATACCACTGATACGAGTCATACTTATCCACACACCCTGTTGCTGAAACAGTCCCTGACGTAAAACAGATGCCAGAGGTGTTAGTGCAACTGTCGTATAATCCAGCGTGCGCAGACTACGACTTTCTGCCACAGCCTCTAACCATGGGTCAAATGCAGAACGTCTGAATGGCATACCCCGTAATGCTTCGCTCAGATTTTCTGAAAGCACCTCATCCAGTGGTAATGCACGTTGTCGCTGCTTTTGCCGCTGCACCGAAGGTAGCACATTAGAGGGCGACCATATACTGCTAATCGTACCCAATGACTGTAATTCAAGTAGTTGTCCATTAATATATTCAGTGGCCTGCAATACCTCCTCAAGATTTTTTCCGGACTGTATAAATACATGAGACACTTCTGGCACATTAAGCTCATGTCGCAGTTTTCCGTCTCGTTCACGTGCGGATACGGGCACTGGACTAATCGCATCAACTGATGTTTCCCAGACCACCTCTGCCTGCATTATAATCCACACAGGCGCACTAAAAAAGAATAACGCCAGTAATGTTTTTTGCCGCTTACTCAGACAAATATCAAATACCCAGTACCGGGGTTTGACTCGACCCGGGGCAATCAGCAATGGCAATATATAACGCGTTGTCAGCAAAGCAGCCGTGAGGCCACTCGCAGCAAAAACGGCCAACTGGCTCAAACCATCAAAGCCACTCCCCAGCAATGCCAGATAAGCCAGCACAGATGAAAACCCACTCAGCAGCAATGTCGGCCAGATTCTTTTCAAACTCAGAAATGGTTTTTCATCTGTACGCAAATGGCTAAAAAAATGCAATGGATAATCAAGGCAAACCCCCAGCAAAGTGATACCAAAGGCCAGCACAATGCCATGCACTTCATTAAAAATTAATTGCGTAGTCACAAGTGCGACAATTATTGCCGTTAAAAGCGGCACCACGGCCAGCAATAATAGCCGTAAACTTCTATAGGCTATACTAAAAACAATCACTAATAAAATTATCATAAAAATAGACAACCGGTTAACCACCTGCTCTATTATTGCACGTGACTCAACCGCCATAATACCGGGGCCTGAAATTTCAAGTTGCACAGATGCTGTTTTCACCAACTGGGAAAATTTCCGGTAAATTTCATTTTGTGCACGCTGCATCATATCCAGATCCAGTGAGTCACCACGCACATGCACCAGCATAAGTGCCGACTCCAGCTTTTCATCAAACCAGACACCGTGTTTTAATCTCGGCCCACTGTTATGAGATACAACATTAAATAAGCCCTGCAGGTAACTCATAAATATTAACTGCGGATCAGTGGTGAGGTATTCCCTCGGCAGCGCCCCTCCTCCAGAACGCAAATCGCTTAGCCTCTGCTGAAAAGTCTCCCTCAGCACCGACTCACTCCAGCCCTCTGTATCACTGAGCAAATAACGATACCGAAAAAGTGAGGCGAACGCCCCGAGATCAACTGAACGATGATTATTTCGCACTGCCTGAAACACTTCACGCTGAGCCACTAATGCCTGACGCAATTGTTTACTGAGCCTTGCCAGCTCTATGCTGTCGGCACCACCAAGCCTTAACATTAAGGTACTGGCCGCCGGTCCACTCTGCATTTCACTCATCAATGCCTGCAATTTCAGATCCTGCTCTGCTGCCGGCATAAACTGACTAATACCATTAACAACATGTAAATGAAAATAAAGCCAGCCGATCAAAAAACCTGTCGTCACCAACCAGATAATAGATTGTAATATGGGGCGCACATTAATGCCCCTGCATAATTTCGGTTAGCCGTTTATTACCATTGAGAAATTGCACGCTCACCCGCCGAATAACGCTTTCTTCTCCCTGTAAAACAATCTGCTCGATACGCTCTGCCATCTGATTGTTTTCAGGTGTCAGTATTAATTCCCAGCCAGCTCTGGATTCTGTATACTGAACAGTGAAAAACATACGAAGTTTTTTTTCATCGCCATCAAGCATAGCCTGCAGGGCAAGTATACCCACTGCAAGCTCCGGTTGCTCAGACAACGACATATATCGAGTTTCACCCTTTTTTCTTATGGACAGCTGATTGCCCTCAATATACTGCTCAATGCGCTCAGGCGAGGTAATGAATTTTGTCAGCTCACCCGGTCGTTTATAAGATAAGGTTCCTGTTGAAACCAGCGGTTCATTCAGATAATCTGCCATCCAGCTTTCTCTGAAGCTGCCCCTGGATTCATTTATTGATGCAAAACCAGCGAGTCTTTCACTTAACCCACCCGCCATTGAAAAAACGGGGATACAGATAAGCAGGTTTTGCAGAAAAAAACTCAGCAGTAAATTATATTTCACTGCCTGTCCCCCCAGTAATCATAAAAATTAAACCAGTTGTATGGGTAGCGGTGCAATATTTTTTCAATACTGCTCACATAACTTTGCATTAATCGCTTAACGGTCTCTTCGCGTTTTTCGCCAGTCTCCTCCTGAGCATCGTATAACAGCTCATGGTAGAGTTCATAGCGGTTTT
>UOFG01000017.1_pt1 | contig 25476 bp, 22 predicted proteins | sample 1988411 | NCBI WGS metagenome assembly UOFG01 (sample SAMEA4712194, study PRJEB27164) | hydrothermal vent metagenome | biome: marine basaltic hydrothermal vent biome; feature: marine hydrothermal vent; material: mineral | place: Pacific Ocean | collected 2011-06-14/2011-07-23 | depth 1689 m
CCTGAATTTACGCAGCTGGATATAGAAACCTCCTTTATGGACGAGGATGGCGTGATGGACATCACAGAAAACATGATTCGTGAGCTGTTTGCCCATATCCTTGAAGAGGCACTTCCCAACCCGTTTCCCCGCATGACATACAAAGAAGCCATGCATCGGTATGGCTCTGACAAACCCGATTTGCGTATCGATATGGAGCTGGTGGACATTGGCGACCTGATGGATAACGTAGAATTTAAAGTATTCTCTGGTCCTGCCAAAGACCCTGAGGGGCGTCTGGTTGTATTGCGCGTACCGCAGGGTGCAACGTTAAGTCGTAAGGAAATTGATGTTTATACCGCCTTTGTTGGCCGCTATGGGGCGAAAGGCCTGGCGTGGATTAAGGTGAACGATGTAGCCGCTGGCCGTGAAGGTTTACAGTCGCCTATTGTTAAATTCCTGCCGGATGAAGCGCTTGATGAGATTATAAAACGCAGTGGCACTGAAACAGGCGACCTGCTGTTCTTTGGCGCAGGCGGCGCGAAAATGGTTAATGAATCCATGGGCGCACTGCGTGTGCAGCTGGGCCATGATCTCGATATGCTGGCCCGCGAATGGAAACCCTTATGGGTAGTGGACTTCCCGATGTTTGAATGGAACGAACGTGAAACGCGCTGGGACGCACTGCACCACCCCTTTACCGCACCTGATTCCGATGACCCTGAAGCACTCTCGGCCAACCCTGGAGAAAGCCTGTCCCGGGCCTATGACATGGTACTCAATGGGACCGAGCTAGGAGGCGGTTCAGTGCGTATTCACAGGGCGGAAATGCAGCATAAAGTATTTGAGATACTGGGCATTAGTGACGAGCAGGCCCGTGAAAAATTTGGCTTCCTGCTGGATGCACTGAAATATGGCTGCCCTCCCCATGCGGGCCTGGCTTTCGGGCTGGATCGCATGGTTATGCTAATGACCGGAGCCACCTCTATTCGAGATGTAATGGCCTTCCCGAAAACGCAAACGGCCGCCTGCCCACTGACTTCAGCCCCCTCAGAAGCATCCTCTGCTCAACTGAAAGAGCTGAATATCCGCATTCGCAAACCCGCAACGGAATAAAAGATGCAAAAAATGGGGTCAGGCCTGACCCCATGAAAGATGACCGAAGAATAACCCCGCATCCCCAATAAGAGATAGTTGTATTCTAACGACAGTCCTATAGTCTACTCATAAGCCAATTGAAAGAAGAATCAAATGAGTGCAGCCGCTATACAACCTTATGCATTGCTGGACGACGAGGAATGCGAGCAGCGAATCCTTGATGCCAGACGGGCACTGGGTGACAGACTGGTTATACTGGGCCACCATTACCAGCGGGATGAGGTCTTTCGTCATGCCGATTTTTCCGGTGATTCATTAAAACTCTCCCGTGCAGCGGCACAGTCAAAAGCAGACTACATTATATTCTGCGGTGTTCATTTTATGGCAGAAGTTGCCGATATACTCTCTCGACCCGAACAGATATCTATTTTACCTGACCTGACTGCAGGCTGCTCAATGGCAGATATGGCAGATCTGGCAAAAGTGGAAAAAGCCTGGCGAGAGCTTTCATCGGTGATAGACCCCGATGAAAGCGTAACCCCGGTAACCTATATTAACTCTGCAGCCGATCTAAAAGCCTTCTGTGGGGCACATAAAGGGATTGTCTGTACCTCCACCAATGCGCGTAATGTGCTTGAGTGGTCATTTGGCGAGCGAGAAAAAGTACTGTTCTTTCCCGATCAGCACCTTGGACGAAATACCGCCGCCGCCATGGGCCTGTCAATGGATGAAATGGTTGTCTGGGATTATGACCAGGACATGGGCGGACTCACCGAGACACAGATTAAAAAGGCCCGAATAATTCTCTGGAAAGGCTTTTGCTCTGTGCATCAGATGTTCACCCCACAGCAGATCGATGATTTTAAACAGAAGTATCCACAAACCCGCGTTATATCACACCCTGAAAGCGCTTATGAAGTCTGCCAGAAATCGGATTATGTGGGTTCAACCGAGTTCATTATCAACACCATACGTGATGCAGAGCCCAATACCCGCTGGTTGGTGGGTACAGAGCTTAATCTGGTTAATCGACTGAAAGATCAGTTTGCCGAGCAGGGCAAACAGATTCATTTTATGTCTCCCACCGTCTGTATGTGCTCAACCATGTTCCGAATTGACCCCCAGCATCTTGCATGGGCACTTGAGAATTTGCTGGAAGGCAATATTGTAAATCAGATAACCGTACCAGATGATGTCGCAAATAATGCCCGACTGGCACTGCAACGAATGCTGGATGTTTCCCCCTGAGGCAGCAGTGAGTGGCCCGTTCACGTGCGCTGTGCAGTACAGAAACAGAGGCGCACACAAAAAAATGCATAAAGTCCTTTAATATTGAGTTGTTTTTGGGTATTTTGTCAGTATGAAAGAAGCAGTTGTTCTCATACATGGTATCTGGATGAACGGTGCAGAAATGTTCCGCTTACGCCAGCGCCTGCAAAATGTTGGTTATACCTGTTATCTGTTTAGTTACCCTTCTCTAAAATGCTCTCCTGAAGAAAATGCAAAGCAGTTGTATGAATTTATCCATTCACTGGATGAACCGGTGGTGCATTTTGTCTGCCACTCGCTGGGAGGGCTGGTGCTATTGCATTTGTTCGACAAACATATCGTTGAAAAAAAAGGCCGAGTGGTTTTCCTCGGTGTCGCCGTTAATGGCAGCCGGGTTGCGCGCAGACTTTACAGCACCCCGGTGACCCGCTGGACAATGGGCAAAAGCATAGAGCATGGCTTACTGGGGGACCGACCTGTATGGGGTGGCTGGCGAGACCTTGGGGTCATCTCCGGTGATTTTCCACTGGGTGTAGGGCTGGTGGTTGGCGGCCCCGCCTTCCCACATGATGGTACCGTTTCTGTAGAAGAAACCTGCCTGGGAGGCGCAACAGATTATATTACCATGACGGTTAACCATTTCGGATTGCTGTATTCAGAAGAGGTGGCGGTGCAGATTGTTACTTTCCTGCGTGCAGGCAAATTTGGCGATATGGCTGGCAACCTGCTATTTGATGCCACGGGGTAGTGTTGAAAAAAGTCTTTAGTCATTAGTCTTTTAATCCTAAAAAGATCAGTTGAGCGCCTGGAAGTATGCCTTCAGGCGCTCAGCTGGCGTAGTCAAAAAAGACGTGAATGGCCCACGCGTTTTTTTTGACATAGTCAGGTGTGCGCATGAGGGTGTAATTCTGGGTGAAGCATCACTCACTCTTCTGGTGAGTTAGAAGGCGGGAAATTAATTCATATTTTTCAAAAGCTTATGCTAATTTTATGCGTTCAACTGATTTTTTTAGGTTAATAGAGAAGCCCCTAAGGCTTTTCCCCTCAAAAACTACTCCCGCCGATACCCCGAGGTAATCGGATATCGACGATCCCGACCAAATGCACGCTGTGTAACTCGCACCCCGGGAGGGGCCTGACGACGCTTATATTCATTAATCTGCACCATGCGTATCACTTTATCAACCACTTCAGCCTCATAACCTGCATCTATAATTTGCTGGCGCGGCACATCTTCCTCCACCGTCATGCGCAAAATAGCATCCAGCACGGCATAATCCGGCAAACTGTCCTGATCCTGTTGATCCGGGCGCAGTTCAGCCGATGGCGGACGATCCAGCACCCGCTGTGGAATCACCGGTGACTGAGCATTTCGATACTCACATAAGGCATACACCAGCTGTTTTTCCACATCTTTTAACGGCGCATACCCCCCCGCCATATCGCCATACAGGGTACTATAGCCCACAGCCATTTCACTTTTATTGCCGGTGGTTAGCACCATGCGGCGCAGTTTATTCGACAGCGCCATTAGAATAACGCCCCGGCAACGGGCCTGTATATTCTCCTCGGTGCTATCCACTTGCCTGCCGGCAAACTCATCTTCCAACGTTTGCAGAAACGCCTGAAATGTGGGTTCAATGGATATCACCTTATAATCGACACCTAAAATATCCGCCTGAGCTCTGGCATCCTGCAGGCTTATATCTGCGGTATAGCGCGAGGGCATCATCACCGCATGTACCGCCTCAACGCCCAGAGCATCAGCCGCGATTGCCAGTGTCAATGCAGAATCCACACCACCCGACAGACCAATCACCACGCCATCAAAACCATTGCCTTCAACATAATCATGCACCGCCGTCACCAGCGCCTTATAAAGGCTGGCCAGCTCGCCTTGCGGCTGAAAACAGGGTGTATTCACCGCGTTAATACTTCGATCTGCCTGTATCTGATAGTGTAACAGCGCGGTTTCAAAGTCGGGGCCTCGCCCCACCAGCTCACCATTCGGTGCCAGCACCAGTGAATCACCATCAAAGACCAGCTCATCCTGCCCACCCACTATATTCAGGTAAAACATCGCCACCGGGGTTTCTTTCTGCCGATGATGCAGCATATCCAGGCGCTGCTGATGCTTATTGCGGTGATAAGGCGATGCATTAAGAATAATAATAGCCTCTGCACCGTTGTTTATTGCCAGCTTAACCGGAGCTTCCAGCCAGGCATCCTCACAGATAACAATACCCAGTTTATGCTGCTTACACTCAATCACCAGTGGCTGGCTACCCGCCTGAAAATAGCGCTTCTCATCAAACACCGCATAATTGGGCAGGCTGTGTTTAAAATATGCCCCGCTCACCTCGCCATTAATGCACACAACAGCCGCATTAAATAACGCATGCTCCTGCATCACCGGCGCACCAAAAACAATGATAATACCATTGCTGCTGCGGGCAATCGCTGCAATACCCACTTTAATCTGCTGTACAAACCCGGCCCGCATCAACAAATCTTCGGGAGGATAACCACTCAATGCCAGCTCAGGAAACACCGCAATGTCCGCCCCGGCCTGCCTGGCCTGCTGCGACAGGGCGATAATTTTTCGAGTATTGGCCTTAATATCACCGACCAGGAATCGCTCCTGAATCAGACAAATCTGTAATGCTGAAGTCATAATGTGTTTTTTAGTTTAAAATTACCTAATTCAGATGAATTTTATCAGGACAGAGGCCGAAATGTTTAGAAGTGTTTTAATTATTATTTTTGTTATTGTCATGCTTTTTCTGGCACGCACCGTAATGCAACGTCTGAAACAGCCCCGTAGCGGTAAAAAAATCAGAAACAAAGAAACCGTTCAGTGTTTACAGTGTAAAACATATATCCCCAGTGAAGAGGCCATCTACAATGGAAATAACTGCTTTTGCAGCCAGCAACATTTAAATGACTGGAATCGTTCCGCTTGAGCACTCAGCCCCAGATGCAACCAGACGCACAACCCGAGAGACAGAACCCAGAAGACCCACCCCATAGCGTGGCCAATGAAAAACACACCTGGAAGCCGCTCCGCCAGCTTAATTACTATCGCGTTATTATAGCCACAGGCTTCCTCACTGCTTTTTTTGAAAATAGCTGGACCCGCTTTGTTGGCAGTCAGAACCCTGAGGCTTATCTCACCACCAATCTTGTTATGCTGCTAAGTAGTCTGCTATTCATTGCCATGGAGATCAGACGAAAGTCGGACTTTGAAACACAGGTTATGCTGAGCAATGCCAGTGATATCCTTTTTATTACCCTGCTATCACATTTCAGCGGCGGCCTGAGCAGCCCCTTTAGCATTCTGCTGATTATTAATATAACCGCCACAGGCACTCTCCTGCGTGATCGGAATTCTTTTATGTTTGCCGCACTGGCCTCCCTTGCGGTACTCAGTGAGCAAACTTACAGCATGATGCAGGGTGTCAGCTATGCGGCAGAGTACTCCCTTGCTGGCCTGCTTGGACTGGTGTTTTTCGGCATTACTTACCTCGCATCCGTTTTATCCATACGCATGCGAGAGTCTGAACAGCGCGTCTCCGAACGTGAAACCGACATCTTAAACCTGGAAATACTGAACAATGATATTATTCATAATATGAGAACCGGTATTCTTGTGGTTAACAACAAAGGGCGGGTTCGCATGGCAAACAGTTCGGCAGAAGGCCTTCTGGGCAATATTCCCCTGCAAAACGCACCGCTGCTAAAAAACATACTCCCGGCTCTGGATGCACAGTTTATGGAATGGCAGGAGCAGCCCAATTTGCACCATAACGCCATCCGCCAGAAACAGGGCCTGCCGGATATCCAGCCAGGATTTCGTAACCTGGAGCGCACGGGCGACACATTGATATTTTTAGAAGATGCAACACAACTTAATCAGCGCTTTCAGCAAATTAAGCTTGCCTCACTGGGCCGTCTCACCGCCAGTATTGCCCACGAAATACGCAACCCTTTAAGTGCAATTAACCATGCGGCACAATTATTGCAGGAGTCATCTCTGCCCGATGCGGATAAAAAACTAACTGATATCATTACCACTCAGGTACAGCGACTGGACAAAGTCATACAGAATGTACTGCAACTTTCACGGCAACAGAAGGGGCCCCCCGAAACCATAGAACTCAACCGCTGGCTAAAGAATTTTTGCAGTGAGTTTATAAGCGTTAACCGTTTAAGAACTGAGCAATTGCAGTTGCAATTGCAGGAAATCGACCTGGTCGTATTATTTGAGCCCAGCCACCTTAGTCAGGTGATGAACAATCTGTGCTCCAATGCCATCACCCACAGTAATCTGCCCTCTGAACAGATAAAAATACAGTTAATCTGCGGCCATGATACACAGTTTGATCAGCCATTTATTGATATTATAGACAATGGCCCCGGCATTTCCAGCGAAAATATCCAGCAAGTTTTTGACCCTTTTTTTACCACCAGTTCAAAGGGCACAGGCCTGGGGCTCTATATTTCCAGAGAAATTATTGAATCCAATCGGGCCAGAATACGCTATATAACAACGCCTCGTGGCGAAAGCTGCTTTAGAATTCATTTTCTTTCATCAATTAAGCAAAAATAAAAGCAGTTCTTGCCCCACACAGGATTAGCCACTACAGCATTTTATCAATAAATCCATCAATTTTATTCGTGTTTTTATTAATCACCAGCGTGGCAGACGCTCTACCACTCCTCATTGGATAGAAGACATAGTTTTCAAGGAGGCCATCTTTTTTACGCTTTATAAAATTCTCAATCAGCTCTGCGCTTTCCGGCTTTTTTTTCAACTCATCAATATCCAGGGGAAACCGATAAATTTTTTGCCAGTAATCACTAATCGGCTGGTATCGGCTGGCTCTGTATATTAAACCCGGTGAGCCATTATCCGCCATATCATTGATTATCTGCCAGAGTTCATCCTTGTCTTTGGGGGGGGTCAGATAGGCCATTGCCGGGCGATGATAAAAAGCGGGTTCCAGCTCTTTATATTTTAACTGTGATACATCCACCTCGGTTTTCGCAAATGAGTAAAACGAGCCATTTGAGAACACCAGAAACACGGGCCTTGCCGAATAGGTAATATGCACCCCCCAGGCAAGTGCAGACAGCTGAAACAGTACAATAATGGATAAATCCCGTTTTAGCTCTGCTGGTTTTTTGGCTTTATTAAACACCACTAGTGTGAGTAATGGCCCCAGCACCAGATCAACACTGACCACTATTTTAATCACATCCCAGGTAGAATAAAGTTCATAAAATGGCCAGGGATACCACACATAAAACACCGCCGATAAAAACAGCGCAATAACACCGCCACTAATACAAAAATGAATCGCTGATGCCTTAAGTTTTGCTATCATTAGTCTTACCCCCTTAATAACTTATTATCTGTGATTTTAGTCCCCTGCCCTTAGTAAAATCCACTCCCTCATAAACTAACCAGATAACCACCTGGAATAATTTACTAACGAGTTTGCTGAAATGGATACCCATACATACCGGTCTCCTTTGCATATGTACCGGTAGCCATTAATCCATAATATTCACGGCAGGTAGCATTTTTCGAATTATACAATCACATCTGACAATTTAAAACCACCTGAGAACAAAAATACTCGTTCTAATACAGGCCAGAGACGTAAGAGCACAGGGAACCTGAGTGACTATACTGGACAAACCTCGCAAACATTCAACAGATGCCGCCCTTATAGTCTATATACCTGGTGTAATATCTAATAAAATAAAGATCATGCCTGTAAGTAAAAAAATAAATAGAGCCCTGATCGTAGACGATGAGCCCGACTTATGCGAACTGGCCGAGATTACGCTTAGCCGGATGGGGCTGGAAACCCATTCGGCCAATAGCCTGTCAGATGCCCTGGCACTGCTTAAATCCGAGCCCTTTGATCTGTGCATTACCGATATGAACCTGCCCGACGGGGATGGTATTGACCTGGTCAGTCATATTCAGACACACCTGCCAGAGATTCCGGTGGCGGTGATTACCGCCTATGGCAATATGGAGCTGGCCATCAGAGCACTAAAAGCCGGCGCATTCGACTTTGTTTCCAAACCCGTTGATCTGCAAATTTTACGCCGTCTGGTGACATCTGCCATTAATCTGCCTGGAACCGACAACAACACTCCGCAGAGCAGCGAAAGTAAATACAGCTTATTAGGTGAATCCGCATTAATTCAGGATTTGCGCAAACAGATCGGCAAACTGGCCCGTAGCCAGGCCCCTGTATTCATTAATGGCGAGTCTGGCTGTGGCAAAGAACTGGCCGCCCATTTAATGCACGACCAGGGTGCCAGAGCCAGTCAGCCATTTATCCCCGTCAACTGCGGTGCCATTCCAGGCGAACTGGTCGAAAGTGAATTTTTTGGCCATATAAAAGGCAGTTTTACTGGCGCAACCTCCGATAAAGAAGGCCTGTTCAAAGCCGCTGATGGCGGCACTCTGTTTTTAGATGAAGTGGCAGACCTGCCCATGCAGATGCAGGTGAAATTACTGCGTGCCATTCAGGAAAAGTCCATACGCCCGGTGGGTGGGCATCATGAAGACACTGTGGATGTCAGAATATTAAGTGCCAGCCATAAAAACCTTGCCGATCTGGTTAAACAGGGGGAATTTCGTGAAGACCTGTTTTATAGAATCAATGTCATTGAGCTACAGATACCCAGCTTAAGAGCGCGCGCAGAAGATATCCCTCTACTGGCAAACCACTTATTGCACCGCCTGTGCGAAAAAAACCGGACATTCCCTCCATCATTCAGCGCACAAGCCATTAATGCCCTTGAAAATTATCACTTCCCGGGCAATGTACGCGAACTGGAAAACATACTTGAGCGCGCCCTGGCACTCTCTGAAGGCGATAATATCGCACTCGACGACCTGCAACTGCCCCAGAAACAGACGCAGAAACAGAACCCTGACCTGCCAGAAGCAGCCTCAGCCCCTGCAAAACACACCCCCTCAGCTGAAATCACCCACAATACGCTCAGGGAACAGGAAAGAAGCTCAATTATGCAGGCGCTGGAGCAAACCCGCTGGAATAAAACCGCTGCGGCCAAATTGCTGGGTTTAAGCCTGAGGCAGCTGCGCTACCGCCTGAGCAAGCTGAATATTGAATAGACGCATCTCAAAACGCCTGGTTATTCGTTAAAAATCCGATTACTCCCCTGGTTTATAAAACCATCTGTAATTCATTCAGGTTGAATCGCCCAATGAAAATTTGAAAAATGGAAGACCAGAGACCAGAGACTTTGAGCCCATCTGTCAATAACTGACAAAATTGTTACTTTTATCACATTTCTGCCTCTTTCCCATTATCCTTTCTGCCTGCCAGAAAAACAAAAATACTCGATAAACCATTGATTATATTAAAAAAAACACTCAGATCAAAACATGGCACAGCCCCTGCAACATACCTTAGTAACCTCAAAATGAGGCCTTTTTTATCAGACTTGCTGCACCACCAATGCGGGTCTGAGCAACCCGAACACCAACAACACCGGAGAGACTCCCATGAAGAAAATTCAGCAAGGTTTTACCTTAATCGAACTAATGATCGTTATTGCCATAATCGGTATTCTGGCGGCTATTGCCATTCCTTCATACAATAACTATATTCGCACTGCCAATATGACGCAGGTAACCAGCAATGCATCTGAAGCGGTCCGTATTATCAAAAACGAAATTTCCAAAAACAAAAGCCAGCTGGCGCTGAATGTAAATACACCCGATACTCTGGTTGATGCAGCAGGCGTAATCACTACAATTCAGGGTGCTTCTGCTAATGCAGCCGCTTATATTGCCCATCTGACCGGCACAACAGCTTCCAAGGCACCTGATGGCAATGCGGCCTATGCTGCTGCACCAACTACCACAGGTACCGTAGGCATCGCAATGGCAACCGCCGGCGCTGTAAACACATTTACAGTTTCTACAGCGGCATATGAAGACCTGCCAGCCTCAGCGGTCTCTTTTATTCGCTAAGAGCTTGTTATTTCTCTCAATTTAGTCTATCGAGGATTGCTATGCAGGGGACTGCTATGGTATCCTCGGTTTTCTACGTTGGGAGACATAACATGATAAAACAAAAAACATCTGTACAAAAACAGCAGGGTTTCACATTAATTGAATTAATGATTGTGGTTGCCATTATCGGTATTCTGTCTGCAATCGCGATTCCTTCTTACAATAACTATATCCGCACCACTAATATGGCACAGGTGACCGGTAATGCCGCTCAGGCAATACGCATTATTAAGAACGAAATATCTAAAAACAAAGGCCAGATATCTTTACGTGCAACAGCTATTGACACACTAACGGACGCTACTGGCATAGCCGCTACAGTTCAGGCAACTGCCGCAACTGCCCAGCATTTTATTGATCACCTCAACGGCTCTACTGGATCATCTGCGCCAGGTGGAGTGGTGGCTTATGCAGCTGCGTCGAGTGCTACACTCGGTACCGTAGGTATTACACTGGGACAAGTAGGCGGAGTGACGAACATGTTTACTGTGACCACACCTGCATATGCAGACCTGCCCGGATCAACAGTGGTATTTGCTCAGTAATTCTGGGCAGTATACCTTATGTGCGATGTGCGCTATAAAAAAATCTGATGATCAAGGCAATTATTCAACCCTCAGGGACGTTTATTTATTCAGGTAAAGTTATAGCACTCTATACGGAGCCGAAGATAGTCTGACTATCTTCGGTTTTTTAATTTAGGCCATCTATAGTAAAAATAAAAAATACATCACTTAAAACCTGGCATCATTTAAAAAATCTGATGCCGCCTGCAAAAATTGAATTTTATCAACCTGGCGTTTTTTATCCCGTATTTTCAACCTTTCAACGGCATTCACTTAATATTTGATAGATTTCAATTACACTATAATATAACCCTTAAATCTGGAGAGCAGCCCAATGGCATATATAAGAAAACAGGCGGGATACACTTTAATGGAGCTAATGATCGCCGTGGGCATTATTGGTGTACTGGCCGCCATTGCGATTCCCACCTATAACAACTATATTGATACCTCCTGCCTTTCGGCTGCACGCACCAATTTAGAAACTCTGGCCAGCTTTGAAGAAAACTACAATATTGAGAATGGCAGCTACCTGGCCGGCGTACATACCGCTGGAAATAATCTGGTCAGCAGTGGTCTGATGGCCAAATTACACTGGGATCCGAATGATAAAGACCAGTACACATACGTAGTCGCACTCAATTCTGCATCTAGTGGCATAAATTATGACTATGTTGTTACAGTGACAGGGGTAGCATCATGCGCACAGGCCAACACTACATACGGCCCCACAGAACAGGGCTACCATCAGCAGTAATTTTATACAGTAAATGACCCTGTACTGATACTCTCTTAAATAGATAGTATGTGTGGAATAAAGCGGATATTGCTCAACAGCCAGAACTGAAAATCCATAAATGCCCGCCAGAAGCTCTCTACAAACGCTGTGATAGCGATCATTTTCATGTGAGTGCAGTCACAGTTTTCCTGTAATCACAGGACAAAGAGGAATAAAGTCGGCCATATAAGCACATATATGGTGTCACTTCCTGCATAATTAAGTATGGATAAATAGTTAATTTCAGCTATGATATATTGGTACAGATACATCATGTAAATAACTGTTTCATATCTAATTTAAACAAAGCTGAGCCATTAACCTATGCCACCTGATGCAAAACTAAGCGGATTATCTCGTCGTCTGGTGCTGGATGCTTTGATTGATGAGAAAACCGCACTCAACGCCCAGACCGAGGCCAGACAGGCAAAACTCAATTTAAGCCAGTACCTGGTTAACCAGAAACTCATTGCTGCGGATAAACTGGCAACAGTGGCGGCAAATGAGTTTGGTATTCCGCTGCTGGACCTGGACTCACTGGACAGGGAATCCGTGCCCACCGGCCTGGTGAATGAAGACCTGATTAGAAAACATCAGGTCATCCCGGTTCACAGACGAGGCAACCGACTCTATATTGCGGTTTCTGAACCCACCAATCTGGTCGGCATAGATGAAATAAAATTCCAGACCGGCATTAACACCGAAGCCGTACTGGTTGAGGCCGACAAGCTCAGTAAATTTATAGAAACCACACTGGAAGCCCAGGACAGCGGCATGAGTGACATGCTGGATGAAGATCTGGATGATGTCGATTTTGATGATACCGAGGCGGACAATGCCGACAATGGTGCAGCCACTCCATCTGAGGCAGACGACACACCGGTGGTTCGCTTTGTTAATAAGGTGCTGCTTGATGCCATTAAAAAAGGCGCATCGGATATTCACTTTGAACCTTATGAAAAGCGCTACCGCGTACGCCTGCGCATTGATGGCGTATTGCGCGAAGTCGCCTCTCCGCCAAATGCAATGGCTGGCAGACTCTCCGCACGGATTAAGGTTATGTCTCGCATGGATACCGCAGAACGACGCATACCACAGGATGGGCGCATAAAAATGCGCATTTCAAAAAACAAGGCCATTGATTTTCGAGTGAATACCTGCCCGACACTCTTTGGTGAGAAGATCGTACTGCGAATTCTTGATGCCTCCGCAGCAAAACTGGGCATTGATGTGCTGGGTTATGAACCTGAGCAGAAACAGCTTTATCTTGATGCACTGGCAAACCCCTATGGTATGATTCTGGTAACCGGCCCCACAGGCAGCGGAAAAACCGTGTCGCTCTATACCGGGCTGAATATCCTGAACACCGAAGACAGAAATATCTCAACCGCTGAAGATCCGGTTGAAATCAACCTGGAAGGCATTAATCAGGTGAATATGAACCCCAAAGTGGGGCTGGATTTTAACTCAACACTGCGCGCCTTCCTGCGCCAGGACCCGGATATTATTATGGTAGGCGAAATTCGCGATCTGGAAACGGCTGGCATTGCCATTAAAGCGGCGCAAACCGGGCATATGGTAATGTCCACCCTGCATACCAATGATGGCCCACAAACACTGTCTCGCCTGATTAATATGGGGGTACCGCCCTTTAATATCGCCTCAGCCGTTAATTTAATTATCGCTCAGCGCCTGGCACGGCGACTCTGCGAAAACTGCAAAACTGAAGAAAAAATTCCTTCAAAAGTTCTGCTCGAGGAAGGCTTCACACAGGACGATGTGAGTGCGGGCATAAAACTCTACAAAGCCGTTGGCTGCGACCAGTGCGACAAAGGCTATAAAGGCCGGGTAGGCGTATACCAGGTGATGAAAATTTCGGAAGAAATGGGCCGCATTATTATGCATGAAGGTAATGCGCTCGAACTAGCCGACCAGGCCCAGAAAGAGGGCGTTGCAGATTTACGCCAGTCGGGGCTGAAAAAAGCCGCCAGCGGGGTAACCAGCCTTGAAGAAATTAACCGTGTAACCAAGGATTAAAAATGGCCCAGAAACCCAAAAAAAAGCAAAAACAGATCGTCAAGCATACCTTTACCTGGGAAGGCAAAAACAAGTCAGGTAAAATGCTAAAAGGCCACATCACTGCCATTAGTATGGATCTTGTTAAAGCAGAACTTAGAAAACAGGGCATCGTCCCCAAAAAAGTAAAGAAAAAATCAGCCGGCCTGTTCGGCTCCAGCAAAGGCAAGCCCATTAAGTCTGCCGATATTTCTATCTTTAGCCGCCAGATGGCCACCATGATGAAAGCCGGTGTGCCACTGGTTCAGTCATTTGAAATTACCGCTGATGGCCATTCCAATAAAAACATGGCCGATTTAATCTATGCGGTTAAAGCTGACGTTGAAGCCGGTGGCACCTTTGCCGATGGCATTCGAAAACACCCGCTTTATTTTGACGACCTGTTTTGTAACCTGGTGGCTGCCGGGGAGCAATCCGGTGCGCTGGAAACCCTGCTGGAAAAAATTGCCACTTACAAGGAAAAAACAGAAGCGCTTCGGTCCAAAATAAAAAAGGCCTTAACCTATCCCATATCCGTTATGGTAGTTGCATTTATAGTAACAGCCATACTTTTAATCTGGGTTGTACCCACCTTCTCCACCATGTTTGCCAGCTTTGGTGCGGATCTGCCATCATTTACCCTGCTTGTTGTGGATTTATCCAATTTTATGGTGGCCTGGTGGTGGGCAGTCTTCGGCTCTATCATTATTGCAATTATCACTATTAGCAAAACCTATAAGCGCTCCAGACGCTTCCGCGACTTTCTGGATCGGACCTACCTTAAATTACCTGTGATTGGTGCGCTAGTGAAAAACTCATCCATTGCACGCTTTTCCAGAACACTTGCCACCATGTTTGCCGCAGGTGTTCCGCTGGTTGAGGCCATGGAATCAGTGGCCGGTGCTTCGGGCAATAATGAATATGTGCAGGCGATATTGTCCATCCGCGATGATCTGGCAAGCGGCCTGCAACTGCAGGTGGGGCTACAGGGCTACCCCGAGCTATTCCCCAGTATGGTAGTGCAAATGGTCTCCATCGGTGAAGAATCCGGTGCCCTGGATGATATGCTTGGAAAAGTAGCTGATTACTACGAAGCTGAAGTGGACAACTCTGTCGATGCCCTGACCAGCCTGATGGAGCCCGCGATTATGGTTTTCCTCGCCATTGTTATTGGCGGACTGGTTATTGCAATGTACCTGCCCATATTCAAAATGGGCGAAGTCGTTGGCTGAGTATTTATCCGCAACATTACAGGCATTTCATCAAAACCCCTGGCTTTTTTACAGCAGTGTTATTTTTACCGGACTGGCCGTTGGTAGTTTTCTCAATGTAGTGATCTACCGGCTGCCCATTATGCTTGAGAATGAGTGGCGGCGTGACTGCAAATCTTTTTTAGAACTGCAAGCCGATAAACAGACATCCTTTAATCTGTCAAAACCCGCCTCAGGCTGCCCATTATGCGGACATAAAATCAGAGCATGGGAGAACATTCCTGTCATCAGCTATATTTTATTGCGCGGGAGATGCGCGTCATGCGCTGCGCATATTTCCACTCAATATCCGATTATTGAAGTAATAACCGCACTTCTTTCCCTGTCCGTTGCACTTAAATTCGGCGTTAGCCTGCACACTTTATTCGGCCTGTTTCTCACCTGGTCGCTCATCGCCCTTACAATGATTGATGCACAAAAACAGCTACTGCCCGATGCCATCACACTTCCCCTGCTATGGGCCGGACTGTTAATAAACACCTCAAACATCTTCACCGACCTTGAATCATCTGTGTACGGTGCGGCCATCGGTTACCTTATACTGTGGAGCATTTATAAGCTATTTAAACTACTCACTGGCAAAGAAGGCATGGGCTATGGCGACTTTAAATTATTAGCGGCACTGGGCGCATGGATGGGCTGGCTCCTTTTGCCGCAGATTATATTACTCTCCTCACTGGTCGGCGCAGTTACTGGTATTTCAATGATCATTATCAGCAAACACAATAAAAACACACCAATACCTTTTGGCCCCTACCTGGCGATTGCGGGCTGGATCGCCTTTCTCTGGGGTGGCGATATTAACCGCCTGTGGCTTAATATTTAAATGCTAAAAGTTGCCTTAACCGGGGGAATCGGCTGTGGCAAAACAACGGTTTGCCAGTTATTTTCAGCTCACGGTGTGCCGGTTATTGATACTGATATTATTGCCCGTGAACAGGTAAAGCCTGGCCAGCCTGCACTGCAGATGATTGTTAATTATTTTGGCCCGGACATACTGCTGACTGACGGAACATTAAATAGAAAAAAACTGGCTGGAAAAACATTTAGCCAACCCGCAGATCGACTTAAACTTGAATCCATCCTCCACCCCTGTATTCGCCAGCACGTACAGCAGCAACTCAGCACACTCTCATCCAGCTACGCGATTATTGCCATTCCTCTGCTGGTTGAAACCTCGCAGCACACACAATATGACCGAGTGCTTCTCGTTGACTGCACTGAAGCACAACAAATAGAACGCACCCGAAGTCGCGACCAGCGAAGCCGCGAAGAAATTAAAAACATCATAAACTCACAGGCTACTCGAGAACAGCGCATCGGCATCGCCGATGATATCCTGGAAAACGACCTTGATTCTAACGCACTGGCATCAAAAGTCAGCGCACTTCATAAACGATATTTAAGCCTTGCAAAGCGCTAATTGTGTTTATCGCTTATGTTTTTCATCTATTTGTGCCAGAATAGAGGGATTAACCGCTATTTCACGGCCCGACCATGACAGATCAACAACTTATTTTCGAACAACCGCTAAACGAGCGTATTCGAACATTTCTGCGACTGGAGCATCTATTCAGGCAATTTAATCAGCATCTTGAACACGATTCGGGCTGGGACACGCAAAGTTCGGTTAAAGGCATACTTGATCTGATGAGTCTGATTAGCCGTGGTGATATTAAACGGGAAACCATGAAAGAGCTGGAACGTCAGAATGCAAATTTACAGGCCTTCGTTGAAATACCCGGTGTCAATCACGATCGTTTGACACACCTGATTAGCGAACAGAAAGACTGCCTTCAGTCACTGCACAGTATTAGCGGCAATATTGGCCATGAACTGCTGCAAAATGAATTACTCAATGCCATACGCCAGCGCTTAAATATGCCGGGCGGGCTGTGCGAGTTTGATTTACCCGTTTATTCTCACTGGCTTAACCAGCCGTATAAAAAACGCAGGGAAATACTGCAGCACTGGTTTGCACCTTTTATAACGCTGAACAGAGCCATCGATTTAATTTTACAGGTTATACGCGACAGCAGCGATGCCACCGATGAAATTGCCGAGGGCAGTTTCTACCAGCGCAATCTGGATGCCAGCCAGACATGCTTGATGATTCGCGTTATTCTCCCCCATGACAGCACCGCATTCCCTGAAGTCAGTGCCGGGAAACACCGCTTTACGGTTCGCTTTTTGCAGGCGACTGATCTGGCACAACGACCCGAGCAGAGCAAAGCAGACTACCGTTTTAAACTGGCCTGTTGTATTTTATAGACAACTAATAAATTAACAGCAAAAAATAGCGTTCGTAACAACTTACTCCAGCAAAAATCTGAACTCAGTAACAGCCCACTCCCCTGCAGAGCCCAGACTAGTTTTTAATACCCAGTCTCCTCGACCCAGTGAACAAACGGGCAAAGTAGCTTTTGTCTGCCAGACAGCTAATATCGGATCATAATACATCTGATAAACCGCATACCCCATATCCATACCTTCCATTTCAAATGAAATTTCTACCGCATCCGGTTGCAGGTTTTCTGTTTTTAGCTGCAAAGTAAAAGGGGTAAGTGGCGAAGGCTTTTCAATAAATTTAATTCTGTAATTTTTTTCTAACTGTCTGAATTCACATTCAGATTTCAATAATTCACACGCCGACTGATCATGGAATATTATCTCACCCTCCCTGCTTCCCGTGCCGACTCTGCTGTTTATCCATTGACCTGCAAACCATGAACCGAGTAACACCAGTAGAAAAAGAAACGCTATTTTCACTCCGCTTTCCAGAAGCTGGAAATAGCAGCAACACCCTGAGCACCTGCATATTTTGCATCATCTATATCATCTATCCCCATACCCCCCAGGGCATACACCGGTGCATGCGTACTTGAAACAAGTGCTGAAAAGCGCTCCCAGCCGATACCTTTAACCCCGGGATGGCTGGTTGTTTCCTTTACCGGCGACAGCAGTATAATATCTGCACCGAGTTGCTCTGCCTGTTTAATATCCGCTTGCGTATGGCAGGACACAGACAATAAAGATGCATTATCAATGGGCCGGGCATTCAATGAATATAACTGTTGCGAATTTAAATGCAGTCCATCCGCTTTTGTTTGACGAAAGATATCAGGCGTTGCATTGAGTAAAAGTTTTGCATTGTACTTTTTACATATTATCTGAGCCTGGTTAGCTATCATTAGAAATGCGGCCTCCGCCAGTGCTTTGCATCTCAGTTGAACAAGCGGCATTGCACTTTCTGAATGATTTTTTTTCAGACTATTTTCAAGCCGTAATAAAAAATTAGATTCATTTTCAAACGATCCGGTAATCATATATTTTTCAGGCAATATCAGCGAATGGATAATCGATCGATTAGCCTGGGGAAACTCATTAATATTTAACTGATGAATGGCCTGCCATTTTATCTGCTGCCCCTCTCCCCCCCTGGGCTTACCCACAAAAGACATCACCATCCAGACATTCAGGCTCACTGATTTATCAGGATATTCATACTGTATTACTTTAAACGGTCTGGCTTTTTTTATATCAATATCCAGCTCTTCTGATATCTCACGTTTTAAAGCATCCAGCACCGTTTCTTCTGTCTCAACCTTACCGCCTGGAAATTCCCACAGTCCACCCTGATGCACATTTTCAGGACGTAGAGAAACAAGCACTTCATTCTGCTGGTTAACAATAATGGCGAGCGCCACATGAATTAAATCAGGCATCTGTATCTCGCGGGCTGGGCTGAGGTATGAAGCCCAGCCATTTCCCTAACTGCGGTATTCAGAATTAATTTTGACATAATCATACGATAAATCACTGGTCCAGATACAACAGGAATGCTCTCCCGTATTCAGCTCAATACGTATGCTAATTTCTGACTGCTGCATAACCTGTTGCCCCTGATCTTCAGTATAATCCGCATCACGACCACCACTGGAAACAATACAGACATCCCCAAGATATATACGGATTTTATCAAGATCAAAATCGACACCCGCACGCCCTACTGCGGCCAGAATTCTTCCCCAGTTAGGATCACTGGCAAACAGTGCGGTTTTTACCAGTGGTGAATGTGCCACTGTATAAGCCACCTGACGCGCATCACTCTCGGATGCTGCAGCGCTAACCTGCAAGCTCACAAATTTCGTCGCGCCCTCTGCATCCCGAATAATGGCCTGGGCCAGATAAATGAAAACGTCCATTACCACATTCAGCAGCAATTTATAATCATCACTGTCCGCCTGTGTAATCAGATTATTTTCTGCGCGACCTGTGCCAATCAATACACAGGCATCATTCGTGGAGGTATCGCTATCAACGGTAATTGAATTAAATGAGAGGCGCACCACCGACTTTATACATTGCTGTAATATTTCATTACTTACCGCTGCATCCGTTGCGATATACGCCAGCATCGTTGCCATATTGGGCTGGATCATACCGCCACCTTTTGACAGTCCCGTTACCGTTACCGTTTTGCCCTGCAACTCAAACTGTCTGGATACCCCTTTAAGTAAGGTATCGGTTGTCATTATAGCGCGACCTGCATTTTCCCACTGATCCTGAGACAGGTTCTGGTGCAATACCGGCAGCGCACTGGCTATTTTTTCAACGGGCAGGTTTTCTCCGATAACGCCGGTAGAAAAAGGCAATACTTCTTCGACTTTACAGCCTGTTTGCTCAGCGACCCGCTGGCAGCTTTGCAATGCATCCTGCATACCCTGGCTTCCGGTACCCGCATTTGCATTACCCGAATTAATAAGCAGGTAGCGAGGCGAGGCTACCTGTAGGTGTTTTTTAGCTAAAATAACCGGTGCCGCACAAAATTTATTTTGCGTAAACACAGCCGCTGAATAACTATTTTCAGCCACTTCAATGAGCACAAGATCATTATTCCCATTTTTTTTAATGCCTGATGCAATCGCAGAAAGCCGAACCCCCTTAACAGGCAAAAGCAGCTCCGGCTCCGTTAAACCAACCGCCATCTCAGTTTAATTTTCCATGGCACTGCTTAAACTTCTTGCCGGAACCGCAATAGCAGGGATCATTACGGCCTGTTTTTTTATCGCTTCTTACAAATGGCTGGTGTGCTTCAGGCGATTTGCTCTCTTTCTCGACTCCACTTTCCATCAGCGATGCCTCTTCATGTTCAAAATTCATTTCCGTAGGCATTTGCTGCTGATTTTCCAGCGCCTCTATTTCTTCCTGAGTACGAATTTCAACCCGGGACAATGTGGATACTACTTCCTGCTTTATGCGCTCAAGCATTTCGCTAAACATTTCAAAAGATTCACGTTTATACTCCTGCTTGGGGTTTTTCTGTGCCATTGCGCGCAGATTGATACTCTGGCGCAAATAGTCCATTGCCGCCAGATGCTCTTTCCAGTGAGTATCCAGCACCTGCAATAAAACGTATTTTTCAAATCGACGCAGTTCTTCTTCGCCAATTTTATCCTCTTTTTCCCTGTACTTTTCAACCAGTTCTTTTACCACTTTTTCTGGCAGCGTATATTCATTTAACTGGTCATCCTCTTTCAGCCATTGCTGCACTTCGAAGCGGTTGCCGGTTTCTTTTTCCAGCTCCTTAATCAGACCCTCAATATCCCACTGCTCTTCCATCGTACCCACAGGCACATGGTTTGTGACCAGCGTATTAACCACATCCTCACGCACTGATTCGATAATTTCACTCAAATCTGTTTCGGCCATCATTTCATTGCGCTGCTGATAAACGACCTTTCGTTGATCATTGGCTACATCATCATATTCAAGCACCTGCTTACGAATATCAAAGTTATGCCCTTCAACTTTGCGCTGTGCATTTTCAATGGCTCTGGACACCCAGGGGTGTTCAATAGCTTCTCCCTCTTCCATACCGAGTTTTTTCATAATGCCGGAAACTTTATCTGAAGCAAAAATACGCATCAGATCATCCTGCAAAGACAGATAAAAGCGCGTTGAACCCGCATCTCCCTGCCGCCCGGAACGCCCACGTAACTGGTTATCGATACGCCGCGATTCATGGCGCTCACTGCCGATAACATGCAGGCCACCGGATACCAGCACCTGCTCATGGCGTTCCTGCCATTGCTGTGTTAATGCCTGCTTTTCTGACTCGCTAATATCGCCTTTCTCAGCCAGCTCAACATCAAGATTGCCACCCAGTACAATATCCGTACCCCGCCCGGCCATATTGGTTGCAATCGTAACCGTGCCTGGCACACCGGCCTCAGCGATAATACCGGCCTCTCGTTGATGCTGTTTCGCATTCAGGACGTTATGTTTAACCCCTAGCTTATCCAGCAGAGCAGATAAATGCTCGGATGCCTCAATAGAGGCTGTACCCACCAGCACGGGCTGCTTACGCTCAATACAATCTTTAATATCTTCAGCGATGGCATTAAATTTTTCATCCACTGTAAGAAAAATCAGATCACCGTTATCTGTTCTCGCAACAGGCAGGTTGGTGGGTATTACCATCACTTCCAGGCCATATATTGACTGAAACTCAAAGGCCTCTGTATCTGCCGTGCCGGTCATGCCGGACAATTTAGCGTATAAGCGGAAATAGTTCTGGAAGGTTATCGATGCCAACGTCTGGTTTTCGTTTTCAATCGTCACGCCTTCTTTGGCTTCAATTGCCTGGTGCAGGCCATCGGACCAGCGCCTGCCCTCCATTGTTCTGCCGGTGAACTCATCGACAATAACAACTTTTCCGTCTTGAACAATATAATTCACATCTTTCTGGAACAGCACACTGGCGCGGATTGAAGCGGTTAGATAATGAATTAAATTAATATTGGAGGCACTGTAAAGGCTATCATTTTCACCCAGAATGCCCTCACGTGTCAGCAGCTGTTCCAGCTTCTCGTGTCCCTGCTCTGTAATATGAACCTGTTTGTTTTTCTCATCAACGGTAAAATCGCCTGTTGGCTCCTCTTCTTTTGTCTCGGCCTCCTCCCCCTGTTCAAGCTCTTTAACCAGCTCATTGAACTTCACATAGAGATCAGAGTTATCATTCGTCGGGCCCGAGATAATAAGTGGTGTGCGGGCCTCATCAATCAGAATTGAGTCGACCTCATCCACCACGGCGAAATTCAGTTCCCGCTGTACTTTTTCCTCGGCACTAAACGCCATATTATCGCGCAGGTAATCAAAGCCGAATTCGTTATTGGTGCCATAGGTGATATCGGATGCATACGCCTGCTTTTTAGCTAACGGCTCCATGCCCGAAATAACCACGCCCGTACTTAAACCCAGAAAGGCATATAACTTGCCCATCCAGGCGGAGTCTCGTTGTGCCAGATAGTCGTTTACGGTGACCACGTGCACGCCCTTACCGGCAAGCGCATTGAGGTAAACCGCGAGGGTCGCCACCAGTGTTTTACCCTCACCGGTGCGCATTTCTGCGATATTGCCGTTATGCAGCACGATGCCGCCGATCATCTGCACATCGAAATGGCGCATATCGAGCACCCTTCGGCTGGTCTCCCTTACCGTAGCGAAGGCCTCGGGTAGTAGTTCATCAAGGGTTTCGCCCTCGTTAAATCGATCTCGGAACGTTGCTGTTTTAGCACCCAGTTGTTCATCATTTAAAGCTTCATACTCTGGTTCAAGAGCACTGATACGATTGACAATTTTGCGATATTTTTTGACCTGACGATCGTTACGACTGCCAAAAATCTTTCGCATTAAACTGGATGACATTGTGATTCCTTATAACAAAAAAGTTGCTTGTAAAATGGAGGGTGTATTATGCCCTGGAAAGGCGTATGGCTTAAGGGATTGAGAGTAAAAAAAAGCAGATATGTGCGTTTATACCTGAAATAACCTGCATCCTGAATATCGACGTACCTGTTTATGATCTCGATTTACTCTTAAACATGGTCTCTGCTGTTGGGGTGACGCAGGAACCCCAACAATATCAACGACTTAAGTGCTTAACCCTGAAAAGATCAGTTGAGCGCCCTGGAATGTGCTTCTGAGAGTACGGTTGGCGTAATAAAAAAGTGAGTGAATGGCCCAGTCCTTCGCGTATTTTTTATATAGCCAGGCGTGCTCCCGGAGGTGCAATTCAGGGCGCAGCGTATTCACCAGATGGGTAATCTACAACATTTGATAATATTAAATATTATCAAATACTTACAGCACTATTACGCGGTCAACTGATTTTTTCAGGTTAACTTACTGGCATTGGGTAACTACCCCAGATTGCCCCTGTGCGATCTCAGGCCGAGGCGGAGGAATGTGACGTTTACAAGTGTAAATGAGCATTCCCCCCAACGAAGGCATGGGATCGCTGTACAGGGTTACATTGTATCGGAGCTGGATGATTTTGAAGCGGAGTCGGGGGTAACTACCCCAGATTGCCCCTGTGCGGTCTCAGGCCGAGGCGGCGGAATGTGAAGTTTACAAGTGTAAATGAGCATTCCCCAACGAAGGCATGGGGCCGCACAGGGGTAATATGGGGTAGTTACCGGTGTTGGACGAATTTCTGGGGGTTGATCTGTCGTCCGTTTTTAATCACTTCAAAGTGAACATGTGGCCCGGTAGAACGCCCGGTAGACCCCATCAACGAGATCACCTCACCTTTCTTAACGGTTTCCCCGACTTCAACCAGATTTTCTGAATTATGCCCATAACGCGTAACATAGCCATTACCATGATTAACCTCAACCAGATTACCATAGCCATAACGGTCACCCGACCAGGTCACCACGCCCCCGGCAACCGCCAGTACATCAGAACCCGATTTCGCAGCAAAGTCCATGCCCTTATGAAACTGTAATTTACCCGTAAACGGATTAGTACGGGTACCATAATACGATGAAATCCAGCCACGATTAATCGGCCGCCCCTCAGGGAAAACCTCTTCCTGCATATGACTGCTCATCAATATATCTTCCAGCACGCTCAGCTGCTGTTCGCGATCTTCTAATTCCGAAATAACCAGATCAATCTCACTGCCAAAGTCCATTTCCTGCAAACCCGATTCATCAGGCCCGCCAACACCGGGCATGGCTTCAAAATTAAACTCGCCACGATCAAGCTTGGCAATACTCACCAGCTTCTGTCCCAGCGCATTCAGGCGCATCGCATGTGCCTGAATATCACCCAGCCTTGCCGCCAGCGCATCTATATCGGCTCTGGCATTAAAGCGAGTCTGATTAATGAGCTTTCTCTGTAGCTTTATTTCCCGCTGAAGTGAAACGACATTTGATGAAGATGCCTGAGACTGCCCAAGCCAGTACCCTACCATACCTAATGCAGAGGAAAACAGTATCGCAAACACAAATAACAGCATAAGCTGCACAGGACTGCCTATCTGGACACGGCAGGGCCGGCCCCTGAATTTGCTTAATAAAATAATATCCATACATAAAAACTTTAAAGTAATGAATAACCTAAGAGTAGATCATAATTTAGAATATAAATGAAAACACAGGCAATAATATAGAAAAACACCTATATACAACAGCGCATTTTGACATAAAATAGACTAATCTCAACCTTTTACCTGTTTTCGATGCTCATTAATCAACTTTATGAATAATATTTCTGACAAACTAGGCCAATATATCAAAAAAAAGGCCCTCGAACTAAAACAGCTTAACCAGGCGATAAAGGTGTCCTTACCACCTGATTGCCATGAGCACGTAGACGTGGTCGGCATCAGAGGCAATCAACTCATTATTCTAACCGATTCACCTGTCTGGCGAACCCGGCTACGAATGATGAGCCAGACAATGCTCGAAGCACTGCACCAGCACACTGGCCTTAAACTGAACCGGGTGAATATTCGCATGGCACCACCACAACGTGTCATAGAGAAGCCATCACCCCCTCATCGAGTGCTTAGCCAGCAGAGCTCAGATATCATTACCCAGACAGCCCGCTGCATCCCCGACCCTGATTTACAACAGGCACTGCTTAAACTGGCGCAGAAAACGAAAAAGCCCTGAGTTCACCCAGGGCTCTGAAAAAAACAGCTATTTATCGGGCCAGAACAGTCTTCAGGGGCAATATTCAAGCCTGCACAGGTTGTGAATACGAAATAGGCGAAACCGCCGCCTCATCTTCAAACGTAACCTCTTCCCACGCACTGGGGCTGGCAATCAGTGCTTTCAGCAGCGCATTATTCAGCGCATGACCCGAACGATAACCCGAATATGCACCAATCAGGCTGTGTCCAAGAAGATACAGATCACCAATCGCATCCAGTATCTTATGCTTTACAAACTCATCGTGATAACGCAGGCCGTCTTCATTTAATACACGAAAATCATCGACCCCAATCGCATTATCCAGACTCGCACCCAGCGCCAGATTGTCTTCACGGAGCTTCTCAAAATCACTCATAAAGCCAAATGTACGGGCACGACTCACTTC
>UOFG01000224.1_pt1 | contig 25205 bp, 22 predicted proteins | sample 1988411 | NCBI WGS metagenome assembly UOFG01 (sample SAMEA4712194, study PRJEB27164) | hydrothermal vent metagenome | biome: marine basaltic hydrothermal vent biome; feature: marine hydrothermal vent; material: mineral | place: Pacific Ocean | collected 2011-06-14/2011-07-23 | depth 1689 m
TATTTGCATTTACAAATACATCCACATCTATGGGTTTCCTGCCTGGCATCTGAATATTTAACAATCTCAGATAGCCCGCCCCGGTCACCACATCAACCCCTTCTCGGTCACAACGGACAATTGTTCCCGGCGGTTCATTTTTTGCCGAGCCTTCAATCACCTGTGCCTGCCAGATACGCATCATCTGCACCCGCCCATTGCGCTTAATATCAATGGGTGTCTGCGCAACGGGCCAGGCATTAAACGCATTCACCTGTGCCAGAATCTCTTTTGCAGGCCGGCTCCAGTCAATGAGTGCTTCCGATTTTTGCAGTTTTTTCGCATAGCTGCTCTGGCTGTCATCCTGCTTTTCGCCCTGAATCGTTCCCTCAGCTATGCCGGGCAATGCCTGCATTAACGCCTCTGCGCCCATTATGGAGAGCCGATCATGCAGGCTTGAACCGGTATCTGTGGCTTCAATGGCACACTGTGTTTTCAATAGCATATCACCCGTATCCAGGCCGACATCCATCTGCATGATAGTAATGCCTGTCTGTGCATCTGCCGCCAGTATGGCTCGCTGTATCGGTGCAGCGCCTCGCCAGCGGGGCAGCAATGAGGCGTGAATATTAATGCAGCCAAGGCGCGGTGCACTGAGGATCGCTTCTGGCAGGATAATACCATAGGCAACCACCACCATAAGGTCGGCCTGCAGGTCAATTAATGTCTGCTGATCATCCAGTGCCTTTAGTTTTTCTGGCTGGTACACCAGTATGCCATGCTCAAGCGCACAGACCTTTACCGGGCTGGATGTCAGTTTTCTCCCTCGCCCCGCAGGTCGATCGGGCTGGGTATACACTGCAATGACTTCATGCGGGGAGTCGATAAGCGCTTTTAAAGGGGCCACTGAAAAATCAGGGGTGCCCGCAAATATAATTTTCAATTCCTGCTCGCTCACTACATCGGCTCCGTTTTCTGCTGTTTTTCCAGCTTCTTTTTTATTCTATTGCGCTTTAATGGCGAAAGGTAATCAACAAAAAGCCTGCCATCGAGATGATCCAGCTCATGCTGTATACAAATAGCCAGCAGTTCGCTATCTTCAACAATAATGCTTTCCCCCTCTCTATTTAATGCTTTTACCCTGATATGCTCTGCTCGCTCCACGGTTTCATATACCCCCGGCACCGACAGGCAACCCTCTTCGTGCTCTTCAACACCGTCTTTTTCAGTAATAACCGGATTAATCAGGCACAGGGGCTGATCTTTCTCCGGCGACACATCAATCACCACAACCCGCAAATGCACATCAACCTGAGTGGCAGCCAGCCCAATGCCTGGTGCCTCATACATGGTTTCAAACAGATCGTCCACCAGTTGACGTATTTCGTTGTTGACAACCTCTACCGCTTTCGCTTTCGTTCGTAAACGCTCATCGGGAAATTTTAGAATTTCCAGCAGGGACATAAAACTTACCTTTAATCTTAAAAAACACAATCAATTCGTTTCCAGCACTCAACTCTGGATTATTGGAAAAGCACTCACTAAAATGCAGAATTATAGCCGAGATCTAGCACCAATATCGACAACCTGGTGTCTATTACACTGCATACCAGGCAATTACTGATGAAACTTACTTCATTAATTCAAGTTTATCAGCTAAACTCTTGAAAACCACGGATAAATATGGGGATTCATACCTTGGACATTAAAGCACTCAGGTTCCGCTGTGGACGCTTTGCTCTACTCATTATAACAGCTGTCGCTTTATCAGCCTGCTCTAGCTCGCCTGAGAAACCGGGAAGTGATACCGCCGCTGAAGAACAGGCTCAGTTTGAGCCACAGACGGGCATCATTGAAAGCACCGCAACTGAAAGCGTTGAAGCCTACCCGGATGCCACTCAGAGCATTGAGGTGGCCGCTAACCACCCTCAGGAGTATATCGTGAAAAAAGGCGATACACTCTGGGATATTGCATCACTGTTTCTGCGAGACCCCTGGTACTGGCCTGAAATCTGGCAGCGTAACCCTCAGGTTCAGAACCCCCATCTAATTTTCCCAGGCGATATTCTACGACTAATTTACGTAAATGGCATGCCGCAAATTCAGCTTTCGCGCAATGAGGATGGCGTAGCTCGCACCCAAAGCACGAACAGCAGTGGCCTCAGAGTAATTAAGCTATCCCCCACTATTCACAGACAATCACTCAACGATGCCATTCCCAGCATACCGGCTGATGCAATACGCCAGTTTTTAACCCGCCCAAGAGTCGTTTCTGAAGATGAGTGGGACAACGCACCCTACATCGTTGGCAGTGACGATGCGCACCTTATCCTGGGTGCCAGCAATAAAATTTATGTGCGTGGCGAACTAGACAAAGAGCGCATCCGCTACAGCATATTCCGCAAGGGCAACCGTCTTGAAGACCCGGATACCGGTGATTTACTGGGCTTTGAAATCGTTTATGCCGGTGAGGTCAGGATTGAAAAATATGGCAATCCTTCAACCGGCAACCTGCTTAGCACTTCACGGGAAGTGCTGGTTGGTGATCGTCTGCTACCCACCGACAAAGGCGCAATTGAACAGCAATATTTCCCCACTTTACCTGATAACTTTGTTGATGGAAAAGTGATATCGTTGTTTGATGCCATTTCATCAATTGCAAAATATCAGGTTGCCGTCATCAACCGGGGCAGCAATAATGGACTGGAAGTGGGCCACCTGCTCGCCACCTATAAAAAAGGCGTTCTGGCACGGGATCACTTCCTCGCTCGTTCAGGTCTTAGCCGCGCAGATGCTGAACAACTGGAAATACAGCTTCCCGATGAGCGCAGCGGCATTATGATGCTCTTTAAAGTATTCGACAGGGTCAGCTACGGCCTGATGCTGGAGTCGACTCGCGCCGTTAGTAAACTTGACCGTGTAGACAAGCCTCGTTAAAAAACCTTCTGAATAGCTGTGTCGGCCCGCGTGGTCGGCACAGATTTAAACCTGCCTGCACGATCCAGTTCTGGCACGGGATGAAATTTTCATTTGCCTTTTGAATTTCAATCGTTTTAAACTAGCCCCCCTACTGCACACATTTTTACACAGGCACCACTATGGACGCTCTATCAATGGATGAACTACAAACCCGCCTCAGGCTAATACGCTGCAACCTCCCCCCCAGAACACTGTTTAAGCTGCTGGATCACTTTTCAGCCACGGAGACAATATTCACCGCCGCTGCGGCCAAACTGGAGACCCTCGGCCTCAAAAACGCCCAGATTGAACGCATACAGGCATATAATGCATCTGATATTAGCCGCGACCTGGCCTGGCTGGACGGCAACAACCACGGCATTCTTTTTTTTGATAACCCGGCGTATCCTCAACAGCTACTGGAAATATACGATCCGCCCTACGCGCTGTTTTATATTGGCGACATAGATTATTTACAGCAGCCACAACTGGCAATGGTGGGCAGCCGCTCACCAACCGCCAGCGGCCAGAAAACAGCCGAACGCTTTGCGCAGCACCTGTCCAACGCCGGCATCACGATTACCAGCGGACTGGCTCATGGCATAGACACGGTGAGCCACCTGGGTGCCCTGAAAGGCATTGGCGGCAGTGTTGCCGTGGTAGCCAATGGGCTTCACACCATTTACCCCAGAACCAACATCCGGCTTGCCGAGGCCATTTCTCAGCACGGCTGCATTGTCACTGAGTCTACGGTAGGCATTGCACCACAGAAAGGCCTGTTTCCACGGCGCAATCGTATTATCAGTGGCCTGAGCATTGGCACACTGGTCACCGAGGCGGCCATAAACAGTGGCTCGTTGATTACTACACGCCACGCAATGGAGCAGGGAAGAGAGGTTTTTGCAATCCCTGGCTCCATTCATAACCCACTGGCAAAAGGCTGTCACAAGCTAATCAAATCCGGTGCCCGGCTGGTGGAAACCGCCGAAGACATACTCGAAGAACTGTTTCCGCTGGTAAATTCCAGCTCAATTAGCCATACTAGTGCCCCTGAAACCGATTTTAAACCTCAGGCAGGGACTCAACAGACCGATACCGTCTGCGAAAATATCCCTGCAATATCGGCAAATAACACAAAGGAAGCACTTGACCCCGGCTATCAAACTCTGTTAAAACACATGGAATTTGAGCCAACGGGTATTGATGAGCTGGTAGAGCGCAGCAATCTTGGCGCGTCTGAGATTGCCTCTATGCTCTTAATACTGGAACTACAGGGTGAAGTGATTTCACAAAATGGGCTATACTCTCGCACAACTGACGGCCTGCCGCCGACAACCATGTGAGCCAGGTAAATTTATATGAAACAAAATGTTGTTGATGTATTAATGTATTTATTTGAGAATATCATCACAAATGAAAACATCATCGATGAAAACCCGATGCTCCCTGAACACGAGCAGATGTTTGATCGTCTTGAAGGTATGGGCTTTCCTCAGCGTGAAATTCTGCTCGCCTTCGACTGGCTGGAAGACCTGGCGGAAATTCATACAGAACAATCCTCTACAGAGTACAAAGCTGCAACGCTCAGCCCATCAGAGAACCAGTCTGTACGTATCTACAGTGAACTGGAGAAAATGCTGCTGGGACCAGAATGCATTAGCTTTCTAATATATATTGAACAAAACCAGGTTATTACACCTCTAACTCGTGAAGTGATACTTGACAGAGTCATTGCACTGGGCGTTGGGCTTGAACTTGAACAACTAAAATGGATTGTGATGATCGTACTTTACAGCCAGCCAGGGGAAGAAAATGCGTATTCCTGGATGGAAAGCTTGATTTTTGATACCCACATGAGCTATATGCAGTAATTGAGCTCCTTTGTAACACCATAAAACCAGAAGAAAATATAATCTTTTATGAGTAACAGTCTGCTAATTGTAGAATCACCCGCCAAAGCAAAAACCATAAAAAAATACCTGGGCAAGGGCTTTCATGTACTCGCTTCATACGGTCATGTTCGTGATCTGGTGCCGAAAACAGGCGCAATAGACCCTGCCAATGATTTCAGCATGAAGTATCAGCTTATTGAGAAAAATGAGAAACATGTTGATGCCATAAAAAAAGCCCTGAAAAAAGCCGACACCCTCTATCTCGCGACCGACCTTGACCGCGAGGGTGAAGCGATTTCATGGCACCTGTATGAACTGCTCAAGGAGGCGGGGGCGTTAAAAGATAAAACCGTCCACCGTATTGCCTTTAACGAAATTACCCAACGAGCACTAAAAGAGGCCGTAAACTCCCCCCGAGAGCTTTCAATGCCAATGGTTAACGCACAACAGGCAAGACGTGCGCTAGACTATCTGGTAGGCTTTAATCTCTCGCCGTTATTATGGAAAAAAGTGCAACGCGGGTTATCCGCAGGGCGCGTGCAAAGCCCCGCACTGCGCATGATCGTTTCGCGCGAAGAGGAAATAGAAGCGTTCGACCCCAGAGAATACTGGAGCATTGAAGCCGATAGCCTGAAAGACGGCAAAAGCATCACCAGCAAGCTGCGCATATATAAAAATGAAAAAATCAGCCAGTTCAGCATTAACAACACCGAGCTGGCCGGCGAAGCCCGTAGCACACTGAATGCGGCGGCAAATGGCAGACTGACAGTTGCTAAAATCGAGAAAAAACAGCGCAAGCGCAACCCATCTGCCCCTTTTACCACATCGACACTACAGCAGGAAGCCTCTCGAAAACTACGCTTCTCTGCCCAGCGAACAATGCGCACCGCACAGCAGCTTTATGAAGGCATTGATATTGGCGGAGAAACGGTTGGTCTAATTAGCTATATGCGAACCGACTCATTAATGCTCTCACAGGATGCGCTGGCCGAATTGCGTGAATTGATTGCCGAACGATATGGCAAGGACAATTTACCGAATGAAGTGCGCGTATTTAAAAACAAATCTAAAAACGCCCAGGAAGCCCACGAAGCGATTCGGCCCACATCCGCCAGGCACATTCCTGAAGCAATAAAAAGCCACCTGAAACCCGATCAGTTTAAACTTTATGAACTCATCTGGAAACGCACCGTCGCCTGCCAGATGGTTCATGCAACGCTGGATACCGTGGCGGTTGATTTACAGTGTGGCGAGGGCCACCAGTTTCGCGCCAATGGCTCAACTATCAGGCATCCCGGCTTTATGTCTGTATACATGGAAGCCCAGGATGAGGATGACAATGAGGATCGCAAAAACGATAAAGAGGCCAGACCCGGCAAACAGAGTGATGAAAAGCTCCTGCCACCACTGAAAGAGGGCGAAGAGCTGAAACTACAGGAGATTCGCACTGACCAGCACTTTACAGAGCCACCGCCCAGATACACCGAAGCCAGCCTGGTTAAAGCACTGGAAGAATATGGCATTGGCCGTCCCTCTACCTATGCCAGCATTATTTCCACCTTGCAGAATAGAGAATATGTAGAAAACGAAAACCGGAAATTCACGCCTACGGATATGGGCCGCATTGTTAATAGTTTTCTAACGCAGTATTTTACAGACTATGTTAACTACGACTTCACTGCAAAGCTGGAAGATGAGCTGGATGCCATTTCCCGAGGTGACAGCGAATGGCTGCCATTAATGCAGAATTTCTGGACACCTTTCATTAAAAAAGTAGAAGACATTGATGAAAATGTCAGCCGTGCCGATGTCGCACAAAGTCGTGATATCGGCACCGATAAAGAAAGCGGAAAGCCCATTACTGTGCGCATGGGGCCTTATGGCCCCTTCGCACAGATTGGCGACAAGGATGATGAGGACAAGCCTCGCTTTGCCAGCCTGAAGCCGGGGCAGAAAATGGCCGACATTACAATGGACAATGTTTATGATCTGTTCGTATTACCGCGCGTTTTAGGTGAAACCGATGAAGGCGAGGAGGTTAGCAGCAATGTCGGGCGATTTGGCCCCTATGTAAAGTTCGGAAAATTCTTTGTTTCAATTCGGAAGGAATTCCAGGAAAAAGGAATAGACCCTTACAATATCGACTTTGAAACAGCGATGATACTGGTTCGAGAAAAGAAAATATTTGAAGCCAATAAATATATAAAAACTTTTGATAACTCTGAAATTCAGGTACTTAATGGCCGTTATGGCCCTTATATAACGGACGGCAATAAAAATGCAAAAATTCCAAAGGACAAGGAGCCTGCAAGCCTGACACTGAAAGAGTGCGAGAAATTAATTGCTGAAGCACCCGAGCGCAAAGGCAAAAAGAAAAAAACCGCGAAGAAGAAAGCCGCTAAAAAGAAGACAGCCAAAAAGAAAACCGTTAAAAAGAAAGCCAGCAAAAAGAAAACGGTAAAGAAAAAAGCCGCTAAAAAGAAAGCCGTCAAAAAGAAGGCTGAATAATTTTTATTCAGCCCCTTTTGGACACCCATCTAAAAACAGATTCTGGCTTTTAGCTAACCATCATGGCATCAACATTCCAGATACTTCAGGCGGCAAAGATCATTCATCATGGAGGTATCATTGCCTACCCAACCGAATCTGTATATGGGCTGGGCTGCGACCCTCTTTCTGAGCATGCAGTTAATCGAATTCTCCAGTTAAAACAGCGCCCTGTTGAAAAAGGCCTCATTCTTCTCGCCAGCAATCTTCAACAACTGCTCGCCTTTGTTGAAATAAGCCGTGATGAAGAAAAAAAAATATCTGACTTTAAAGCGCCAATGACCTGGCTTGTTAAAAAATCCATACAGACACCCTCATGGATTAGTGGTCGTCATAGCAAAGTTGCAATTCGGATAAGCCAGCACCCGCTCGTGCAGCAACTCTGCCAGCAACTTGCACAGCCAATTGTTTCTACCAGCGCAAACCCTTCAAATAAAAAACCCGCTAATAGCGTTTTACAGGCGCGCCATTATTTCAGAAACAATATAGATATGTATTTAAATGGGGAAACCGGCCCACTGAAAAATCCCACACCCATTTCTGATCTGGCAAATAATGAATTAATCCGGCACTAGCCGCACAGATAGACGTACAGGAATCAGCCTGGAAAAAACCAGGTTTTACAGAAGCATCAGTCGCATGGTGGCGAAAATAGAGTGGGCAGGAAAAATTCACTCACCAGAAGCTCTTTATTTTTCAGGCTAAACAGCGAGCGCCGTCCCCAGATTCGCTCTGAACCTTTATGCTGTGTCCAGCGATAACATTTATGTAATTCTGTAAGTGAGGTGACTTCCAGGGATTTACGTCGCATCGATTTATCTGCAAACAGCACTGCTCCCAATGGCTTATTACCCAGTAAGACCAGGCCCCGCAAAGCACCACGCAAACTGGACAATGGAATCACCGTGCGAGCATATACCACCGGAAAGTCGCCGCAGCATAATAGCACCTGGCGGATAAGCGCCTGATTTCTCGGCCTGAGGCCCAACGCGGCCACCTCATCCGGTGTTGGCGTAGCTCTTTTAACCGACAGCACCTTAACCCGAAAATCAGCATTACAATGACTGATAAGCCGTGCAGTTAATGAACCTGTATCAAATAACCAGCTTTTAATGTGAGCGTCAGAATGCGTTAAAAAGCGCTGCTGCCTGCGCCAGCGCAAATGGGTATAATGACCTGACATGAATATAAGACATATAATTAATATACATCTATTTTACACTAGTTTTATATCCATAAAAGAAAAGAATCGCGAACCATTAGTTGATCATAACGGAGAGCACGTAATTGAAGTTATTCCTGGTCTGGAACAAATACAACTTAGGCCAGAACAATCACCCAAATTTACTGCTATCGAATATTAAAATATTAACGAGATCATAGAATATTCAATATTCTCAATAACTTACTGCACTATTGCGTGGTCAACTGAGATGAATTTAGGTTAAAATGTATTAAATGCGTTTTTTACACGGGTGTGATCTGATGTTTCGGGTGCTTTTGCAATATCTGAGCGTATTGGATTCAGGTCTACCTGCTTTATATTTATGGCCATGCAGGCTGCAAATGCAGATTCATCTAACAAGGCCTGTGACGAGAACCTACCCTTATATACAGGATGTATGGTATGTCGGTTTTGCAGGAGCAAAAACCGACCCCAGAAACGGCCTGTGCAGTTGTCTCCAGCGTTTGCCTTAGGTTTGTTTACATGCAGTACAACATGATAATGGTTTGACCTAATGGCATAGGTGCAGAGATCCAGTGCAAAGACAGCAGATGCTTCATAGATTTTATCTTCTAACCATTGCCTGCGGTGTTCATAACCTGTTTTTGTGAATACATCCTGGCACAGAGAAAAGTTCTACGTATACGTCGTGAAAAATAGTGGTACCAGGGTGTGGCTTCGAGTGAAATTTGTGCATAACGGGGTTTTGGCATATATCTGCCCCCTGATTGTGATTGATTTCTTCTACTGATTAGCAATTTACGTCTGTGGTGGTATGATGTCAATGATGATTGTGGTGATGCCTGGTTAAGCCTGTATTTTAGTCGTTATCCTGAAAATAAACCGTGTAGAATATTTTCTATATTAAATACTGCTGTTTCTAACAAGATAGGAAAAGGTTGTGAAAAATACAGCATATTATGCATTACATTTTTTCTATATCTTATTTTTTCTGTTGTGCCTGTTTTTAAACGCCTACGCACAGGATGCATCCAGCTCTATATCTTTCAATAATAAATCAGGCGAATCAGGTTTTGTCAAGGTGATTGGGCCAACAAGACAGGTTATTGAAGTACCTGATGGACAAATTCGAACAATTAATGTTGCTGCTGGTGAATACTACATTCTTGTACGTTATGGAAATCGGCCGGAGGCATATACCTATACAAAGGGAGAGTCTTTTGCAGTTGTGCAAACGGCAGATGAATACTCAAAAATCACTATTACTCTGCATAAAGTCAGGGATGGGAATTATTCAACCCAATCAAGCTCAGGTGATGAATTTAACCAGGCAGGTGTTAAAATTAAAGACCAGGGAAGTGCCTTGATTAAAGCCGCGATAAAAGGTGATACGAGAGAGGTAATAAAATTAATATCAAAGGGTGCTAATATACACGGTAAGGATAATAATTATGGAGCAACCGCATTGTTGTTTGCATCTGAAAAGGGGTATTCAAAAATTGTTAAAGTCCTGCTTAGCGAGGGTGCGGATGTTAATGCGAAAGAGGAGAGGTATGGAGCGACGGCCTTGCTGATTGCATCTCAAAAGGGGCATTCCGCCGTTGTTGATCTGTTATTAAAGGGGAAAGCCGATGTTAATGTTAAGGATAACACGCATTGGACGCCCTTGATGCATGCTACTAAACACAATCATATCGGTATTATTAATGCACTGCTTAAGAAGGGTGCTAGCGCCCGTTCTACATCAGCGAATGGGGCAACAGCCCTGATGTTAGCCGCTCAAAATGGATATACTGATATTGTAAAATTGCTTCTAAAAAACGACGCATATATCAATGCAAAAGAAAATGATCATGGCGTAACTGCATTGATGTTAGGGGCTCAGCATGGTCATTTAGCAGTTGTAAGGCTATTGTTGAAAAATGGTGCTGATGTCAAATTGAAAGACAAAACTGGTTGGACAGCACTGATTTTTGCGACAGAAAAAGGTTATGCATCAATTGTGGAAACATTAATAAGTGAGCATGCAAATGTTAATGTAAAAGATAATATTTTATGGGTTCCCTTAATGATTGCTGCTCAGAATGGGAATAAAGGCATCCTTAAGGCGCTTATGAAAGCAGGTGCCGATGTCAATGTGCGAAATGAAGATAAAAGAACGGCCCTGATTATCGCATCTAAGCAGGGCCAGGTAGAGCTCGTGGAGATGCTTCTAAAAAATGATGCTGATGTAGAGATACAGGATAAAATCGGCTGGACGGCATTGCTTCATGCAGTTGTAAAAGGGCATCTGAAAATAGTTGACGCGCTACTTGATAAGGCTGCTGATGTGAACAAAGCTAGCAATGATAACACAACAGCCTTAATGCTTGCATCTAACAAAGGAAATTTAAGTATAGTAAAAACGCTGATTACTAATGGTGCTAAAGTTGACACAGAAAATAGTAGTGGCTGGACTGCCCTGATGTTAGCCTCGATTAAAGGGCATGCAAAGATTGTAGAAATGCTCCTCAACAATAACTCTAAGGTAAATATAAAAAACAATGAAAACAAAACGGCACTGGATTATGCCAGAGAAGAAAAGCATAGCAATATAATAAAGTACCTGAAAAAAGCAGGTGCAAAATAATGGGCATCTCTATTAATTTATTATGTCCTTTGTGTGATCTGAAGCGTGTAGCTGCCGTGTAGCTGCAAGGCACGAGCCGCAACGTTACGTTTTTTCACCAGATCCACCCTACGAACCGCGACTCATCTGTGATATAACAGGAAAAACAGTGCATGATATCGTTGCTGAGATAAAGGAGAAATTAATATTCTTCTGTTTATTCATATTAAACCGTGTGAGTAGTTACAAAAATAGTTTGAAAGCAATCCGGGATGTAAAGAAAAATAGTATTATAAAGAGAAAGATACCATTCATTACAGTAATGGGAAAGTATTAACAAAATATAATTGTGGTCACCTATAGGATGAGTTTGTGAATATTTCAGAGCATTTTGTATATCTATTGTTGTTGTCGTTATTATCAGGTTGTGACTCGACTGAAAAAGACTGGGGAGCTACAGATTCAGTCAATACCATAGAGGCTTATGAGGTGTTCCTTCAAAACCACCCCGCTAGTAAATACCATAATAGTGCATTAGAGAGTATTGAGGTGCTTCGGCTTGAGGAGGCTAAGAGTAACCGCAGTTATGAGGGGTACATGGAATTCCTTTCAGATTATCCTCAGACAACACATAAAAGTGAAGTTATGATTCAACTGAAAAGTGTTACAGATGAGTTTTTAAAACAGAGTTTTATGGCGGTTTATAGCGCATCAAAACAAGGGAAGGATATTTTTTCATCCGCCACTGTTGATCATTCTGGCTATGACGAAGCAAGAAATTTACTAGACAAAATATTAATTATCTTTCCTGAGCATGCTGTTGCAGCGAATAATCGAGCTGTTCTGGCGGTGGAGAAAGGAAACCTTAAAAAAGCACGAAGCTTATTGGAACAGGCAATATCTGTAACTGAAAGTGCTCAGGTCAGTGATGTTACCTTGCAGATTGGGGTCGATAGTGAGGATAATGAATGGCATTCATTTTTCTATTTACTACAACCTGTTGATATGGCTATTGATGAGTTCTCTTTTGTTACAGAGATGGCCGGGCAGAAAAAAAATAACGCCCCCCTTACGGTTGCAATGACGTTCTCGACGCCAGGTGCAAGTCAGTTAAATTCGATAAAAACCAGTCGCTGTAAGCATGTTATTGTAGACAGGGCGAAACCTGGCTACCAGCTGAAGCGGGAGATCAGGAACAACATCAAGGCGCTTAAGGCTATTGAAGATCCCTCTGCCCGTGAATTTTGCTGGGAAGGTGACTGAGGGAGTAGATGGTCTTTCTACGGATGGTTAAATTTTATGGAACGAGCCGCGCCATTAATTTATTTTCAGGCCGTTGTGGGTACCTCTGGAAGAGCCCTGGCATCGTACTCTGATAATTCAAAGGGCAGGCCATCAGGCATATCGGTTCTGGGATTGCCGACAAGGGGATACAAGCCTTCTGGCTGTAATTTCTGGTAGTCAGATGGTTCAATATCTAAAACAGATTGAATCCGTTTTTTTACACTGGTGCGATCGGGTGTTTCTGCCATCCTTGAGCGTACCGGGTTCAGGTTTACCCATACTCTATAATTGATGATCATACAGGCGGCGAGTGCCGATTCATCCAGTTATGCCTGTGATGAAAATCTGCCTTTATATACAGGACGTATGGTATCTTAAAAATGCAGGAGCAATTTTTAAGGTATATACAGGACGTATGGTATCTTAAAAATGCAGGAGCAATTTTTAAGGTATATACAGGATGTATGGTATGTCGGTTGATTAAAAATTTACGCGTGTGGTGGTATGATGTCAATGATTATTGTGGGTGTCTGGGTAAGTTTCTGGGGTAAGTTGGGTAAGTTCTTAAGGGGTGAGTAGTTACCCCAGGATCAGGTTACCCAGGCGAATTTCCTGCCGGGCTTACTTCAGGTCATACAGAGGGTATAGTCAATTAACAGGGGTGCCCTTGTAGCAATTTGATATAATCAGAGTCTGATCTGGCAGCTATTTGTAACCACTGATAGCTGTCAGATCAGTTTAGGCGCATTTAGTTAGATGCTCCTTGAGCGTTTAACGTGGCTATAAATTACTTTGCGCAAGCTACGACCTTAAGTGAGTTAGGTGAGCTAGCTAAAGAACCGGTTGCAGTAAAGGAGAGTTCATTTGTATTTTGATCTTCTATGAAATAACCTGTATTGATATCATAAAGAAATCTGGCCGGGCCATTAGGGCCAATGGCAATTGGCGATTCAATTAAAATACGCACCTGGGGTACAGCTGGGTCTATAAAAACTCCATTTTTAATAGTGTTTATTAAATCTTTTGTATTAGCCACTCTTGCGCCAGCACCAAATGATTTATAACAGTCCTTACTCATCAGGATGAAATCCTGTCGCAGATAAGTGCCAGATGTATAACCAACAATTACTGCAGGAGTATTGGCCTTAATTTTGGCTTTGGCTTTAGCCGGACCTGACATATTATTAGCTAAAACTGAAACGGACATTAATACTGCTGAAATACTAATAAGATATTTTGATATTTTTTTCATGTTATTTCTCTTTAATATTTATAATTGAATCTAAAATAATATTTTAGAAACGGCAGATTACAACTAATTGATAGTAGGGTCAATGTCATATCCCGTCTCACACAGAATTAACCCGAACATATTAACCAGATACCCAGGCACACTCCAGATGCTCAGCATTAGCCAATGTTAATTTAAGCCATTGATTTATATGTGTTTTTTTGACTTTTCGAACCCGGTATCTTACCTGTTAATGCTTTAAAGTTGTCCTGCTAAAACAGGAAAATTTCCCTGTTGATGCTTTTGAAAAAATTTTCACCGCTTCGTTTGAAAAAGTAATGAATTTTTTTATTTCGGGCAGGTACCAGGATGACTGCCTGAATAAATATGGATAATATGGATGACACTTGGGTAATACCTGAATAGTGCCTGGATAATACCCTTATATCACAAAATATAATAGCAGACCCTTCACCGGACCAGCCCATTCTCAACCTTTTCTCTTATCGTTTTGCCTTCAAGCAATTCGATTAAAGTGAGTGCAAAATCCATAGCTGTACCCGGGCCACGAGATGTAATTATCTTTCCATCAATTTCTATTGCTGAGTTTTTTATATCTGTATCGGGCAAATCCAGCCCCCTTAATGCGCCGGGATAACAGGTGATCGTTTTGTTTTTTAACACACCCGCTTCTGCCAGTGCTTTGGGGGCTGCGCAGATAGCCGCTACATACCGACCTTCCAGTACATGATTCTGTATCAGTTTTTGAACTGTTTTATTATCGCGTAAAAAATTTGCTCCAGGCAGGCCACCAGGCAATACAATCATATCGAACTTTTCATTCTGTAAATTTTCAATATTTGCTGTGGGTATTATTTGTGTGCCCCGTGCGCCTTTTACAGGCCCGCTATCTAGCCCGGCGGTGGTAACCTGTATTTCTGCTCTCACTAATAAATCTGTGACTGTAATCGCTTCAAGCTCTTCACAGCCATGAGCCAATGGAACTAAAACACTGCTCATACAATTACTCCCATGTGGTTTCTGGAAACGCGCTTTATTTTCCGGCATTTTTATTTAACGACAATATATGTATTCCCTTTAGTAAATTCAGGGCTTCATTTATTTTATAGTCTTTTTCAAATAACTGCTTCATTTCTCTATCCTGGGATGTTTTACTTTTATCTTTACTGGTTTTTTTCGCTGATTTTTCCTGCGGATTACTGATATGCCCCTCAAGATCGGCTTCTTTTACCTGCTCAAACGCACTTTTTCGCCTCTCTGTTATCTCAACATTCTTTATAAAAATATCAGGAACGATGCCCTCTGCCTGTATCGACCGTCCATTGGGTGTAAAATACCTTGCGGTGGTGAATTTAACTGCACCACCATCGCGTAGCTCCTGTATCGTTTGTACAGAACCTTTGCCAAATGATTTCTCCCCCATAATAACGGCACGCTTATGGTCCTGCAACGCACCGGCAACAATTTCTGATGCCGATGCTGAGCCTCCATTTATTAATACCACCATTGGTGCCTTATTCAGTATGTCTCCCGGCTTTGCATTAAATTCAAAGTATGAATCTTCAACGCGACCTTTGGTGTAAACAAGCTTTCCCTGCTCTATGAATAAATCTGACACATCTGCAGATGCATTTAACACCCCTCCCGGGTTATTTCTCAGATCAAGTATCAATCCATCCAGTGGAGATTTATTCTTTTCAATTAGCGCTTCAATTGCATTTTTTAAATGGCTGGCTGTTTTGGACTGAAAGGTACTGATTCTTACATAGGCAAAGCCCGGCTCTATCAGATAACTTTTAACGCTTTTAACTTTTATTATGGCGCGTTTTAATTTAAATTTTATAGGCTCATCTCTGCCTTCGCGTATAATACTTAGTTCAATTTCAGTCCCGGCTTTTCCACGCATGGCTTTTACTGCATTATTTAATGTCATATCTTTAACCGATTTATCATCCAGCCGAATAATTAAATCACCGGCTTCTATGCCTGCTCTATATGCTGGCGTATCATCAATTGGCGATATCACTTTAACAAAGCCACCTTCTATACCCACCTGAATTCCCAACCCCCCAAACTGGCCGGTTGTGCCAATTTTCAGTTCCTGATATTCTTCGGTATTAAGATAGTTTGAATGTGGATCAAGCCCGGCGAGCATTCCCCGAATAGCGCTTTCAAGCAACTCCTTATCGCTCACCTCTTCTACATAATCAGATTTTATGCGTGCAAATATATCTGAAAAATTTCGCAGCTGCTCCAGCGGCAAAGGCTCTTCTTTAGCCTGTGCAGAATTTTCTTCAGCCGGTGAGGCAATGCCTGCACTGATGTAGCTATTTGAAAAAACACCCCATAATGAAATTGCTAGCACAGTTACCAGCCGTTGTTGACCCATTTTTTACTCCTGCCCTAAAGCTTTTAGCCATAAAAACCGGCCATTTAATTTTAGGGCACCTCTATTAATTGCTTGTGCCCTGGCTTTACACCCTGTCCAGAATTAAGGCCTGTTTTCGTAAACATACCCTCATTATATGCATGGGCCTGGTTAGAAAACGTAACGCAGAGTCTGGGCAGAGGGCATAATCAATTAATAGAGGTGCCCTTTAGTTATTCTGTAGTGCCAGATGCTTTATGCTGCTGGAACACCATTTTCCAGGGTTGACGGGCTTGCCCTGCTTTCTTATTTCAAAATACAGCCCCGGCCTTAGCTGTCCACCACTGTCGCCTACGGTGGCAATGATCTCGCTGGCTTCTACCCAGTCCCCCACCTGCTTATACAATGCCTGGGTATAACCATACAGACTCATGTATCCATCGTTATGGTCAATTATAGTGATAAACCCGTAACCTTGCAGCCAGTCTGCAAAAGCAACTCGCCCGTGGGTGACCGCACGCACCGCTTCATCATAATCGGCCTTTATCACAACACCGCTCCATCTCAGATCACCCTGATTGCGCGAGGTTCCAAATGTGGCACGAAAACGGCCCTTAACAGGCCAGGGCAGCTTGCCCTTCAGCTTCCCAAACGGCTTCTGATTTAACGCCTCAGCAGGTATATCTGCGAGTAACTCACCCAACGACATCAGTAAGTCTTCTATGCGAGTGCGGCTGGATTCCAGGTCATTGAGCGTCAGTTGCTGGCTATCAATGTCCTTATTCAGGCGTACAAGTAATCTTTTACGCTTTTTTCTATGACCGTTTAACTGTTTTTTCTCCTGCTTTTTAATTAAAACCAGAGATTCAAGCTGCTCAGTTGCCTTTGAGATGGTAATTTCCAGCGCTTTTTCTTTTTTTATACTGGCCAGCCAGGTTTCAATTTCTTTGCCTCGGGCGCGATTCAGGTAACTGTAGTAAACCATTGTGCGGCCCATTTCCGTCGGGCTCTGTTGATTAAGCAGCATTTTTAGCTGTGGTTGCTGGCCCATGGCATAGGCTGAACGAATTTGCGCACCGAGCAGTTTCCGTTGCTTTGTCAGCTTCTTTCTCAGAATTTTTAACTCTGCGTGGGAAGTTTTAAGTTTTTTAGCCGATATTTTGAGTTTTCTCTGTGTTTTTCGAAGCTTTTTAGAGGTTTTAGCAATTTTTACCTCTAGTTTACGCATTTCTGAACGAACCGTGTTGCGCTGATTTTTTTTCTGCCCCAGTGCTGACAACACACTGGTTATCTTTTCTCTTATTGAATCCAGGCGTGACTGGTAATCAATTGATGCTTCTGCTGAAATATGGCCTGGCAGTATTATTAATAAACAGACCAGGAGCAGTGCTCTCGTATAAAAATGATGAGTCATAGTAGTGTACACGGACGGTATTTGGTGTTTACTCGCGCTTGATTCATGGGCTAATTCTTATTTTAATAAAAAAACACTGAATATGATGAATTAATTTAGTTAAAAAGTATGTATCATTGTATGGTAGATTACTAATATTAGTAAACACATATTCAGCATGCAAATCAGCGGGAAGGTATCTAATGGTTGTAAATTTCGAAGAAACACAGTTAATGACTCGAGAAGAGGATATTGAACGCGCTTCTCGTTCATTGAAAGCGATGTCGCACCCTTTGCGGCTTAAAATATTATGCACTCTGCGTGACCAGGAGGTTAGCGTGCAGGATATAGTTGACAATGTCGGCACCTCACAGAGCAATATTTCACAGCATCTGGCAATATTGCGAGACAAGGGCATTCTGGCATCTCGCAAAGACGCTAATCGTGTGTTTTACCGTGTGGGAGATGCGCGTACTTTACGCCTGATTAGCATGATGCAGGAGGTTTTTTGCTCTCAGCGTATATCGGATGAGTAGCCTGAATGCATTGTCATAAAACCGTTCTGCTGCATGCTGTTGTTTATATCACTGTTTTTTTAAATAAGTAACTGATTGATTTTTAAAGAAAAATTATTTTTTCTACACCTGAGTACAGGTAAAATAAGTCTCCTCGCGAACCTTACTTTTCCTCGCTGGATGAAAGCACCTGGCTCTGAGAATAGACACTAATCTGGCTCTGTACGCATACCCAAGTTATAATATGCAAATACTGGCCCCTGCTCATAATCCGAGCAGGGGCCTCATCGTTTTATTCTGGAGTAAATAAATGGCTCAACTCACTGAGTTTGCCGGTAATAATCTGGTTTTGGTCGCAGCACTGCTGGTTATTGCGGCACTCATCATTAAAATTGAAATTAACCTGAAGCTGAGCAGCATTCCTCAGCTTAACGTCAATGAGGCTGTGCGCCTGATGAACAATGGCGATGTTATTGTTCTCGATGTCCGCGAGAGTAAGGAATACAGTACCGGGCATATCCAGGATGCAGTGCACATACCCATTAGTGCGCTTGGCAAACGAGCCAATGAGCTGGAAAAATATAAAGATAAGGAAATTCTGGCCTATTGTCGTTCTGGTAGCCGTTCTAATCAGGCCTGTCGTACCCTTGGCAAACGCGGTTTTGCAAAGGTTAATAATTTAACCGGCGGTATTATGAGCTGGTCTAGCGCCAGTTTGCCTCTCTCAAAAAAATAACCCCCCTATACTATAAACTATAAACCAGGAGGTCAATGATGCCCCAGGCACAAATTACTGTTTACTACGCACCATTCTGTCCATATTGCGGTTGGGCCAAACAACTGCTCGAAAGCAAAAATGTCGAATTCACCCAGGTGAATATTAATGACAGCTCAGACATTCGCGCCGAGATGGAACAACGCTCTGGCCGTACCAGTGTGCCACAGATTTTTATTGGTGAAACGCATGTTGGAGGTTATGATGATATGACCGCTCTTGATGACAGGGGACAACTGGACACCCTTATTCGCACAGACCAGGGTTGAGCAACACTGCGCCAGTCTCTTTAATACCGATCATGGCGCTGTAGCAGCGCCATGATCTCAGTGATAAAATCTAACCATACACCTGTCTGCTCATCAAATTGGCAGCATTCAGGCTTTAATGGTACGCTGAATAACTAAATTACATTTATATGTGAGTAAAGACACACAATACCAGGTAACAATTAAACGCCGCCCCGAGCCGCCGTATCAGACAGCGCAGCCTGCTGGCACAAACTAACCCAGATACTATATTAATTACAGGGCTTTAAAAATGAGTGAAGAACAAGGTCAACAACAATTCGCAATTCAGAAAATTTATGTAAAAGATGTCTCTTTTGAGTCACCTAATGCACCTGGCGTATTCCAGAATGGCGAGTGGAAGCCTGAGGTTAGCGTACAGCTCAACACTGACAGCAATGCGCTTGCTGGTGATCTTCATGAGGTCACTTTAACGGTTACCGTAACCGCTAAACAGAAAGACAGCACCGCTTTTCTGGTTGAAATAAAGCAATCCGGCATTTTTCAGATGACAGGCTTTGAGCAGGAACAGATTGACGGCATGCTGGGCGCATATTGTCCTGAAGTTTTATTCCCATATGCTCGTGAAGCAATCTCCGATATGGTAACCAAAGGCGGTTTTCCTCAAATGCTGCTCTCACCGGTTAACTTTAATGCTCTTTATATGCAGCAACAACAGGCTGCTGAAGGCCAGCCTGAAGCTGAAACTGCACACTAAAATCTGGCGTATGCACGTTATTGTTTCGAGAATTTAGCACACCGATCACCTTCGAGCGGTGTGCTTTTATTAGCCTGAAAACACCCTTGAGGCGTTCAACTGATTTCTTTAGATTAACAGACAGGTTCGTCATTTATAAATGAATAATCCAGAAAGCAGACGCATTTCCGTACTCGGTGGTGGCTCATGGGGAACTGCGCTGGCTATTCAGATAGCCCGCGCTGGCCATGATATTACGCTCTGGGACATAAGCCCTGAGCACATTAAAGCTATGCAGGAAACCCGCTGCAATCAGCAATACCTGCCTGATATCCTTCTGCCCCCCTCTCTAAAGCTCAGTGCAGAGCTGGAGAGCACGCTGCGGCAGGCCAACACATTGCTACTGGCTATACCCAGCCATGCAATGCGTGGATTCCTGAAAAAGAACAAACCGTGGATCAGGCCCGAACAGCACATTGTCTGGGCCACCAAAGGGCTGGAAGAGAACACCGCCAAACCGGTACACCAGGTGGTTGCTGAAGAACTGCCGGAATGCAAATACACGGCTGTTGTTTCTGGCCCGACCTTTGCTGGCGAGGTTGCCCGGGGCTTGCCCACCGCTGTTGCTGTTGCCTCTCATAGCCATAGAATAGCCGAACAGGTTGCCGGATTTCTACATTCAGATCATTTTCGCGTGTACACCAGCGAAGACATAACGGGTGTTGAGCTGGGTGGTTCACTTAAAAATGTACTGGCTATCGCAGCAGGCATTGCAGATGGACTAGGTTTTGGCTCAAACACCCGTGCCGCATTAATTACCCGGGGGCTGGCTGAGATGCTACGGCTCGGTCTTGCTATGGGCGCACAAACTGAAACGTTTATGGGGCTGGCGGGTCTGGGTGACCTGGTGCTGACCTGCACCGATAATCAGTCACGCAACCGTCGCATGGGGCTGGCACTGGCCGATGGCCTGAGCATTGAACAGGCGAGGGGGCAGATTGGCCAGGCCGTAGAAGGTGTAAAAACAGCCCGTGAAGCCTGGTATCTGGCACAACAATATAAAGTCGATATGCCTATTATTGAGCAAACCTATAAAGTGCTTTACGAGAACAAATCCCCCGCTGATGCCGTAAAGGACTTACTGGGCCGAGAAGCAAAACCCGAATAATGAAGAGACACGGCAGCCGTGTCAGTCGGTTAAGTTATTATCCTGAATTAATTATATGGATTTCCCCGTTAATTGGTTTTATCTATTATAGCCATTGCTCTAATTAATTTGATATCTATCCGTATTTTCTTATTATGAACCAGTACCCTTTGATCAGGACTCAATCATGAAACACATTACCCGCTTAATTATCAGCCTGCTGATTATTCCAGTCAGTTCATCCGTTATTGCCGGTCGGTGGCAGGCACTACCAGAAACCGCGCCTGCACCTGCAGATAACCCAACAACCGTAGAAAAAGTGCTGCTTGGGAAAACGCTTTTTTTTGACCCGCGCATTTCCAGCACAGGCACAATCTCCTGCAACTCCTGCCATAACGTTATGGCAGGTGGCGATGATAACCGTTCGGTGTCTATGGGCGTTTATGGGAAAACCGGTGGGCGCAGCGCACCTACTGTATGGAATGCTGCATTTTATTCAAGCCAGTTCTGGGATGGCCGGGCGAACACACTGGAAGATCAGGCTACAGGTCCAATGACTAACCCTGTTGAAATGGGGATGAAAGATCACGATGCAGTGATTACTCGACTAAAAAGCATACCCGGCTATAAACCCATGTTTTATAGTGCATTTGGCAATAATGACATGAGCATCGATCAGGTAGCAAAAGCCATTGCAGCGTATGAACGCACCTTAATCACACCGAATAGCGCCTATGATAAATTTGTTAAAGGCAATACCCGTGCGCTTACAGCAGAGCAACAAAAGGGCATGAAACTATTTGCCGAAACGGGTTGCACATCATGCCATTCCGGCCCGGCATTTAATGGTCAACACGATGTGGCTACGGGTATACCCGTTTTAATGAAATTTCCAGTTATTAAAGGCAGTCACTTTATTGAACAATATGATCTTATGGCCGATAAAGGCCGCGAAGAGCTAACAAAACGAAGAAGTGACGCGCATATGTTCCGCGTGCCCACGCTGCGCAATATTGCACTCACCGCACCTTATTTTCATAATGGTCGTGTGAATGAACTTGGTACAGCGGTTAAAATAATGGCAAAAACACAACTTAATCAGGATTTGAAAACCGCAGAGGTGAAGCTTATCGTGGCTTTTTTAAATAGCCTGAGCGGTGAGTTTCCTGAGCAGAGTTTACCTCGTTTACCCACCACTGAAAATACCACATTACTGCATTAAATCAGAATTAATGCTTACCTGCTCCGCACAGAGAAACACCTTTCTCTGCTCAGAAGGTTGAGGTTCTCATGGTTAATTTTACAGCTCATGGCTCGGGGCACAGCGAGGGGCAAGCTCTTACTGTGTGCGGGGCTTTCACCTGCTGACTAACTAGTGTCCATCCATAAATAGCAAAATTCGTAATTTTTTGAAAATTAATTCTTTACCCTGAAAAGATCAGTTGAGCACATGAGGGTGTAATTCTGGGTAAAGCATCACTCGCCCTTCTAGTGAGTTAGAAGGCGGGAAATTAATTAATATTTTTCAATGGCTTATGCTAATTTTATGCGTTCAACTGATTTTTTCAGGTTTACGGGCACCAACTACAGATTTAGTTCGGCGCACTGGTCTTATTAAGTTTGAATAACAGGTTTTTTCTGCCTTTGTCTATATTGCCCTGAATCCCGTATAATGACTCTTCGATTTGTTCTGGTTACTGCACAGAGGGTTTTATCATGCTTTTTTCTTCCCTGGATCTTGCTCGCGATATTCAGCGAGCGATAGATATCTGTGGCTACCACCAGATGACCGAGATACAACAACAGGCGATTGTGCCTGCGAGACGGGGCAAAGATATGCTTGCAACCGCGCAGACAGGCACCGGGAAAACCGCTGCTTTTGCATTGCCCATATTGCAGCGAATGCTTGATCAGCCGGAGCCAACGATACCCGACAGGCCCCGGGGGCTTATTCTGACACCCACCCGTGAGCTTGCGGAGCAACTGGCGCAGGCGATAAAAACATATGCGCAATTCACCGATTTATCCGTTCTGGCGGTTTATGGCGGGGTGAAGTTATCCGGGCAGCAGAAAAAGCTCCATGTGGGCGTGGATATACTGGTGGCCACCCCCGGGCGGCTACTGGAGCATCTGGTGAAATGTAATGTACACCTTACCGAGGTGAAGTTTGTCGTGCTGGATGAGGCCGATCGAATGCTGGATATGGGGTTTATTGCGGATGTGAAAGCGTTGTTGCAACAAACCCCCAAAAAGAAGCAGACCTTAATGTTTTCAGCAACATCGAGCAAATCGGTAAATGATCTTGCCAGGGCGCTGTTGCATAATCACCTTGTTGTCAGTGTGTCCAGGCAGAATGCTCTGGCAGAGACGGTAGAGCATGTGGTTTATCCAGTAGAGGAGCGGCGCAAGGCGGCGTTGTTTGTGGATTTATTAGCGCTGGAAAACTGGTTTAAGGTGCTGGTTTTTACCAGCACCAAAGAGCAGGCTGATGCGTTAAAAAAACATTTAAAACAGGCGAAAATATCCGCCGCTGTCTGTCATGGTGATAAAAGTCAGGGTGCTCGTCGGCGTGCAATAGCTGATTTTAAATCGGATAAAGTGCAGGTGTTAATTGCCACGGAAGTTGCGGCCCGCGGGCTGGATATACAGGGGCTGGAGCATGTGGTGAATTTTAATTTACCTTATCTGGCAGAAGATTATGTGCATCGCACTGGGCGAACGGGGCGCGCGGGTAGAAAAGGCCAGGCGATTTCCTTTGTTAGTCGAGAAGAGGAGCGCACACTGGATAATATTGAGCGTTTAACGGGTGAGCGTATTGGGCGTGTGGTTATGCCGGGCTATGAAGTGGGCAGCCGAGATTCACTGTTTGAAAACCTGGACAAAAATGCGCGCCCCCCGCGCATGAATAAAGAGAGTAAAACGCAGATCAGGGGGGGTAGAAGGAAAAAATCAGATTAAACCAGGAAAACCACGCGGGATCACAAAAGATATTTTATAATGTTGAAGGCGTGGCCGTTGGCTTCAGCCATTCATCTGAACCTGAATGTGTCAGGGTTTTGCTTTTGACATACGAAATACAACTTTTTTTGTCTATCGTATTACAGCGGTGTTATTTTCTGGGTGGCGCGGGTGGTGGCAGCCCCTGGCTCATCAGGGGCTTCATGGTGGTTAGCAGGCTTTTAAATAATAACGTGTTCGACAGTTCTTCTGCGGCCAGTAATTCCTTAAAATGCTGGCGTTGAGTGGGCATGGAAAAACAGGCAGGGCATGAATCAGCGATAACCGGTAAATTTTCATTGAGGGAAAAATCACGGGTCTGTCGCTCCCGGGCATACACAAGGGGGCGAATCACTCGCAGGTCGCCATCGTCAGTTACATAATGGGCCTTCATGGTTCTTAACTGCCCGCCATGAAACGCAGACATCATAAAACTTTCCGCCAGATCATCCAGATGCTGGGCCAGGGCGATAATATTAAAGCCATGCTTTCTTGCGGTGTTGTACATAATGCCGCGTTTAATGCGTGAGCAAAAGGAGCAATAAGATGGTTTGCCCATGTGTTCTCTGGCCAGCTCCATTATTGGCTCACGGCGATAATGATACTCTACACCAAGGGATTCAAGATAAGGAATCATTGGCGATGGATCAAAATCTCCAGTCATGGGGTCTACGGTAACTGCGGCAAATTCAAATTTAACCGGGGAGTGTCGCTGGAAGTGATGGAGAATATGCAATAGCGCCAGGGAGTCTTTGCCACCCGATAGCCCAAGCAGTATACGATCACCCGGCTGAATCATATTAAAGTCCATCAGCGCGCGTCCCGCTTGCCTGAGCAGGGTTTTCGGTGGTTTTATGAATTCACTCATAGGCGCAAAGATACAGATAAAAGCAGGAGTGTTCAATCTAAATTAATCCAGGTTCAACCGTTTTTTTCAGGATTACAGGCATAAAAAAACCCGACAGTCCCTGCCGGGTTTCTGGCCGTCCGATGCCCTGGTGATTGGTATGGCGTTGTAGCGCGCTCCGTTTTTCCATATACTCCTGTATGCATATCTGATCTTCCGTGGATTCCTGATCCGTGTTTCCGTTTCAGCTACTCTCTGACGGTCCCTGTATCCCTGTTATTGCCATGTCCCTTTGTCCATGTGCGTATTATGGACTAGTGTAGTATTTAGTCTATCAGCCGATTCGGGTGCTTAATGTCAGGTTTATCTGGGCATGCGTGTAAGGAAAGTCCCCGTGTGTTGTAATCAATTCCCGACACGGTCATTCATGGACGCTGTCATTAAAGAGGAAAGGTTTTATGAGTGATCTGTTT
>UOFG01000169.1_pt1 | contig 24550 bp, 20 predicted proteins | sample 1988411 | NCBI WGS metagenome assembly UOFG01 (sample SAMEA4712194, study PRJEB27164) | hydrothermal vent metagenome | biome: marine basaltic hydrothermal vent biome; feature: marine hydrothermal vent; material: mineral | place: Pacific Ocean | collected 2011-06-14/2011-07-23 | depth 1689 m
CCGCCAAGGTATTATGCCGAGCTGATTGAGCAGATAATATCGCAGCTGGAGATGTTTTTTGCATCACATCTTGAGGATATGTTTCTGCAGGCTGACAATTATCTGTTTGAAGCTGCAGATGAAGCCACAAGTACAGCAGAACAGACCAGCCTGTTTGAATGTATGAATTCAATGAGAGCCAGTAAGCAGCTTATCCAGCAGGGTTTTGTTGATGAGCTAAGTATTTATTTGCAGCCAGTGGGTGAGCTGGACGAGTTACCCGAGAAAAAACAGAGCAGGAAAAGTGAAGAGCTGGGTCTGGTTGAACAGAATGAAATGGACGAAATGGTGACACTGGTCACCATCAGCAGCAAAGCTGCCATGGATAATGCGGAAGCCATTAATCACCTGATCAAACGCTTTAAGGAACTCAGCCAGTATAACGATCATATTTTTCACGCTGAAGCGCTGGAACCTAAGCGCCTGTGTGATTCGATGTATGAGGCGGTCAGAGAGATTGATTTAACCGATAAGAACAAGCTGATTCTTTACCGTTTTTTTGACAGGTCGCTAGTTAGTCAACTGGCCGAGTTATACGAAACATTGAACAATCTGTTAATTGAGCAGGGGATACTACCCGTAATTGATTACAGTGGCGCTGTGCCACATTATGAAGAGTCGGCTTATGAAGAGCCCGCAGCAGATATGCCGGGTGATATAGCTGATCCGCAATATGCGCAGCAGCCCGCCCAGCCATTACCTCCGGGTGCATCAGCGGCTCCGCCACCTCCACCAGGTATGAGGCGTGCGTTTGGCAGTGGTATGGCGGGCTATTCCAGTTATGCTGGAAATGTTCAGCCGCAGATGCCGGGTACAGGCATGCCCATGCAGTCGCCAGATCAACAATCTGGGCAGCCTGCAGGTGGTGCAGGGGGATCGCCCCAGGGGGGCGGTTTGCCGGGTACAAGGCGTGCATTTGGCAGTGGAATGGTGGGTTTTGCCCAGGCACCAGCCCCGGCTTCGGCAGCAGGCAAGCCTGTAGCCGGTGGCGTGTCAGCCGGGATGCCTGCTATGGGGCCATCGGGTCAGAAATATTCCGCCGGCGTGCCTGTGGGTCAGGTGCGAGAAAGTATTGAAAATTTTGTTGGCGGCACACATGCGGATGGCATGACCGGTGGTGCGGGTTATTACTCTCATCGCCAGGTTATGACCGCACTTACCGAGTTGCAGGTTCCCGCAGAAAACATCAGTGAAACACCCCTGGCTTTTGATGCAAACCAGATTAAAAAAGCGGTACTGTCCAGCATTGGCGAATCAGAAGGTGGCGCGGTTACCAAAGCGGTTAACCAGGTTTCTGAAAAAACCATCGATTTTATCAAACTGATTTTTGATGCCATTATCGATGAAGAAAGTATTACCGATGAAATAAAAACGCTGTTATTAAGCCTGCAAATTCCGGTTATTAAAGCGGCGATGCTGGATTCGGATTTTTTTGTTGATGATCAGCACCCGGCGCGACAGTTGCTGGATAAAATAGCAGAAGCGGGTGTTGGTGTTGTTGAGCACACAGATCCGGTTTACATTGAAATTGAAAAAGTAGTGCGCAAGCTACTGAATGATTATGATGAAGATGTTATCGCCTTTACGGTTGCGCTAGATGAGTTAAATGAACTCACAGAAGAAATATATCGTAAAGCGCGTGAAACGGAAGTTGAATCGCAGAAAGCCGTTAAAATGGCGCATGCCAAAAGGATTGTACTGCAGGAAATTCGTAAAATAACCATTGGAAAAGAATTACCGCGAGGCATACGAACACTGGTCTTGAAAGTCTGGCCGAGTATGATGTTCAACCATTTTCTTAATAATGGTAAAGCGAATGATGAATGGGTGGAGCTGTTAATGATTTTGCAGAAAATCATTGAAAGTGTGCAGCCGATTCACTCCATCAGGGAGCTTGAGGATCTGGGCCTGTCTCATCAGGATATTGTTGATGCCACTCGCAGTAAACTAAAAATGTGCCGTAAGCAGAGGGACATCGTTGAACAGGCGCTGGTTGAACTGGAAGAAACCTATAAAAATCTGATGCAAACAGTTGATTTAAAGACGGATGATCAGGGTGCAGCAGTGCAGGATGGTTGCGAAGCGCAGGCCGAACCGGTGGGTAAACCGACAGCGGCGGCTGAGGAGGATGAGCAGCAAGATGAAGAGCTCACACTTGATCAGACTGAAGCACAGGCCGAGCCTGAGCGGGAGGCTGAAACTGATGCGGAAGAAATTGCCAGAGGAAAAATCAGGAAGCTCCCAGAGGGGGTTTCGCCCGGTGCCTGGTTTATCGTCTATAACGGGGAGGACAGGCCTGTTCGGCGTCTCAAACTGGCGGTTATTCTGGTGCATGACGCGACCATTGTGTTTGTTGATCACCTGGGGAATGTGGTTATTGAAAAAGATGCTGCTGAGTTTACAGATGAAGTTGAAAAAGGCCTGTCTGGCATTATTATGCAACACTCTGTGTTCGACCATGCACTGAGCAGTGCGCTTGAGACGATTGAACACTAGTATCCATCAATAATAACCCGGTGGAATACTGGTGGCAGGGTGTAGGGAGATAAAGAAAACGCTAATCGATCAGCTCGAAACTAATACAGGTCAGGTCTCTTCCCGGGCACTTTCCTCATCTTCACTCTCCTCATCTTCACCCTCATCGTAATCTTCAGGTAGAGAGTGTGCAATACCTTTATGGCAATCAATACAGGTCTTGCCTGACTGTTCCAGATTCTTATGCTTTCTTGCCGCACGGCCCGGTTGTTCAGAAAGGTCCATGGATTTTGCATCATGGCAACCACGGCATTCCCGTGAATCGGTTTCTTTCATGCGTTTCCAGACGGCTTCTGCCATTTTCAGATGATGTGCTTCATATTTCTCTTCGGTGTCGATGGTGCCAGCCAGATGATGGTATACGTCTTTGGCCGCATAGAGTTTCGCGTACATTTTTGGCCAGAATGCTCTTGGGACGTGACAGTCGGGGCAGGTAGTAACAACACCAGTACGGTTTCTGTCATGAACAGAGTCTTCATACTCTTCGAAGTTGACTCGCATTTCATGGCAGGAAATGCAGAACGCTTCGGTGTTTGTCTGGGCCAGCGTGTACTCAAAAAGAACGACAGAGCAAATGCCAGTAAAAATAAAAAAACTCGTGTACAGGTACAGATTTCGCCTGGATTTGAAATTAAATAGACTCATATTTTTTTTACTACACATTAATATTCATGGATAATGCTACAGCCAGAATGACACTCGACCCAGAAAAGCAGGCATGGTGTATCTGTAAATGAAATCCGCATTATCCTAGAAACATATCCGAAGTAATGCTCTTATACCAGCCTTTGGCAAAAGCAGCTTCGCGTTTATGCGTTTTCTTACTGGCTTTCAGGTCGCTCGGGCCACCAGAAACTTTGCTGATTGTACCCGATTTCAGGCGGAAAACGGTGGCAGAAGAAATCGCATATTTAGGACTGAGCACACTGTATACACTGCTGCTGTACACAGGCTCTGGCATATTAATGCCGTGCAGAGAGTTGACGATAGCGGCAGCGCAAATTTTTGCCTGGCTGTTTGCCGCATGACCCAGCTTTTTCATATCACCAGCAACGCAGGCATCACCAATAATATAAACAGATTTGGCTTTTGCGGATTCAAAACCTGGTTGTTGTACATCACACCAGCCGTTTTTATTGCTCAGCCCGGCTTTAATTGCGATAGTGCCTGCCTGCTGAGGAGGAATAACATTAATAACATCTCCTTTATAGGCGGTGTTTCCAGCAAAAACCTGTTTGCCTTTCGTATCAATACGGGTGATTTTACCACCGGCACTACCCGCGACCCATTCAATCATGTCGGGATATAATTTTTTCCAGGCTTTTTGAAACAGTGCTTTTTCTTCAAAATCATCTGCGGAGTCTAATACCAGAATTTTTGACTTTGGGTTGCTTCTCTTCAGATAATAAGCGGCTAAACTGGCCCGTTCATAAGGGGCCGGTGGTGCCCTGAAAGGCCCTTCGGGAACTGTAATAATAAATGTTCCACCGTCCGGCATGGCCTGCAGTTGTTTGGCTAACAAGAGTGTCTGCTCGCCGGCTTTCCATGCATGAGGGAATATTTCAGCAGAAGCCGGATTGTTGTTCTCTATTTTGTTCCAGAGAAAGGAGACACCGGGAGACAGTACCAGCGAGTCATAGTTGAGTGGTTTGCCATTGCTCAGACTGATTTTTTTTGCATTTATGTCAATGTCAGTAACCGTGTCATGTATAACGGATACATTGGACTGTGCGGCCAGCTTTGTGTAGGTAAACTGTATGCTGCTTATTTTTTTCATGCCAGCAATTACTTTATTGCTAAAAGGGCAGGTTGTAAAGGTTCTGGAAGGTTCAACCAAGGTGATTTTCAGGTTTGGATCAAAGCGATGTAAATAATTCACGCAGGTTGCACCGCCAAAGCCACCGCCTACAACTACAATATGCGCGCCTGTGCTTTTGCTTGCCATACTGGCAAATGGAAATGAAGAAGCGCCCACAGCAATCGTCGAAGCGCCGAGTAATTTTAATAATTCTCTACGTGTAATATTGGTCATTGCATAATTCCTGCGTTATTTGTTTTTCAGATTAGCAAAATACTCGGCTAACAGGGCAATTTCTTTGTCGGTATACGCCTTCGCGTGGCGTTCCATAATGGTAGAGCGCTCTTCACCGGATTTAAACCCGTATAAACTTTCCGAGATATCCTGTTTTGAGAGCTTGCTGAGCTTTGGGATGCGTTTGGCACCCACACCTTCGTGCCCATGGCAGGAAAAACAGCCTACGGCCAGCAACTCTGCCTGACTCACCTGGGTTGTTGCGGGACAACTCAGGGAATAAGCCGCAGATAGCGTGCCGATTAATAAAATCAGGGGTGTCTTTTTTAACATGCTGTGAACTCCTTTGGTAAAATATTTGACCTCAAAAGCCTTTATAAAGTGACTATTGATTAAGCAAAAAAAGCCGAACTGTTATATATTCCTTATTAAAGTAAGGGTGAACAATTCGGCTTCCAGGGTGCTAACTGATTAAAAGCTTAGAATCCAACCTGTAACTGTAAAGTCAGGCGGCTGTTATCCTGCACGCCATCTGGAGTATCAATCTGATTCCAGTATTCCAGGAAGCCTTTGGCATTTTCCTGAATATAGTAACCGATGTTTAAGGTTAACTCATCATACTGATCCTGGCCATCGCTCTGCTCGTAAGAGTCATAGCGGATCAGAGGAACCCAGCCAGGTTTTCCTGATTTGGTTCGGAAAGTGTGATATGCCTGTATGCTCATGGCGACATTTTCATTTTCACCCACTACGCTGCCACCCTGGTAGTTATCATCAGTTGCCTGTACATAGCCACCCGAAATTCGTGTGCTGTCCATATCCACCTGAAAATCGAAACCTGTGCGGCTGTAGTCTATTGGGAGGCGATCATTTGCTGTACCAGTTACACCGTTATCTTTACCAGACCAGTGAAACGCACCAATCATAATACTATCTGTAATATCATAAGCTGCGCGAAGAGCAATACCGGATGCATCCTCACCTTCTACATTTTTGGGTGCTCCGGTGTAGGACACACTATAGAACAGGCGTTCTATTACTCGGCCGGTCAGGGTAACGTTCTGGCGAGTATCTCGCAGGCGGTCCTGACTATTGAAACGCTGATCAATAATACTCGGGCGACCACGTGTTAAACGCAGAGAGCTTCTTAGAAAACTATAAGGATCTGATTCAAACACCTGAGCCCATGACATCTGTACATTAATGGCATCGCTATGGCGATAAGCCAGCTTTGCCGTTGATACTTCTGCAATAAAGTCATTTTCATCTTCGGCTTCTATGGCGAGAAATCCAGAGAAATTATCATCAATTGCGCCAGTTACAAAAACTTCTACTTCCTGAATGGCCCTAAGATTAGTATCTCCAGGGTCTTTTTTATCGTAAGGGCGCGCAGTTAAAAAAGTAGAAACCAGTGAACGCAAACTTTCAGCTTCCATTGCAGACTGAGTACCTTCTTTGATTTCAGACTCCAGACGGTAGCCACGCTCTTTAAATGCGCGGCCTTTTGCGTTTAGCTGAGGCCATGCGGTATGGCATGAAGAGCATTTTTTGTCATGTTTTGCGGCAAACGCAGGAACAGCACTGGCTGTCTGCATCCACAGAATACCGGTGATTCCAATAGCGGCACTAGCAATTATATTGTAGTGGAATTTCATTTTTTGATTCCTTAATAAAGTTAAAATTTATTGTTTTTTTCAATACACTCATTCTAATTCTGTCGTGAATAATTCTTCTAGAAATCTTATATAAATATTTTTAGTCACACTTTAAAAGATGAGAGGTTTAAACTAAAGCATATAATTTAAATGACCTCCTCTCATCTATGTGCTAAAAGCCACATATAAAGCCAGCTATGACGTGACTGTTATAAAAATTCAGCAGGATTAAAAACTCGTTTAAGAATTTGGCGCTAATATAATATAAAAAATAAAAATTACAACATTCAAGTTATCAAAATTGAAAAAAATATTTTTATTTCTGAACTAAAATTGACTTATCTTTATATTTCCTGTGCGGTTGTAATGCCTTGTCCGGCCTGGTGTTAAGTGGCTCACGCTTTTCAAATATTATGCTTTATTTTGTAGGTAAATAATTTTGTTTTACCAGGTGTGTCCAGCCTAATGGCTTATTAAAAATGATTCGGTGTTTTTTTTAACTCTGAAAGAGGTGGCCCTAATGCAAAAAATGTTTTTTACAGATTTCATAGTAATGGCCTGGTTTGATGCTTTTGAATCTGATTTTTCGTGCTTTAAAACATCTAAACAAAGATTTTTTAGAATAGTGCTCTATTTTTTGTTTTAACACCTGTATTTAGTGTGCAGCGAAGGCTCTTATAAAAAATTGTCAATCAGCATCTACGGCGTATTATAGCTTGCACATGTTCATGGAGAGTCAGTGTTGTGCCATTGTCCTGAATGTAGATGAAGTGGTTAGCAGAAGGTACATTAGATAAGAGGCTTATTGTTTTTTATGTCTTTTCTGCGTTTTTTACGCGCCAGGGCGCATAATCTGTTTTTAGCGCCTTAAATAACCAGGTTAGTGGTCTGGATAATTTGCTTACAGCTATGCATATTCAGGGTATTGGCCTTATCTGGCTGCATATGGACTAAATCCTGTGTTTTTATCCTGTTTGTGGCAAAATACTCACTTATTCGACTTAAATATATCTGAAATACCATGAAAGAGTATATGCAACAGCTGGGGCTGAAGGCTCGTGCGGCAGCTATTGAAATGTCACGTGCGCAAAGCTCGGTGAAAAACCAGGCTTTGCTGGCCATTGCCGATGCGATAGATGCATCGGCCGATACACTAAAAGTGGAGAACAAGAAAGATTTGTTCTCGGCTAAGGATAATGGCCTGGATGCGGCGATGCTTGACCGCCTGGCGCTAAATGATGCGCGCATTGGGGGAATGTCTGAGGGCTTAAGGCAAATTGCTTTGCTGCAGGATCCGGTGGGTGAAATCAGTGATATGGCTTATCGGCCCTCGGGTCTGCAAATTGGCAAAATGCGTGTGCCTCTGGGTGTAATTGGGATTATTTATGAGTCGCGGCCCAATGTTACAGCGGATGCGGCGGGGCTTTGCCTGAAATCCGGTAATGCAACGATATTGCGCGGGGGGTCGGAGGCGATTCATTCAAATAAGGCGATTGCGGCCTGTATTCACCAGGGGCTGCTTAAAGCCGGTTTGCCCGCAGATGCGGTGCAGGTGGTTGAAACAACAGATCGAGCGGCTGTAGGCGAACTAATTACCGCGAATGATGCGGTGGATGTGATTATCCCCCGAGGCGGTAAAAGCCTGATTGAGCGTATTAGTCAACAGGCGACAGTGCCGGTTATCAAGCATCTGGATGGTATTTGCCATGTTTATATTGATGCGGATGCCGATATCGTTAAAGCCAGTAATATCGCGTTTAATGCCAAAACGCATCGTTATGGCGTGTGCAATGCAATGGAGACGTTGCTGGTGCATGGAGGCGTTGCATCTGCCTGCCTGCCTGAGCTGGCAGCGCGTTTTGTGGCGGAAAATGTTGAATTGCGTGGTTGTGAAAAAACTCGGGATATTCTTGGCGGCAGAGTGAGCTGTAGTGCTGCGAGTGAGGAAGACTGGGATAGCGAGTATCTGGCCGCGATTCTGTCGATTAAGGTGGTGGGTGATATTGATCAGGCGATGGCGCATATTAATCGCCATGGTTCACATCACACAGACACCATTGTCACGGAGAACTATACGCGGGCACGGCGCTTTTTAAGAGAGGTTGATTCCAGCTCGGTGATGGTTAATGTGTCCACTCGATTTGCCGATGGCTTTGAGTATGGTCTGGGCGCAGAAATTGGTATCAGCACAGATAAACTGCATGCGCGTGGCCCGGTTGGGCTGCAAGGCCTGACATCGCTGAAATATATTGTGCTTGGCGATGGGCAGATACGTGAGTAGCCAGGCCGCTGGTTTTTCATGCTGATTGTATGAGTCGTTTAACAGGGGTGTTTGGCGGTACCTTTGACCCGATTCACTACGGTCACCTGCGACCGGCGCTGGATGTTTTGCAGGGAGCGGGCCTGGATGAAGTACGTTTTATTCCTAATCGGCTGCCGCCTCATCGCGATGCTCCGTATCTGAATGACCCGCTGCGGGCCGAGCTGGTGCAGCTGGCCATTGCAGAAACCCCCGAATTTTTGCTGGATAAACGAGAGCTGCAGCGTGACGGCCCCTCTTATATGGTTGATACGCTGGAGAGTCTGAAAAGTGAGTTTCCTGCTGACACGCTCTGTCTGATTATGGGTATGGATGCATTCAATGGGCTACCACAATGGCATCGCTGGCAGACTATACTTGAGTTATGCCATTTAATTGTGACCACGCGCCCCGGTGCTGAGCGGGCGGCGTTTGCTCAGCAGGCGGCTATATCAGCCCGATTTAGCGATGATTCTCGTTGTCTTGAACGCAGATCTGCAGGCCAAATCCTGTTACAATCAGTGACACAACTGGATATTTCGGCCAGCCGCATACGGCAGTCTTTACGGAGGGGTCAAAGTATTCAGTATTTATTACCCGAAGCGCTTAGAGAGAAACTTGAACAAGCCTATGCCAAACACAACAAGTAAGAAATTTGAAGATTTAAGACAGCTGGTTTTGACCACCCTTGAGGACATGAAGGCGGAGAAGATTGTGCAACTGGATGTGAAGGGCAAAACCAGTGTGACAGACCTGCTGATTATTGCCAGTGGCACATCCAGCCGGCATGTAAAATCAATTGGCTCCAGTGTGGCGGCTGAAGTGAAGAAAACGGGGGCCAGGCCTCTGGGGATAGAAGGCGAATCGGATGGCGAATGGGTGCTTGTGGATCTGGGGGATATTGTTGTACATGTGATGCAACCTCATGTGCGAGATTTCTACGACCTGGAAAAACTCTGGAGTTTTGAGGAGCATGACGAGGTGGCTAACCAGGTGAGTTAATATCGATGCTTCAGAGCATGAGGCGATGTATTTTTCTCCTGGAAATAATTATTAAAGATGAGACAGCATGAGGATTCAGTTACTGGCCATTGGGCAGAAAATGCCTGCCTGGGTTGAGCAGGGTTATGAGGAGTATGCCCATCGGATGCCGGCTGAGGCGAGGCTTGAGCTAAAGGAAATAGCGGCGGGTAAACGTGGGAAGAACGCGGATATAAAGCGCATTATAGAAGATGAAGGCCAACGTCTGAAAGCGGCAATGCCCAAATCTGCACATATTGTTGTGCTGGATGTGAAAGGTCGGGCACACAGCACTGAGCAGCTGGCAAAACGCATGGATGAGTGGATGCATAATGGGCAGGATATCTGTCTGCTAGTGGGTGGCCCCGAAGGCCTGTCTGAAGAATGCCGGGCGCTGGCCGATGAAAAATGGTCCTTATCTTCTTTAACTTTCCCCCACCCTCTTGTACGTGTCATTCTCGCAGAGCAGCTATACAGGGCATGGAGTGTGCTGCGCAAACACCCGTATCATCGGGCATGAGCCTGTAGCAGGAACCTGTATATGGAAACCTTCAGAGAACCTCAGATAACCCTGGCTTCGGCATCTCCCAGAAGGCGTGAGCTGTTACGTCAAATTCAGGTCTTTTATGAAGTGTTGCCGGTGGATATAGACGAATCACATCAGCCAGGTGAAACCGCTGAGCAATACGTGAATCGGCTGGCCGTACAGAAAGCACGGGCGGGTTTTGATCGCGCACCCTGGCGGCCTGCGCTGGGTTCTGACACCATTGTGGTCGCCGGGCAGCAGATACTGGGAAAGCCACAGAATCGTCAGATGGCAGAAGACATGCTTATGTTGTTATCAGGTAATACGCATCAGGTAATGACTGCGGTGGCCATTGTGAGCGCGGAGAATGAATATTGTGCGTTAAATATCAGTGAAGTTGAATTTACTGCGTTAAACTCAGAGCAGATAGCGCTTTATTGCCAGACAGATGAACCACTGGATAAGGCTGGAGCCTATGGTATACAGGGCCTGGCGGCTCAGTTTATAAAAAATATTAATGGCAGTTATTCCGGCATTATGGGTTTGCCGCTGTTTGAAACCGCTGAGTTATTAAAGCGAGCGGGTGTGGTGCTTGCATCGCCAGCCAGAAGATGAGGCAAGGCCGATATTGATAAAGGCCGCTGCTAAAAATAGCCAGACTAAATTCGAATGGAATTAAAACGGGATTATGAGCAAAGAAATACTAATTAATGTCACTCCTCAGGAAACGCGTGTCGCCATTCTGGAAAACGGTGTTTTACAGGAAGTTTATATTGAGCGAACTCGAAGCAGGGGGCTGGTGGGAAATATATATAAAGGACGTGTTTGCCGAGTGCTGCCGGGTATGGAGGCAGCATTTGTAGAGGTAGGTATGGAAAGGGCGGCCTTTCTTCATGTTTCTGATATAGCGCCCCATCATAAGGAGAATGCTAAAGGCGGTAATGAGCAGAATGGTCGGCACAGCATATCGCATTTGTTATCGGAAGGTCAGGATGTGCTGGTGCAGGTGATTAAAGACCCCATGGGAACAAAAGGTGCAAGATTAACGGCGCACATTACCATACCTTCACGCTACCTTGTTTTTATGCCGAACTCAACGAATGTGGGTGTTTCATCGCGCATAGAAGATGAAGATGAGCGTGATCGCCTGCGAGGGATGCTGCTGGAGCAGAAAGAGTTGCTGGGTGAATCGGGCTATATTGTTCGAACAGCGGCAGAAACGGCTACGCCGGATTCAATGGTACAGGATATTCTGTTTCTAAATAAGCTATGGAAGTCTATTTGTGAACAGTCCCGTGAGGCTTCAGCGGGTAATGTGATTCATGAGGATTTATCACTGCCGGTGCGTGTGTTGCGGGACATGATTGATGATGGCCTGGAAAAAATTCGAGTAGATTCCCGTGAAACGTTTCGTAAAATGCAACGCTTTGCCAAAAAGCTGGTGCTGGATGCGCACGATAAGATAGAGCACTATCCAGGGGAGCGGCCGATTTTTGATCTGTATGGCGTTGAAGATGAAATACAGAAAAGCCTGCTTAAAAAAACCCATCTTAAATCGGGCGGTTATCTGATTATTGATCAGACAGAAGCCATGACTACGATTGATGTGAACACGGGCGCATTCGTGGGGCATCGAAACCTTGAGGAAACAATATTCAAAACCAATCTGGAAGCGGCCCAGGCCATTGCCAGACAGCTGCGGCTGAGAAATCTGGGTGGAATCATTATCATTGATTTTATTGATATGCTTGAAGAGGATCATCGTGCGCAGGTGCTGCGAGCACTTGAAAAAGCGCTTGAAAAAGATCATGCACGCACCCAGGTTTGTGAAGTGTCTTCTCTTGGTCTGGTGGAGATGACGCGTAAACGCACGCGAGAGAGTCTTGAGCATGTGTTATGTGAAAGCTGCCCGACGTGTGAGGGTAAAGGATATGTTAAAAGTGCAGAGACGGTGTGCTTCGAAGTGTTTCGTGAAATACTGCGTGAAGCACGCCAGTTTGAAGCAAAGCAGTTGCTGGTGCTAGCGGCTCAGGATGTGATTGACTTACTGGTTGATGAGGAATCCAGTAGCCTTGCGGAGCTTGAGGATTTTATTGGCGTGCCCATTAGATTGCAGGTTGAATCCCTCTACACTCAGGAACAGTTTGATGTGGTGATTATGTGAGCGGCAATCTGAGCCATAAACTGATTGCGAAATAATACGGTGACAGAAAAAAAATTTAAAAAAAGGCCCGTAAATATCAGGCACATTAAAAACTGGCTGCTGGGAATATTTGGCCTGTTGATTATACTTTCGGCTATTAGCTTTACTCTGCTACGTGTGGCCATTAAATCCATGCCTGATTATAAAGTGCTGATTCAGGAGCTGGCATCAGAAAGAACAGGCATGAAGATAGAAGTTGGTTCTCTGGATGCTGAAATTTACTGGTTGCTACCGCGATTGAATTTACTGGATGTAAAAGTTTCAGATGCAACAGGTGAAAAGCTTTTTTTGCGTGCGGATGAGCTGATATTAAGTCTGGACTGGTTGGGTTCAATGCAAACAATGATGCCGGTCGTGGGTGAGATTGTTCTATCGGGTGTAGATATCAAAATAGGTATTAATAAGCAGTCGCAGCTACTGGTTCAGAATTATGTAGTTCATAACGACATAAATAAACAGTTGCAGGACGTGAATATAGGTGAAGGTGAAATACCAGTTTCATTTAAGGTGAATGAAGAAATAAAGTATATCGTTAATAACCTTAATGTAAATATATTGAACAGTAATTTTGAATTTTATGACGAGCGCGATACACATAGAAATAAAAAATTTGAAAATTTTAGTTTACATCTGTTCAATAATTCGGATGAACATGTTTTTGAAATGAAAGCGAGTTTACCCGGTAAATATGGTGAAGATATACACCTGATTATTGATGTTAATGGAAATCTGTTTGATTACACTGAGCTGAATGGAGAGGTGTATCTGTCAGTTAATGATATTCAGGCAGCACCCTGGCTGGATGATTACTGGGATTATTTTCAGTTAACAGCCAGTGGTAAAGTGAATGCGCAATTATGGCTGAGCTGGAATGCGCAGGAGATAACCGCTGTTCAGAGCCAGCTTGGCCTGACTGATATTGTGCTTAGTTATCTTGATACATCAGTGAATACATGGAAGCTGGATAAACTTGATGCGGGTGTACAATGGGAGAAAAATGATACTGGCTGGCAATTAGATGTAAGGGATCTTACAGTTGTTCGAGACGGTGTTGTTCGCACAGAGTCATCATCAGCCACGGTAGAAATGGTGGATGCCAGTCGTGAATTGAACCTCAGGGCCGATTTTTTACGCATTGAAAGCCTGGTTTATATGGCAGGAATGGGCAACAGTTTTTTTGATAAAGAGCTACCCTGGCTCGATTTTTTAGAAAAGCATAAGCCTTCTGGAAGACTTGAGCAACTTGATGCAAGCCTGCCAATGGATGAGCCTGAAGATATAAAAGTCAATACCCGGTTTAACCATATTAGTTTTGATTTGCCCGACTCTGAGCCTTCAATGGTACATAACCTGCAAGGTACAGTTACCTATCGTGATAGTAGAACCTGGTTGACACTGGAGTCTGAAAATACACAGTTAAAGTTTAATGAGCTGTTCAGAAACTCGCTGGTTATAAGCACTTTAAAAGGCACGCTTGAAATTTTACATAAAGATCATACGTGGTCGTTTTCAACGCATTCGCTACAAATTGATACGCCGCATATTTCTACTGTGAGTCGGATGCGATTTATTGTGCCGGAAAAAGGTAATGCTTTTCTGGACTTGACCAATCGCTTCAAAAATGGAGATGGAGAGTATCTGGGACTGTATTTACCTGCAGGTATTATAGATGCTGGAACAGTTGAGTGGCTGGATAGCAGTATTTCAAAAGGTCGAATAGTGAAAGGCGGATATCAGTTTTATGGAAATTTGAATGATGCGCCATTTTATAAAAAACAGGGTATTTCACTGGCGGATTTTAACGTAACAGGTTTTAATGTATCTTATCTGGATGACTGGCCTGCGATTAATAATATTGATGCGCATCTGCGTGTTGAAAATGATACGGTTTTGATAACAGGAAAAAGTGCAGCGGTTTTAAATTCTGAAATAACCGGTGGCAGAGTTTATATTGACAGTTTTTCTTCTCCAACGTTGGATTTTAAAGGAGAAATTGAAACTCAGTTGGGTGATTTAAAAGGCTTTGTTCAGCAAAGTTCGTTGCGTGATCAGGTGACTGATTATATTAATAATGTAGAGTTAAGTGGTCAGGGGAAGCTGGATCTGGAGCTTTTTCTACCCCTGTATGGTGATTACCGTACGGAGTGGGGAGGGGAGCTCAGATTTAAAGAAGGTAAATTAAAACTGGTTAAAGAAGATTATACCCTGACAGATCTACAGGGCGCTGTCCGATTTGCAGGTGATACCGTTGAGTCCAGAGCATTGACTGGACGTATGGACGGCAAATTAATTAATATAGATGTAAAAACAGCGCAGCAGCAGAAAGATTTATCTTACGCTATCGGCGTGCAGGGAAATTTTTCGGTGGCATCTTTGCTGGGGCCTGCGCCAGAACTTCAGGGGTTGTTTAATGGCGATGCTGACTGGGATATACGGCTTGATATACGCCCGTCAAATGCGCGTAGAAAAACAGAAATTGAAATTAAAGTGGCTTCGGATTTGAAGGGGGTAAGCTCAGATTTACCCGGTAAACTGGGGAAGCTGGCGGCAGAGGTGATCGCTCTGGATATGAATATTAACATTCAGTCAGATACCGGGATCAGATATGATCTGAAGTTAAATGAATCAATGCATATCAGTTTAACAGACAAAAATAGCCAGTGGTTTATTGGCGTGGATGATGAAAGCGTAAAAGGTAAAGCGGTTTATAATCCAGCGGCGAGTATTGATGCACCCCTTAATATAGAACTTGAATATCTGGATTTAAACAATTTTCTGGAATATCCTGCTCCAGGTGCTGAGGTCGTTGTAGATGGGGATGTGGAAGAAAGTAATGAGGTAAATGAGGAAGCAGATTTATTTGTGGCATCGCCCGGAAGCTCGTCTATATTATCGCCAGCAGATATACCATCACTCAGACTTTCCGCTAAAAGTCTGCTGTGGAAAAAATTCAGGTTCAGCCGTGCAGAGTTGAAAACCAGGCAGACTAATCTGGGAATGATTATTGAAAGCCTCGATCTGGTATCCAGTGATTACTCAGTTTCTGCCACAGGCAACTGGCTATCAGGCTGGAATAATAAAAATACCACGAAACTGGATGCGGATATTGTGATTGGAGATCTGGGCAAAGTGTTTAAGCAGCTAGAGTTAAGTGATAATTTGTCTCAGGCACGGGGTGGAATAAACATTGGCTGGCAATGGCAGGGTGCGCCATATGAGCTGGACTGGGGCAGGTTAAGGGGGAGTGCAAACTTAAGTCTGAAAGCAGGGACGATTAAAAAACTGGATGCAGGTATTGGCAGGCTACTGGGGTTACTTAACTTTGAAACACTGCTAACAATGGATTTTGGCAGTCAGGTGTCTGAGGGTTTTTCTTTTGATAAAGTTAAAAGCAAGTTTGAATTTTCCAGGGGTAATGTTCACACCAGTAATTTTCTAATAAAGAGCAAAGCGGCCGATATATCAATGAACGGTTTTATGGATATAGAGAATGAATTGCTTGATCTAAAAGTAACGGTGGTACCGAACCTGGACTCTACACTGTCTCTGGGAACCGCTTTTGTTGCAGGGCCAACGGTGGGTGGGCTGGTGTATTTGTTTCAGAAAGTGTTTAATACGAGTAGTTTATCGGCATACCAGTACACAGTAAAAGGTAAGGTAGATGATCCTAAGGTGGAGGTTCTGTCGGTGCCCCGAACTGAGGATGATGAGGATGAGTTTGATTTTTAGGCATCGAGGCTTAATTTTATTATTAGGCGTGCTTTTCACGCTTAATGTGTATGCAGCAAAAAATAGTGCGGTGTTGCATGCGGAAACCTGGGATGTTGCTCGCCATGGTGAGGTGTTATTAAAAGTGCCTGAGTTGTCAGGCATTGTTAATGAATGGCAAAAAAAACTACAGCAAAAAATTGAATTGCGCTATCCCGGAGGCGAGGAAGGTGAGTTGTGGGTAGAAGAGCTGAAAGACTGGCTGGTATCGTTAGGTGTTCCATCAGATAATATAGAGATGGTTCCCGGCAGTGATGCGCAGGACGTTATAAACATGGTTTTAATAGACGGTTGAAAACAAATGAGTAAAGTTGCAGCAATACAGATGACATCGGGTTCAAATATTCAGGCGAATCTTGATGAGGGCGCAAAGCTAATTGAGCAGGCGGCCTCTCAGGGAGCTCGTTTAGTGGTTTTGCCAGAAAATTTCTCACAGATGCCAATGACGGACCAGGAGCGAGTGGGGAATGCAGAGAGTGTCGCTGAAGGGCGAGTGCAAAATTTTCTTGCGGCTCATGCAGAAAAAAACAAAACCTGGATTGTAGGGGGTACGCTACCATTAAAAAGTGATATAAAAGGTAAAGCTTATTCTAGTTGCCTGCTTTTTGATGACCAGGGGCAGCAGGTGGCACGCTACGATAAAATACATATGTTTGATGTGTTAATTGAGGGCAGCAATGAGACTTATCATGAGTCGGCAACAACAGTGGCAGGGGAAAACGTGACCGTTGTTGATACGCCCTTTGGTCGTCTGGGTCTGAGTGTCTGTTATGATCTGCGATTTCCAGAGTTATATAGAAGTATGGTTGATGAGGGCATGGAGGTCTGTGTTATCCCGTCGGCATTTACCGCTTTTACAGGGCAGTCTCACTGGGAGCCGTTGATACGTGCGCGAGCAATTGAAAACCAGTGTTATGTAATTGCTGCCGCACAGGGTGGTTATCATGTTAATAATCGCCAGACCTATGGCCATAGCATGGTGGTTAATCCATGGGGTAATATTTTAGGCAGTGTGGGCACTGGGCCCGGTGTGGTTATAACTGAAATTGATCGAGAAGAGTTGCAGGCTACACGGAAAAATTTTCAGGTATTAAAACATCGCCGTATGAGTTGTGGTATTGGTGAGTAGTAAAGATATCATCGGGACTAAAAGTGACCTGAGTTTAAAAGCTATACTGATGGTCTGTATGGTTATGTTGTTTGCGGGCTGTACGCCGGACACAAAAAAATCAGGCATTGAATCGGATAAAACCGCTATTTCAGATGAGCGCTCTGCGCCAGACTCGGGTAAATCTGGGTTGAATGTAAATAAGGCTAAAAAGCCTCGGCTGATTAGACGTGAGCTGGCAAATAAAAAAACTGAGAAAAAAGCAAAGCAACAAAATGTGCTCATTTTATTGAGTAGTTCAGTAAAGTCGTATCAGCGGCTTGCGCAGAAGATTGCTTCTGATCCCGGGGTGGTGGCGGTTGAAATTACTCTTTCTGGAGATCCCGCTCAGGATAATGCCGTTGTCAGGGATATCCAGTCCTCTGATACCGTTCAAATTGTCGCCATTGGTTTAAAGGCGGCTCAATCAGTTAAGTCGATCACAAATAAACAGATAGTATTTGCTCAGGTGGTAAACTACCGTGATTATGGCCTGGTGGGCGGTAATTTTAAGGGCGTGAGTGCATTGCCTTCGCCTGAAAAGCTGTTTAAAGACTGGAAAGCTTTATCACCTGGTCTGTCTAAAGTGGCTGTTGTGGTGGGGAAAAACCTGCACAGTTATTTGCGCAGAGCCCAGAAAGCGGCAGAATTAGAGGGCATTGAGTTAATAATAGAGCAGGTTGCCTCAGATAAAGAGTTTGTTTATAGAAGTAAAAATATGCAGAGAAATATTCAGGGTCAATGGATTTTGCCCGATAACCGAGTGCTGAGCGTTAAGGCACTAAAAGAAGTGATGGCCTATGGCTCAAGACGTGGTCGGCAAATTGTGGTGTTTAGCCCTGGATTGCTGTCATATGGGGGGCTTTTTTACGTCTCACCTGATATTGCCGCTATCGCTGAGGCTGTTTTGCTGCGTCTGAGGCAATCTGCGGGTAAAGCAGATGTTCAGGGTGATGGTGTTCTGCCTGTGATGAGTCATATTCTGGGTATTAACCAGAACATAGCACGACAGTTTAACCTGATTATTCCGGCAGCTTATCGGAAATATATCAATGACAGATAATACATTACCAGGGGAAAAAGCACGGGATGAAAAACCGCTGGATGCCAGCTGGAAGAGCGCTCAGGCCCTGAGAAAAGACCTCAGATCAGGGGGGCGAGATGGTATGAAAACACCTCGTTTAGCGGTGCTTATTAAAGAGTGGGTGCTGAGCTTTGCGCTGTTTTCACGGCGAAAAAACACCAGTCTGGTTAATCGAGTTGTTGGACTGCTGCTCATATGGGGTGTTGTTATTTATTTACTGGGTGTGGCCGGATTATGGTGGAGTTCTAATAAGGTAATAGAAAACAACTTCTCACAACAGGCGATAGACTGGGTTGCCAAGATGGATGAGCTTGGCACACCACTGTATGCCGCAAATGATGAGTTTTTGTTTCAGTCGATAGAAGAGCATGCACGGCGTTTTCCTGAAATTTCTTATCTGCGTTATTATGAAGCCGATAAAAACACGATTATCGCCCAGTATACATCAGAGAAACTGGCGAATGCACTGGATGGCTCCAGAGTGGTAGAGTTATCTCCAGCGATTATTGAACAGTTACGTCTGAATATTGATTCAGAGAAACCCATTTTTATTCAAACAGCAAATAATTCACTCTCACTGGTCCAGGTAGCATCTCCCATTGTTACGCGCTCTATACGCTCTGAGAGTATGATGGATTTTGATCTGGATGAAAGCACATATGAGACCTATAAAATTATTGGCTACCTGGAGTTGGGACTGGACTTTAGTCATTACAGAAATCAGTTAATTAAAAATATTATCATAGGTAGTCTGGCTGTTGCCGTGCTATTTCTTCTGGCGGCAATATCGGGGCGTTTGCTTATTCAGCGCTCTCTAAGATCATTAACTAATATGCGAAAACCACTGGAGCGCCTGGCAAACGGAGAGATAGATGTGCATGTGGAGGGCGAAGGGGATGAAGAAATTGTTGCAATTGCCAATGCGTTAAATACGACAATTAAGGCGTTGAGGAGTCGAGATGAAGAGTTACGTCGGTTGGCTAATTATGATGCCCTGACCGGTTTGCTAAATAAACATAATTTTAATATTCAGCTAAAACAGGAAATAAAGCGCACCATTGAAGAAGGTGACAGTAGTGCTCTGTTGTTTATCGATCTGGATCAGTTTAAGCATGTCAATGACAATCTGGGGCACGCGGCGGGTGACAGGTTGTTAAAGCAGGTCGCTGAGCTGCTTAAAAATAGAATTCGTTCAGAAGATGTTATATCACGGTTTGGCGGTGATGAGTTTACGATTATCTCCCGATCAATAACAGAGGCGGATGCACGAATTGTTGCCGAATCAATACTAAAGGCGATGCAGCAATTTCTTTTTGTTGAAAATGCTCAGGCGTTTAATATCTATTGTTCAATCGGTGTTGTTTTAATGGATGGTAAAAATTTCACGGCAGAAGAAATTTTTTCACAGGCCGATATGTCCTGTTTTCATGCCAAGTCGGAAGGTAGAAATCGTTATCATATGTTTGACCTGAGAGAGCAGCAGGAACTGCGTAAAAGTGCAGATATTAGCTGGTCCAGGCGTATCAGCGATGCGATACAGAACGATTATTTTACCCTGTTTTACCAGCCCGTGATCAGCTTAACGGGCGATAAGTCCGAGCATTACGAAGTGCTACTTCGAATGGTGATGGAAGATGGCGAAATTATTCATCCCAGTGCCTTTCTTCCTGCTGCCGAGCGGCTGGGCGTTGCCATTGACATTGATTACTGGGTGGTGCGCAACTCGTTAAGGAAGCTCTCTGAGCTAAAAGCAGATGGTCGAGATGTTTATCTGGGTATTAACTTATCAGGTCGGATATTTGATTCGGTTGATATGCTCGGCAGGATAAAACGTTATATAACGCAGTACAATGTTGAAACGGATCACGTTATATTTGAAATAACCGAGCAGACTGCAGTGCGCTATATTGATAAAGCCAGTGAAACAATGCAGGAGCTGGTTGAGCTGGGCTGCCGTTTTGCGCTGGATGATTTTGGTGTGGGCTTCAGTTCATTTAACTATTTAAAACGTCTACCGGTTGAAATATTGAAAATTGATGGTAATTTTATTGCGGATATGGTAAAAGACCCGGTTGACCAGGCGATGGTGCAATCAATGATACAAATAGCAAAAACATTGCATAAGCAGACCATTGCAGAATATGTACAGGACGCGGCTACGCTTGAAATGCTAAAACGTTTTGGTGCTGATTTTGTGCAGGGCTACTACCTGGGTAAACCGGTGAGGGAGATAAATCGCGCATATTATAAAGAGGCGCTGGAGCGGGTTGATACGAATATTCTCACATTTTAGGAGGAGCACCCACCAGAGGTGCCCCTACGGTCAACAAAATTACAGGCATATTAAATTTATCTAACAGCAGGTAGCTGGCATGTGATGGAGCGTAGCGTAACCTGGGAATGCATGTTTTTTTATGCATTCAGATAATTCTCACACCTCCAGAATATTTCAGATTTGGAAATAGTCGTTCCCACGCAATACGTGGGGGCGCAGCACAGCTCTATGCTACGAAGTGCTTTTGACAAATATTTTTAGAAAATGGCCAGCAACTGCAAAGACAGACGATCATCTAAACTATCGGCAATCTGGTTAGGGGGTGCACTGCTGGGGAAACCGGGTGCGTCCTGATTGCGTATTTCGTAGTTTATGGTAATGCGGCTTTTTTTACTAAGAAAGTACTGTGCGCCTAATGTAATGGTGTCAAATGTGCGCTCTCCTGCATTTGTTTCTGTGCCACGGTTCAGTACATCGTATCGGATGTCCAGTTCCAGTTTCGGTATTATTTTATAACCAAAATCAAGATAGTAACCATCTGCTTTGTTGTTGGTAAGCACATTCAGTGAAACGGTGTTGCCGTTATTATCGTCTGATCCGGGGACACCGCCACCATCTGAGCCATTAAAAATCATGCCATCTGCAGTTATGTATTCCGCAGCTGCTCGGTATTTTCCCTTCAACAGTGTAAGGCCCAGGCCGTTTCGGCTGCGATCATATTCACCGGCACCTGCAGCAGTGAGTGTGCGCTTTCCAGACTGATTCCAGGCAAATATTTTTAAACCTTCGCGGCGTACGCCTTTGCCGGCATAAATGAGTTCGGATGACCAGTAAACATAGGTTTCCTTATTGTCATCATTGTCGGCGCGTGCAATGCCGTTGCCATTGCCGTACATAACCGCATAACTGTGCTCCCAGCTACTGGATTTGAAGGTGTTAAATACCTGTATGCCAATATCACGAAAGGCACCTACGGAGCCATTCAACCCATTGGCATCTGTGCCCGTGCCATCGCCATTGGTAAAGCGCTCTAGCAGCATCTGGTCGGTGATGCTGGTGAAGTTAATGTAGTTAAATACATGAATGGCCTGCAGGCCTTCCTCGGCGGTGGGGGTTTTAAACTGCCCTACACGTATACGTGCGCCTGGAATGTGGTTGAGGGTGATACTGGCATCGGTGACCTGTACGCCCGTTTTGGCGGGTCGGGTAATGCCGTTGTTACCAAATTCTGCGAGAAAAAAGTAGTTAACCTTGTCGTCCAGGGGAAAACCTGTGCCACGCACACCAATACGTGCACGGCGAAGGTTAAATGTTTCGGTGGATTTATTATCAGGCCTGGCCATATTTGGGGCCATATTTTTTCCTGAAGAGGGTCCGCTTTTTAACAGGGTACCATCTGTTCTGGTGTACTCAGGTTGTATAAACCCCCATACTTTGGCGCGTGAGGAGGAGCCGGATTTTTCTGTGCCCTGCAGGGCTAACCAGTTGGCTGCATAAAGTTGTGTGCTAATTAGTGCACCAATGAGCGACAGACCGGGTAGTAAGATTAATTTATTCATGTTGATTTAATGTCCCCTGTGGGTATTTGTTAATCTGGAAAAATTACCGGGGCGTGAAAAAGATGCGTAAGCAACTGGTGTGCATGGTAAATCAGAGAAATTCGTGCTCACCTTACTGGTGGTGAGACGTTTTTTCTGGTTTGCCGGGTGCTTGCGTGGACTTTCTCGTGATCCAGCTGATTTCTCCAGGGTTAAGGCTTAACCAGGGTGTAGCCCTGTTCAGTCAGTTCAAGAATGCGAACCACACCCGCCGTTACCGGTATGGCTTCAGGTACCAGCTCAGGCACATGCCCCAGCTTTTTGGCAAACCCGGCAATGGTGTTCTCACAGGCTGAAAATTGCACACCACTGCTGGTTAATCCGCTGATGCGTGACTGGTTGCTGTTGCCATGCATAAGTAGCCTGAGGCCGGGGCCAAAGGCGACGATTTCAATATCAATTTTATCCTGGCCGTAGTGTTTGAGCAGGTTGTTGGCAACATTTAATACCAACGTCTGCTTAAATGGGTTAGGGTCGCTTATCTGTAGTACGATTCTTTTCTCTGCAAAAGGTTTTGACTCGCTGTCAGCAATTAAAGGTGTAGATACAAAGCTAAACAGGAACGTGCAAATAATGATCAGGGCTTTCATTTGGGGTGTGACCTCCTCAGGGGTTACAATGTATTAAAGTATAGATGAGAAGGCGGGGTAAAATATTCCCGTTTTTTTTCAGTAATAGCTTGCCCGACGGGTTTTTGTTTATTGGTAATTCACTGTATTATTATTTTTTAATGTTTGGACTGTTGTTTTTTAGATGGAATAAAATGTAATTGATGTGCATCTCTCATATAATGCTACAGGTATATGGCATGTGAAGTGTGGTATTACTACCGCTTCATTAGTAAGTTGTGTGAAAAACGGGTGTTTTGTGAAAGTATTTAAATTTGCATGTCGTAAAGTTGCATTAGTAAAGCGTATTGAAAACAGTCGTTCAAAACTGTATCGTATGGCTTTTGCCTGGTCGCATGATGCGATGCTGGCGGATGATCTGGTGCAGGAGGCGCTTATATTAGCGCTGCAGAAAATTGAGCAGCTAAAGGATGAGGCTGCTTTTGATGGCTGGATGTATACCATTCTGAATAATGTCTGGTTGAGTTATTTGCGTAAGGGCAGGCCCAGTGAAGATATTGATAATATTGTTATTGCGGGTAATGAATCGCCGGAGCATACCGTGTTGATGCAACAGGTCGATGTGATGGTGCGGAATGCCATGGCTGTTTTGCCCAATGCGCAGCGCCAGGTGGTGGCATTAATTGATCTGGATGGTTTAAGTTATAGTGAAGTGGCGGGGATCTTGCAGCTGCCAATTGGCACGGTAATGAGCCGTTTAAACAGGGCGCGTGGTGCGTTAATGAAAAATATTACCCGGCAGAGATGTCTGGCTGAAAATATTCTTTATTCATCGCAACGCACAGGTGTTAAAAACAAACTGAGAATGGTGAAGTAGCCATGAAATTTTCTAATGAAATGATAAGTGCTTATGCAGATGGTGAACTGCAGGGTAATGAAAAAATTGAATTTGAAAAAGAGTTACAGCTTGATGCGCAGTTGTGCCAGGCGCTTGATGATCTGTATATTCTGAAAATGCAGTTGAAAGATGCATATGAAGGTGTGGATACTGTTGCTCCAGTTGAACAGGTATCGACAAACTATAGCTTTGCAGCCTATCTGGTATTTCTGATTGTGGCTTTTTCCAGTGGCTGGATTAGCAGTGATCTGATGCACTCATCGGGTGTTGTAGCAGATACAGGAACGGCCCAGGTTGTGCAGGAAAAGCGCATTGTGTCAGTTACTGAAAAATCAGGAAAATATATTTTACATATTGGTCAGCGTGATAATGCCCGATTTAAAAAAGCGCTGGACGAGGCTGAAGCATTGATGGCACGGTATAAGAATAATCGGCAGGATATAGAGCTGGAGATTATTGCAAATGCCGGAGGTCTGGATTTATTCAGGAAAGGCGCAACGCCTTATGCTGAGCGGGTGAAACAGATCAGTGCTCGCTATCCCGGTATCCGTTTTATTGCCTGTGCTAATGCAATTGAGCGCCTGCGGGAGAAGGGGCTTGAGCTTAATTTAATTAATACGGTGCAGCACGATGATACTACAACGGCCATTGATCAGATCGTTAAGCGGGTGCATGAGGGATGGCGGTATATTAAAATTTAGGGAGTGGATGTTTATAAATATGGGGGCGTAATAAAAAAGTGAGTCGTTGCACGGTTGTGTGCCTTGGGCACGCGATAAAGCGGGCCATCTTTACACGCAAAAACGCTTCAGTTTTTCGCCTCCGCGCTTTTTCTGGCACAGTCAGGTGCGTGCATGAGGGTATAATTCCGTATAATAATTCTGGGTGAAGCATCACTCACC
>UOFG01000181.1_pt1 | contig 24387 bp, 17 predicted proteins | sample 1988411 | NCBI WGS metagenome assembly UOFG01 (sample SAMEA4712194, study PRJEB27164) | hydrothermal vent metagenome | biome: marine basaltic hydrothermal vent biome; feature: marine hydrothermal vent; material: mineral | place: Pacific Ocean | collected 2011-06-14/2011-07-23 | depth 1689 m
TCAATGGTTGTGGTGAAAGCGCAGGCGAGCGCCATAGCTATTGGTGATGCTATTGGTGATGCTATTGATGAAGCAGGTTATAATGCGATTTTAATTCCTGAGTGAATGCACTAAGAAATGAAATTGACAATAAAAAACATGGTATGTGATCGTTGTATTTATGTGATAAAAAACATACTGCATAACCTTGAAATTCAGCCAGTTTCAGTTGAAATGGGGATGGTTGAATTTGAAAATAAATTGTCAGACGATGAGACGCAACGATTCAGGGAAGCAATAGAAGTAGTAGGGTTTGAGCTACTAGATGATAATAACCAGGTATTAATAGAGCAGGTTAAAGCATTGCTTATAAAACTGGTGCATAAAACACAGGACATAGAAAAAATAAATATTTCCGAATTTATTGGGTCAAATTTACAGCACGACTATCCGTCTTTGAGCCAGTTGTTCTCATCTGTAGAAGGGCTTACGATTGAAAAATATTTTATTCAACTAAGAGTCGAGCGTGTTAAGGAGCTGCTGGTTTATGATGAATTAAACCTGACTGAAATTTCGTACCGTCTGGCCTATAGTAGTCTTGCGCATTTAAGTGCCCAGTTCAAGCAGGTTACGGGCATGACGGCTACCACATTTAAAAATCTTAAAAACAATACTCAACGTCGTTCACTGGATAAAATTTGAGCCAGCTACTGCCGGTAGCCTTATTCGCAACGACCTTCTAATAAATCGGCATGTGCACGTATTGCGTCTGCCATAAATTCTGTGAAAACACGCACCCGAGCAGTTTGTCGAAGATCGCGATGTGTGAGTAGCCAGATGTCTCTTCCCTTTCTCACGAGAGCTCTGGGCACTCGCTGTAGCGTGGGCTCCACATCACCTATAAAACATGGCAAAATACTAATGCCCAACCCGACTTTGGCAGCCGCCAGTTGAGACAGTATATGGTTTACCTGATGTCGAATAGATGCTTCAGGATACTCGCTGTTTTTAACCCATTGTGGAAAAGGCATATCATCATCCCAGCCAATCCAGTGTGCTGAGTCAGGGGTATTTTCAATATCATGAAGCGCAATGTACTCTCGAGATGCATAGGTACATTTGGCATAGGTGAGCAGTTGTCGGCCAATCAGATGTTCTGGTGGTTTGCCATTAGTTACCCGAATAGCGACGTCGGCTTCGCGTTTAGACAGGCTAAACTCTTCATCAGAAACAACCAGTTCTATATTAATACCAGGGTATTGCCGGGTAAACTGTTCTAAATCGGGCATCAGGAGGTTGGTTGAAAGTGCAGCTGTTAATGTGACGCGCAGGTTGCCACTTAACTCGGTATCCCGACCATAAATTTTTCTTTCCATTGCATGGGCCTGTTCTTCAATCTGGCAGGCAAACTCAATTATTTCTTCTCCTGTCGGCGTGATGATATAGCCGGTTGGTAATTTGTCAAAGAGTCGTACACCCATGTTGCTTTCTAGCTGGCTAATACGCCTTGATACCGTTGAGTGGTTAACGCCTAGTTTGATTGCGGCCCCGCGAATTGAGCCTGTTCGGCTAACGCTCAGGAAGTAGCGGATGTCATCCCAGTCCATATTCTGGCTCATATTCAACTCCATATTGATGTTTATGGGTGGATAGTTTTTGCACCATGGCGTTGCAAATTCTACAGGTTACGGATAAATTATACAGCTGCTACCATTCTTTGCCTACCTAATTACCTTTAATGAGATCAATAATGAAACAGAAAAACATAAGCATGATTGGCGCAGGAAAAATGGCTGCTATTTTAAGTCGTTATTTTGCAATCGCAGGACATAGTGTACATATAGGTACAAGGGATACTGAAAAGGCCGCGCAACTTGCCCTGGAAATTGGTTGTGGTGTGCACAGTGGGAGCATCGAAAAGGCTGTTCAGCAAGGAGATATTGTTTTTCTGGCAGTGCCATATTTGCAGATACCACAGGCTCTGGAACATGCCGGTTCACTCAGCGGTAAAATAGTGGTTGATATATCTAACCCGCTTAATGCTGATTATAGTGGTTTGTTACCCGGTATGGATATATCGGGCGCAGAAGAGCTGGCCAAAGTACTGCCTGATGCAAAAGTAGTTAAAGCCTTTAATTGCATTTATGCAACAGTGCTGGAAGGTGGCCCGGAGTATGGTTCAGGAAGTGGTTCAGGTGATGAGGAGGGGGGCGGGCAGCCTGATGGGAATATGCGTGCACAGGTTTTTTACGCCGGTGATGATGAGCAGGCCAAACAGGTAGTAGCAGAGTTAATTGAAGACACCGGTTTTGTGCCGATAAATACAGGTGGGTTAATGAGTGCGCGTTATCAGGAGAATTTGACAGCACTGATTCTTCAGGTCGACAAACACCTTAAAGAGCCCATGCAAATTGCATCGGCCATGTTGATGCGTGAAAGTCTTTAATCTGGAAAAATCAGCTGGGCGCAGACTATTGAAAATCAACTGATTTTTCAGTTGATTTGCCAGCGATTTTCCAGATATTAATAATAATGTGTTTATTTGTCTTACAGGAATAATCTATCATGAATATGATTGCAATTAATCTGGTTCGATGGCGCTGGTTACTGGCGCTGTTTTCACTGTTTGTTGTTGGGCTGTTTGCCAGTGGAGCAGGCAATATTAGATTTGCCACCGATTATGAGGTGTGGTTCTCAGAGGAAAACCCTCAGCTTCAGGATTTTCTTATTTTACAGAAAATCTATGACAAGTCAGATAATGTTGTGTTCTTAATTGCGCCGAAAAATGGTGAAGTTTTCACACAAAAAAATCTGTCAGGCGTCGAGTGGTTAACTGAGCAGGCATGGCAAATTCCGTTTTCTACGCGTGTTGATTCACTGAGCAATTTTCAGCATAGCTATGCTGTGGGTGATGATTTAATAGTGGCGGATCTGATTAGTAATGCGAGAAATCTATCTGTGGCTGAAATAAACAGGATTAAACGAATAGCGCTTAATGAACCGCTGTTAATACACCGTACAATATCTGAAGATGCTGCTGTGACGGCTGTGAATGTGACTATTAATTTGCCAAAAAATAATCCAGAGGGAAGCCCCACGGTTACGGCATTTGCACGGCAACTGATAACGGAGCTTAAGCAGAAAAACCCGGATCTTGATATTTATTTAACGGGACTGGTGGTTATGGATAATGCATTTATGGAGGCATCCATGCAGGATATGGGCTCGCTTAGCCTGATTATGTTTGCGCTTATTTTGTCGGGTCTGTTGGTGTTTTTGCGCAGTATCAGTGGCACGGTGAGTATTTTAGTGGTGATTGTTTTATCAATAATTGCCACCATGGGTTTTTCTGGATTGCTGGGTGTAAGGCTGACACCGGTGTCAGCCAATGCGCCGACGATTGTAATGACGATTGTGGTTGCCAATGCAGTGCACATATTAGTCGCAATGATTCACAATATGCGATCTGGAATGGTGAAACGAGAAGCCCTGGTCGAAAGCTTACGGCTCAATTTACAGCCCGTTATGCTTGCTACGATCACCACCATCGTTGGTTTCATGTCGATGCATTTTTCAGATATTCCGCCCTTTCATGACCTTGGGAATATGGTTGCGTTCGGGGTGATGCTTTCATTTTTACTGTCAATGACAATTTTGCCCTGGTTGTTGATGCTTTTGCCTATGTGGGTGAAACAGACAGAAAGCAGTAATAACGGAAAAATGGCCGGCTTTAGTGAATTTGTTATTCGCAGAAAAAACCAGCTTTTATGGGCAATTACCGGGTTATCCATTGTTTTGATAGCGCTTATTCCCTTAAATGTTGTTAATGACAATATATGGGAATACTTTGATAAGTCAGTGACGTTTCGAACGGACACCGATTACGCATCGGATCACCTGACAGGGCCATACTATCTCGAGTATTCATTGCAGTCTAATGAGGCAGGGGGCGTGAATGACCCCAGTTATTTGAAAAAAATAGAGCAGTTCAGCCACTGGTTAAACCTGCAGGAAGAAGTGGTACATGTTAATTCAATTACTGACATCATGAAACGCCTTAATAAAAATATGCATGCTGATGATGAAAGCTGGTATCGCCTGCCAGATAATCGTCAATTGGCTGCGCAGTATATGCTGTTATATGAAATGTCTTTACCCTACGGGCTGGATCTTAATAACCAGATAAATGTAGATAAATCGGCAACCAGAGTGATCGTATCACTGCATAATTTATCTAATAATAATATGATCGATTTTCATCGACGTGCCGAAAAATGGTTGAGTAATAATGCTGCCGGTTATCAACTGATAGCAGGTAGTCCTATGTATATGTTTTCTCATATCAGTTTACGCACAGTCCATCAGATGGTGTGGGGTGTAGCATTTGCACTGTTTTTAATATCGCTGCTGATTATTTTTTCTCTGCGTTCATTTAAAATAGGCTTAATTAGTTTAATACCTAATCTTGTTCCACCCATTATGGCCTTTGGTGTCTGGGGAATGTTTATGGGGGAAATCGGCTTTGCGCTTGCGGTTGGTCTGGGTATGACAGTTGGAATTATTGTTGATGATACGGTGCATTTTCTAAGTAAATATTTACGGGCGCGACGTGAAAAAAAACTAGATGCCGAAGATGCCGTGCGTTATGCCTTTTCTACAGTGGGTTCAGCAATCATTATCACAACCGTTGTTTTAATTGCAGGTTTTACCGTGTTGATGTTCTCAACGTTTAAATCCAATTTCGAATTAGGTCTAATTACTTCGCTCACGATTGGAATCGCACTGATAGTCGATTTTTTATTGTTACCCGCGTTGTTGATGAAATTTGATATCCGAGATTACTCAGTGTCAGATAATGTTCACAATGAAGAGGCTGATCTGATGAGTCAAGATGCAGCATTAGAGGAAATTTAAGATGAAAAAATGGTTAATTGTCAGTTTAATAAGTGTGAGTTGTATAAATGTTGTTTTTTCTGAGGAGACGCAGGAAAAAGGTCTGCTGATCGCGCAGGAAGTAGAGCGACGTGATCAGGGCTGGGTGGATGCCAGAATCAGCATGAGTATGGTACTACAAAATCAGCATGGAGATAAAAGCACACGTGATATTCGTATAAAAATACTCGAAGTGAATGGTGATGGCGATAAGAGTTTGACGGTCTTTGATAGCCCTCGAGACGTTAGAGGCACCTCATTTCTGTCTTATTCTCATATTGTCAAACCGGACGATCAGTGGTTGTATATGCCTGCATTGAAGCGTGTAAAGCGTATATCATCGGCGTATAAGTCGGGGCCGTTTATGGGAAGTCAGTTTGCCTACGAAGATCTGGCCTCATTTGAAGTAGACAAATACGAATACAGGTATTTACGCGATGAGATACTTGATGGTATTGAGTCTTTTGTAGTCGAGAATCATCCAAATTATCAACATTCAGGTTATAGTCGTCAGCTCGTCTGGATTGATAAGCAGCGATACATTCCTTTAAAGGTTGAATATTATGATCGCAAGAATGAGTTACTTAAAATATTAAAGCTTAAAGGCTACAGGCAGTACCTCGATAAGTACTGGAGGGCGCATGAGCAGGTCATGGAAAATCAGCAAAATGGCAAGCTAACCACGCTGATATTGAAAGATAACCAGTTTCGTAATGGTTTTAGTGAACAGGATTTCCAACGTAATAGTCTGAAGCGGGCGAAGTAAGCAGTAGCAACGTTGCAAAGGGTATTCTGATTCGTTGATTGTGTCATTCTTTCAGGTTGTGCCCCGAATTGCGTACTGGGGCACTACACCTTGCTCGGTTAATAGCAGGGCTGGACTTATTGAAAATAACCGGGCTAGTAAAGATCGAGATACAGCTGGTTTTTGAACAGGTTTTTTTTGCCGTTCATCTGTGACAATTAAGTGGTGTCTGGTGGATCCTGTAAAAATAGTTTTAAATTATGTAATACGACTGTAGCTAATCAGGCATAATATTACACATATATAACTGTTTTAACGGGAGAGGTGAAAATGTCTGATCTGACGTATCGTTTGTCTATTTCTGGCATGTCCTGTGCGGGCTGTGTGTCAGGCGTGGAAAATGCACTTAACAGTGTGGCGGGCGTTGAAACAGCAGCGGTTAACTTTGCTGAGCACACGGCGAGCGTTACCGGCAATGTAGGTGTTGATGTGCTGGTGCAGGCGGTGAAGGACGCGGGCTATGATGCGGCTGAGCTGAGCGCGGGGGACGCCGCGCAGATGGAAGAAAAAGAGCAACAGGACTTTTTATACTACAGGCAGTCTATAAAAAAATCACTGGTAGCGGCATTAGTCGGTTTTCCGTTGTTTATTGCGGGTCTGATGGGAATATTACCGCCAGTTGAGTCCGTGGGCGATAAGGTGTTCTGGTCAGTGACAGGCTTTCTGACACTGGGGGTGATGCTGTATTCAGGGAAGCACTTCTACATTGGGGCATGGAAAGCCTTTCGTATTCATAACGCAAATATGGATACACTTATTGCCCTGGGAACCGGCACTGCATGGCTCTTTTCGATGTTTGTGCTATTGCTGACTAACTGGCTGCCTGAAAATGTTCAGCATGTGTATTTTGAAGCCACAGCCATTATTATTGCATTAATTAATCTGGGCTCAGCACTGGAAAGTAAGGCGCGTGGGAAAACCTCAGAAGCGATAAAGCGCTTAATCGGCCTGCAACCCAAAACTGCACGGCTTGTACGCAATGGTGAGGAGGTTGATATCCCGATTGATCAGGTAGGGACTGGGGAAACGCTGCGAGTAAGGCCGGGTGAGAAAATCCCGGTGGATGGAAAAATACTGGATGGCTCATCCACGATAGATGAGTCTATGTTAACTGGGGAGCCGATGCCAGTGTCGAAGGCTGTTGGTGATGAAGTGGCTGCGGGCACCATTAATAAAACAGGCTCATTTTTATTCGTATCAACGCGCATAGGCAAAGACACCGCGCTGGCACAGATTATTGATATGGTGCGCAGGGCGCAGGCCAGCAAACCGGCCATTGGCAGGCTGGTGGATAAGGTGGCATCGGTGTTTGTGCCGATTGTGTTAATTATCGCGGTAATCACTTTTCTTATCTGGTTTAATCTGGGGCCGGCCCCCAGTTTCACCTATGCACTGGTGGCAACCATGACCGTGTTGATTATTGCCTGCCCCTGTGCCCTGGGCCTGGCAACCCCTATATCCATTATGGTGGGTGTTGGAAAGGCGGCAGAGTCTGGTATTTTGATTCGCAATGGGGATGCGTTGCAGCAGGCAGGAAAGTTGACTACCATTGTGCTGGACAAGACCGGAACGGTTACCGAAGGTCGCCCGGCTGTAACCGATATTAAAGTCTATCATTCGCATACAGAAGAGCAGTGCCTGAGTGTTGCGGCCGCGATAGAATCTTCATCTGAGCATCCACTGGCAGCGGCGATTGTCGAGGCGGCAGGTGCGCGAGGGCTGAAAATTGAAAAAGCGGAGAATTTTTCAGCCATTGCAGGGCAGGGGGTTATGGCGAGTGTAGAAAACCAGCAGGTATTGCTGGGAAACAATAAACTCATGCAGCAGCACAAAATAGATATTAGTGGGCTAGACGAGGAAGTTAAAGCACGCTCAGCAGAAGCAAAAACGCCGATGTATTTTGCGCTAAATGGTAAAGCCGCTGCAGTTATAACCATTGCTGATCCAATCAGGGAAGATTCGAAAAATGCGATTGTTAAAATGCAGCAGGCTGGCCTGAAAGTGGTATTACTAACCGGTGACAATAAAGCTACGGCACAGGCCGTTGCCCGCTCAGTGGGCATTAATGAAGTGATTGCAGAAGTGATGCCGGAAGAGAAAGCAGATAAGGTAAAGCAGTTGCAGGGTTCAGGTGATATTGTCGGCATGGTGGGGGATGGCATAAATGATGCGCCTGCACTGGCGGGGGCTGATGTGGGCTTTGCGATAGGCACGGGAACGGATGTGGCAATAGAAAGCGCAGATATAACGCTAATGAGCGGATCGCTGCACGGCGTAGTTAATGCGATCACAATTTCCAGGGCCACTGTGCGTAATATTAAACAGAACCTGTTTGGTGCCTTTATATATAACGTCCTGGGCATTCCTGTTGCAGCGGGCATTTTGTACCCGGTGATGGGCCTGTTGCTAAACCCGATGATTGCGGGTGCGGCAATGGCAATGTCATCTGTGACGGTTGTTATGAATGCTAATCGCCTGCGTTATATAAAACTTTCAGGCCGGGAGAAGTGAAATGATGTTACTGGTAAATGTATTGGGTGCGGCATTGGTTTTGGCTATTATATGGTGGTTCTGGCTCTCAAAAAGTCATTGATCAGGTGCGTGAGCAATAAGTCGCTGTTGAGGCTATAATTTTATAACAGGAGAACGATATGAATGATGAAAATAATGGCGATATGTATGCACCACCCAAGGCGGAACTGGCAGTTGAAGCTAATGAGATTCTGCTGGCATCTCGGTGGAGCCGTTTTTTTGCATCATTGCTGGACAGTTTGACTATTATGACGGTAACACTCCCCACAATGTATTTCACAGGCGGGTTTACGGACATTGCAGAAGGCATTGAGCCGTCCTTTGTGTATAATCTGTCCATCGGCATGCTGGCAATATTTATCTTTTTTATAGTCAATGGAAAATTCCTGCTTAATGATGGTCAGACACTGGGTAAAAAGGCGCTCGGCATAAAAATTGTTGATTTAGATGGGAACTTGCCGACGATGAAAAATCATCTGGTTAAACGCTATGCAACATACTTTCTGCCAGGGCAGGTGCCTATCGTGGGGCAATTTTTTTCATTTATAAATATACTGTTTATATTTGGCAAGGAAAAACGTTGTATTCATGATCATTTTGCCGGTACCCGGGTTATTAACTGTTAATGTGCTGGGACAGGTTTCATTATTTGTGCAGAAAGTGTAATCTCCCCGATTTTTCGGCTAACGATTTTTCAACTTTCCTGTCAGCTGTTAATGCTCAAAAGGCTACTGATTTATATGCTGATAAAATCACAGAAAAATCAGTTGCTCATGAAATACTCACCGCTTTGCAGCAGACGGATGATCTCGCATTAGTCGAAAGATCAGTATCAGTTTATGCCCGTTTGAATTTCGGTAGAAGTATTGATGAACCTGCGCAGTTGAAGCGTGTTATTACATATCTGGTGTTTTTGGCAACCGTGTATATGCTGGTGTCCTCTGTTTATACGGTATTTGTGATGCCTCAATTTTCAAATATGTATGAGTCACTAGAAGTGCAGCCACCGGGTTTATTTATGTGGTATGTAAATTACTCCTCATATATGATTGCAGCAATTGTTATTTTACTGCTGGGAGTGTTGCTTGTTGCTTATCAAATCAGAGCAATGTTCAGTTATAAAATGCCTGCATCAGACTCCATTCTATATAATGGCCTGGTTCCAGAAACAATAAGAAACAGTTTCTTATCTATTGTGGAAATCATAGTGTATCCTGTAGCCGTAGTATTCGATGGAAAATGGCAGAAGCTGGGTGTAATCAGTGCCCATTTACAGGAAGTTGAAAATGCAGGGCTGAGCCTTGTAACTGAGATGCAAAGCCTGCTTGTAATTGAGGTGAATAAGTTGAATAGAAAAATTGAGCGATTTATATTTTTTCTAATGAGTTTTGTCTCGGTTATTATTGTTGCATCAATTATTGTTTTTTTAATGAGCGCATATTCGCCATTGTTTATTATGGGAGAAGGGTTATGAGGTGTTGTAGCGGCTTTACATTGATAGAGCTGATGGTGGTTGTAGCAATAACAGGCATTCTGGCGACCGTTTCAATTCCTCAGTACCATAACTACATACAGCGCAGTGAAATCGTAGAAGCGTTGGGTATGGCTGGCCATATTCGTGAAAATATTACGCAGTATTATCTGGAGAACCTGACGTTTCCAGCCAGTAACCGTGAGGCTGGTGTACCTGAGGCAGAATATTTAATTGGTAACAGGATAACCCGCGTGGTCGTAGAGGCAGGGGCAATCCATATTACGCTGGGCAATAAGGTATCTAAACCACTGCGGGGGAAAGTGCTCTCGTTTCGCCCTGCTGTCGTTACCGGCAGCCCAACAAGCCCGATTGCATGGCTTTGCGGATTCAGTGATGCGGTAACCGGTATGGAGGCCCGAGGTGAAAATAAAACCAGCCTGGGCATATCGAGTTTACCTTCTGAGTGCAGAAGATAGCGCCCGGAGAGTGCCCGTGCGGGGTGCTTGCGTTTTTCATGTACCATAGCCATAGCCCTTCATATCAGGCACATGTGTGTTTCTGTGTTAATAGCTATGGACTTTTCAGTCAGGGTCATTTATTCTTCTTAACCGATACTAAAAGCAGTGTGATATAAGACACATACTACTGAAACGAGTAAAAAGGATGCCCGCAATTGAAAAGTCGCCGTAAAGCCATCCCTGTAGGTTCGGCATCCATGCGGCTGACGCTTTTCAGTTGTGGGTATCCTTCATCTTTCCGGTTTATTAGTAAATACCTGTGCAGACTGTTATTCCTGGCTGGTAGTGATGTCCAGAGGTAAGTCTGTAGTATCAGATTCATATAAACACGCCATATACTAATGGGTATCCTTTCCATATATCCCGGCAGTACATTACAATAACAACGTTATTTTAAGACAGCCGTATTCCAATGAAGCATTTTCCTGTAAATAGATCTCTCCAGTCACAGTCTTTATTAAAAAACAAAGTTTTCTGGCTAAGTATTTTAATGTTGATAACCATTGCGGCAACATTCTGGACACAGTCCCGGGTGCCGGCGTTAAATGAAAAAGCCCAGGTCGGAGACAGGATAAACATTAGTGCGATTGCATTTGATGTCATTCTTCCCGTAACCGATTCACAGCCATTATATGAACGGGTATATAAGGCGGCAATTAACTGGGGTTATACAAACTGGAAAGGAATGAGCTTTGGCTTTTTACTTGCCGCAGCTTTTATTACATTGTTGCAAATATTGCCAAAAATTGTGAGTAGCAAAAATCGATTTTTAAATAGTTTACTGGGTCTTGGAATGGGCTCTCCGCTTGGGGTGTGCGTAAACTGCGCAACGCCAATTGCACAGGGGATGATTCATGGCGGGGCGCGGCTGGAAACTTCGCTTGCAATGCTGATCAGTTCGCCGACCTTAAACCCGATAGTATTAACAATCGCTTTTTCTCTGCTGTCCTTCCATGTTGCACTGATAAAGGTTTTGATCACCGTTTTTTTTATTGTTCTTATTGTGCCAGTGCTGGTTAAGTTTGCAGGTAAATTTAAAAATGAGAAAAGTGCGGAAACTATTGAGGAGCAGGTAAAAAATTATACGCCTGAAATTGATGATTCTAAATACAGTACAGGCCTGTTGCCTCAAACCTGGTCGAATGCGTTCTCATATACAATAGTTTCATTTCTTAAAAATCTGCTGTATATAATAAAAATAACCCTGCCGCTAATGGTGATTGCCGGATTGCTAGGGTCGTTTCTAATAGAAGTTCTACCGGATGGTAGTCTGTCAACGCTCAGCATGCATCCGGCGACACTCATCCTGATTGCAGCCATTGGTACATTTTTGCCCGTGCCTATAGCATTTGATGTACTTATGGTCAATGTGCTTATTAGCTCTGGGCTGGATATTGGACTTGCTTCTACATTGTTGTTTGCACTTGGTATTTTTAGTATTTATCCCGCACTTATTATTGCGCGATCTGTCTCGATAAAGCTGAGTTTTGTGTTTTTTGTATCGGTAATGATATTTGCAATGGTCTCAGGTGTAATAACGAGCTATGTTGATCAGCACATAAGCCATGTCGCTAAAGTATCAATAGAGAAGGCACTTAAAGATCAACGCGTATATATGACATTAAATGATGTGATGCAAACCTGTAATCAGTTTGCATCATCCGGTGGGGAAATGAAGTGCTTCCAGAAAATGATGTTGAGTGATGTTTTTCAGGCCGCTGGAGCAGGTGTGTGTGAGCCGGTCTCATTAAAAGATGAAAAGCAGGTAGTTATTAATAAGCCCCTGGTTGATATGTGTCGCCAGGTCTTTGCGTTTACGAAGGCTAAAAAGGCGGTAGTTGCTCAGGGTGATATTAATGTGTGCAAAACACTGTCAGTGGCGGCGCTGGTTGATGAGTGCATGATTGGTTATATCCGCGCAGATGCAATGGGGTATACCTCGCTTGAAGCCTGTCAGCAGATTGATAATATCGGGCGGCAAAGGTATTGTAGAGCGCTTGTTATTGGTGATCGCATGAAAATGAAATCTACAGAAACCTGCGAGCTGGGTCTGTCACAGGATATGTACAGGCAATGTATTGATAATTTAAATGCGCATATTACATCTGAGTTTGGAGAGTTACACCGATGTGATGAACTGCTTACTGAAAATGCGATTAATATTTGCAGGTCTACCGTTATATCGCTTAAAATTTCGAAGCTTCAGGAATACGCAGTGTGCGAGACACTCATAACAGCCAGTGAGGTTAGCAGGTGCAAAGACCAGGTGGTTATGCATCGATCAGTTCATGATAGAAATCCCTCACTCTGTAGTGGCCTGACGAATAGTCGTATGATTAATGATTGTCGCATTGGGGCAGTGATACGGCAAAAACAGGTGGAAATAGAAAGTAAAAACTTATTAGCGTTTAATAATGCAACGGAGTTTTCAGGGCCAGGTGAAGCTAAATTGCACTCGAGTACTGCTGTTCAGATGAAAACCGCGGCTGCATTATCCTGGTCTGAAATAGTTAATAAAGACGGTGTTAGCGTAGCCTATGTGCCGAATTTTGAGCGTAATCTTCAGCAGGGTAAAATATTTAAAAAGCTTGATGGAACAGAAATGGGACTGAACTCAGTATGGACGTTTGACTTAACTGATTTTATGGAACCGTTTATTTATGGTAAGGGTATTGCATCAGGCGATTATAATAATGATGGCTGGCCAGATCTGGTTTTTGCATCCAGTAATGGCTTAATGCTTTATAAAAATAATGGCAAAAGTGGTTTTGTACTGGCAGCGCATATCACGTCTGAAAATCAGGCGCTTAATGCTTTTGTTGTCAGCTTTGTCGATATAGATAACGACGGCTGGCAGGATTTGTTTCTTAGCGCTTATGGGAGTGATAGTTATTTCTTTAAAAATAACAGGGGGCAGTATTCTACAGAAGCATTTTTACAGCTACCCATAAACAGGGGCATAGTTGCACTTTCCGCAGGATTTGCAGACTGGAATAAAGATGGCAGGCTTGATGTTGTTACAGGTAACTGGTCGTATGGTGCAGAGGGCGCATTTATTCCCGAGAAATCACAGAACGTCTGGTATAAAAATGAGGGCATGAAATTTACTCCCTTCTATCCTGATGAATCACCGGGCGAGACATTGTCTGTCCTGATGTCAGACATAAATATGGATGGCAATACAGACATGGTTATTGGCAATGACCGCAAGTATCCAGATATGTTTTATACGGGTGATTCTAATGGCAAGTTTAATCGAATCACAGATGATATGAATATTATCCGGGAAACATCGCTAAATACAATGAGCTATGATTCAGCAGATTTCAATAATGACTTATTACTGGATGTTTTTTCTACGGACATGGCGGTTGCCGCAGGTTCTAACCGGTATTATTGCGACTCGCTTGGTGTGGCATCCGACAAACAAAGGTGTGAGTGGTTATTAAAAGGCAATAAAGCCGTTGAATCTCTGGATGTTGGCTGGTGCGCATCGTTGAAAGGAAAGTGGCGGTCTGAGTGTTATACCGCAATGGCAATAAGGCTGGCAAAGCGAGATAAAAATAACCAGCTTTGTAATAAGGTATCGAGTGCTTTTCCTGCAAAAGCCGTTTTCTGTAATAATATCGCACGGAAAATTAATGATATTGATCTAAGTGCGTACAGTAATAATCTCAGGCAACGTGAAAGCAATAAGATGTTGTTGAATACAAAAGAAAACAAATTTATTGATGCTACAAAATCGATGGGCGTGAAACAGAGTTTCTGGGGCTGGACCGGCAAGGCAGCAGACCTGGATAATGATGGCTGGCAGGACCTTTATATTGGTAATGGCATCTGGTTTGGGCAGCACAGCAAAGATGTACACAGCAATGTTTTTTACCATAATCAACAGGGCCAGAAGTTTGTTCGAGCAGAGAAAGAGTTCGGACTTGAAAATTACATCAATACACCCTCTTATACCTATGTCGATTTTGACCTTGATGGTGATATTGATATTGTGAGTACAGGCGTAATGTCAACGCCATCTGTATTTGTAAACCAGGGCACAAAAGGCAATAGCATTTCATTTGATCTGCGTGATAATCAGGCGAACAAATTCTGTATTGGATGTAAAATCATTATTCATTATGGTGGAAAAAGCACAGATGGCGCAAAGAGCCAGATCAGGGAAATAAAATTAAGTGGTGGTTTCATGTCCTTTGATGAGCCGGTTGCTTATTTTGGCATTGATAAATACAGCTATATCAATGGTATTAAGGTTGTATGGTCAACGGGAGAAGCATGGGAGATGGATATGAAGTTAGACGCTAACCGCCGTTATAGAATAACCCGGCATGAGGATGCTGATGCTCCGCATAATGTGTCGCTCACTAATTGAGGGTTCATACTACTGAAACGAATAGAAAGGATACCCACAATTGAAAAGCCACCGTAAAACCATCCCTGTAGGCTCGGCACCCACATCCATGCGGCTGACGCTTTTCAATTGCGAGTATCCTTTCTTTCCGGCTTATTAGTATATTCAAAATTTTGAAAATTTTTCTATTATGGATTTTAAATCGCTGAAGTCTTCCAGTTTTAATTTTATTTCTGAATTTTTAAGAACTATCAATGTTGGGTATGTTTTTATTTTATAACGGGTGAAGAGCCTGTTTTTATCATCTATGTATAGAGGGTATTTAATACGATATTTTTTCTGATATTCAATAAGTTCTTTCTCTGTTGTCCAGAGCCGGGATAATACTCCTGTCCAGTTTAAATCAGGATTTTTTTTATATAATTCATTCATAATATTTTGTGAATTGATGCAGTTCGCAGACATTGTCGGTCGGGTTTTTTCAAGATACCAGTCGCACCAGGCCGATGTAAAAAATAACACGGTAGGCCGGTCTGTTTTTGCATTAATGTTCACAGGCCTGTTGTTATCGTTCTGGGCTATTTTTATTGAAGGTAAATCAGGGGTAATGCTATTTGATAGAAGCTTTAGAGCATTATCTAGCGTTTCAGATGTTTCATGGCTCCGATATATAACCTTCCCCTTTTTGTCGATTAAAATATTGAGCGGTGTACCTTTCAGGTCAAATAATCTGGCCAGTTGACCTGTATGGTCAATAACGATGGGCATTGTCAGTGAAAACGTCTGTTGTATATCAGTAATTGCGCTCATGCTTTCATTTATCCCGAGGTTTACGGCAATAAAATCAATACCTTCGCTATATTTTTCATAGCTTTTCTGAAAGTGTGGCATCTGTTTTCGACAGGGCTGGCACCATGATGCCCATATTTTCAGATATACGGCTCTGTTTGCCGATATTTTGTCGAGTGTAATCTGTTGATTTGTTATTGTTTTAACAGGAATACCCTGTAGGATAGAGGGCTCTGAATGTGCAATAATACACCAGAGCTGTAATTTTAATATTATGAGTAAATATGCTGCTTTTCGTGCCATTGTATTTTTCACCTGTTTATCCTGTGATGCTTAACGGAGCATATGGAAGTGCAATTCTGAGTGAAATATCGCTCACGGTATTGTATTTTTACGACAGTTAATAGAGGCCCCATATGTCTGATAAGCATTGTCCTGATCTTGATTACCTCAGATTTCGCAGGTATGTGCCTGCTTTGCCATTATCACGTTATATAGATTGTTACTGGTTTATTAACTCAAGCTGTGGATCAGGTGCTGTCTTTAGAGAGCTATTGCATCCCGATGGTGCTATGGGGTATATATTTAACTATGGAAGTGCTCTGAGGTTTGATGAAGAATTGCTGATGAATGGCGCGTTTTTGAATGGCCCGTATAATCAGTCCATGCACCTGACAATGGCAGGTGAAATTAATGTGGTGGGGATACGCTTTAAACCTGCTGGAGCGCATTATTTTATGGCAGCGCCTTTAAATGAGTTTAAAAATAGTTTTGTCTCGTGCTCTGATATGGGTTTGTGCAATCTGAATGAATACTTTTGTTATGAAAACAATGATTTAAAGAAGGTTAAAAAAATTGATTCGGTGATGTTGAAGTTGTTTAATATCGAAAAACAGGTGTCGCCATTTGTTTTAAATGCGTTGTCTATCGTTAACCAGAGCTATGGCATGCTGGAAATTAATAAACTGTCTTCTTTGCTGGGGGTCAATCAACGAAAGCTGGAAAGAATATTTAAATTCCATATTGGTATTTCACCCGTGGAGTATTCGAGAACGGTCAGAATTGCGCATGCGAGAAGACGGCTTAAAGATAAAACGTATGAAATAAGTGATATTAGTTTTGACCTGGGGTTTTATGATCAGGCGCATTTTTCAAAGCAGTTTAAATCAGTTGTGGGGCTTACGCCAGGTGAATACAGGCGAAGAGTGCAATCCAGAAGGGCTGGTTAATCTGCTCGTGGTTTCTCATAGTGTGTGGGAGGGGTGATAATTATAAAATAATTAATAGAGGTGCCCTTAGGTTACTGCCGGGGCACATGAAATGGATGCCCATTATCCAGAAGTCGGCGTGAATACTTCCCTGTAGGTTCGGCATCTGTATCCCTGCGGCTGACACTTCTGGATAATGGGTATCTATTTCTTTCAGCTCATTAGTAAATAGCAATATTCATTATTCTGTAAAGTGTTAGTAACAGGTCTGCCATAAAAGCGCAGTATTATTCCAGATGGTTATTTTAAGAAGTAAATCTGGAGTATGACGAATGAATATATATTTTAAGAACGTTGCGGGTGTTTTGAGTCTGGCTATGGTATGTGTGCCTGTTGCTAGTGCCGGTGTGACATATAAAGATGGTGATAAATATATAAAAACAGGCGGGAGAATTCAGATGCAATACCGCCTACAGGACCCGGATGGTGGTGAAAAAACAGATGAGCTTTTTTTTCGTCGCCTGCGTCCGTATATAGAAGGCAGTCTTTATAAAAACTGGAAAGGTAAAATTCAATGGGATATCGGCAAATCGGAAAATGATAATGAAGTCGCCGTTAAAGATGCTTATATGCAGTACAGGACTGATTCAGGAATAAAAATTATTGTAGGTAATAAGAAATTTCCATTTTCAAGAGAAGCCTTAACATCTTCTAAAAAACAGCAGCTAGTAGAAAGAACATTTGTTGGTGACCATAATTATGGTACGCCTGATCGAAATATTGGGCTGCATTTGAAAGGGCATAGTGTCGATAAATTATTTAGCTGGGGTGCGGCGATTGCACAGGCAAATATTGATCCGGATGAAGATAAACTGGATTTTGACACACCCGCTAATAGAAATAAGGATTTTAATGAAGGCTTTATGCTGGGTGGGCGTATAGAGAAAAACTTTGGAGGAAAGCTGGACTTTAGTCAGGGAGATTTTAGCGAGAAAGTAAAATCTAGCATAGGTTTGGGCGCTTACACATGGAGCAATGACAACGATAATAATACGGCGGGTGAAACCAGTGGCAAGCCTGATATTGATTCGGTAACGGGGCTTGAGCTGTCTGCCGCATTTAGAGGGCATGGTTTGTCAGTGGATGCGCAGTACAATACGTTTGATGTAGATACGGTTGCCTCTTCGTTTACTGGAGGCATGTATCGAGATGGCAAAACAACGCTGTCATCATATTCAATAGAGAGTGGTTTTATGGCAATGCCAAAAACGCTGGAACTGGTGTTAGGTTATCAGTCTCAGAATGCTGACAACTATGCAGATGCATGGAAGCGCACTTCAATAGGTGCTAACTGGTTTATTCAAAAGCATAAAATAAAAGTGCAGATAACATATCGTGGCGGAGAAAACCTGAAAGGTATAGCAGGTAAAGATGAAAATGAACTGTATATTCAAACGCAGTATGTCTTTTAGTCTGGATTAATCAGTTGTGCAGACTTTCGTGGCTCAACTGATTAATCCAGGTTTAAACCTCGTGCCCACCTGCCTCTGGCCTGGCAAGCAGGGGGGCAGGTCGGGAGTTATTCAGGCACTTTCTTTTTAGGCTTGCCCTTGTCCTTATTCTTTCTTTTTTTCTTCTTTGCTTTCGCTTTCTCGTTAAGTTTAATGGTGCCTTTATCTTTTTTCCCAGGTTTGCCTCTGGCTTTACCAGAAGATGCGGGATCTGAATCATTGTTGGGTGAGCCACTACGTTCATTTGTAGCGCGTGAGATTTTTAGCTGCTGCCCGGACACCCACACGGTTTTCAAATCATTGAATATTTCTTTTGGCATGCCGTCGGGCAAATCAACCAGGCTGTAGTTATCATGGATTGCAATGCGGCCAATGTTCTGGCTGTCCAGGCCTGCTTCATTGGCAATAGCCCCCATGATGTTACCGGGTTTGACTTCGTGATCGTGGCCCACTTCAATGCGATAACGGGCCATGCCTTTACCGGGAGGTTCGTCTTTTCTGGATGTGCGCTCGGGAGACCGCTCACGTTCTCTTCTCGAAGGCCTGTCCCGTTCTCTGCCACTTCGTTCCCGCCCGCGTTTGTCTCGGTCGAATTTTTCTCTGAAGCGGCCTCTATCCGAGTCACTACTTTTATTATCCCAGTTCTCTTTAGATTTTTTATGCGGTTTGTTCTGTAACAGAAAAGGTGTGTCGCCCTGTAAAAGCAGTGCCAGTGCCGCAGCTATTTGCAGGGGGGGTACATCGTTTTCCTGTTGAAACTGCTCTACCATTTTATAGTATAGAGGCAGGTCGCTTGCTTGCAGTGATTCGGATATACGCTGCTTGAACTTAACAATACGTTGATCATTAATAAGCTGTGTCGATGGAAGCTCCATTATTTCGATACGCTGCTTTGTTGCTCGCTCTATGGCGTGGAGCAGGCGCTTTTCTCTGGGGGCAACAAATAAAATAGCATCGCCATTGCGCCCAGCACGGCCTGTGCGGCCAATGCGATGCACATAGGATTCGGTGTCATGGGGAATGTCGTAGTTTAGAACGTGGCTGATGCGAGGTACGTCAAGCCCACGGGCGGCAACATCCGTTGCTACCAGGATATCGAGTTTGCCATTTTTTAAATGCTGAATAGAGCGCTCACGCTGGTTCTGCTGAATATCGCCATTGATGGCAGCGGCAGCGTGGCCTCTGGCCTCCAGTTTATCAGCCAGCTCAACCGTGGAGTTTTTGGTGCGAACAAATATAATCATTGCATCAAACTCTTCGGCTTCAAGAATACGAGTTAATGCATCCAGTTTGTTAGTACCACTAACAGGCCAGAACCGCTGGCGTATGGTGTCAGCAGTTGTGGTGGTCATTTTTATGGTGATTTGTTCAGGGTCGTTTAAATATTTTGTGGCAATCTGTCGAATCTGCTGTGGCATGGTGGCCGAGAACAGCGCAATCTGTCGGCTATCCGGGGTTTGTTCAAGCACCCATTCCACATCGTCAATAAACCCCATACGCAGCATTTCATCTGCTTCGTCAAGCACCAGTGCCCTGAGTGAGTCCAGTTTTAAAGTGCCTCGGCGCATATGATCCATAACACGCCCGGGGGTGCCAACCACAATATGAACGCCTCGTTTAAGGGCTGAAATCTGTCCGCGATAGTCCTGGCCGCCGTATACGGGTAATACATGAAAGCCTTTCAGGTGCTTTGCGTATTTCTGAAATGCTTCGGCAACCTGTATGGCGAGTTCGCGTGTGGGTGCCAGCACCAGCACCTGAGGGTCTTTCTGTTTTAAATTCAGATTTGAAAGCAGTGGCAGTGCAAACGCTGCGGTTTTGCCTGTTCCCGTTTGTGCCTGGCCAATAATGTCTCTGCCCTGTAGCAGCAGGGGAATGGTTTCGGCCTGAATCGGTGAAGGTGTTTCATAGCCCACCTCATCCAGTGCTTTTAGAAGGGATTTGTTGAGCTCTAGCTGATTGAATGAGGTTACCTTGTCGAACGTCATGTGATATGCCTGTGAAAATAATACGGGAGGTACGCCAGAGGATAGCTGGTGTGCCGAGGCTTCAGGCCGGCGAAGGCGGGAAGGGCGCGTATTGTACCTGTTTGGGGCCTGTCTTGCATGTTTAATTGCCGCCGCTGGTCCTTTCAGCGTATTCTGGGGGCATTCTGGCGCGCATAGCTGGTAGTTAGTGTATTTATCGGGGCAATAATTATATGTGCCGGTAGTGCATTGTTTGCAGCTGATTTATTACAAAGCCAGCATGACACAGAGGCGGGCTTAAAATAAATTGATCTGGCGTTTAAGTATATTATCCATTGAGTCATTGAGTGCGTTGAGAATACTGTCGGCGACCGGTGTTAACTGCTTTTCTATATAATGTTCATAGTCCAGTTTTGAGGACTGGCATTCCAGTGTCTGAGGCCCGTTAAGGGTCATTACATATTCAACCCAGCCTTTGTTCTGGTAGCGTGAAGGTTGTGCCTGTTGCTGAAAAATGGTTTCGGCATTGATTGCTGCGCGCGCATGGGGCGGTATGTTTTTCTGATACTGATCCAGTTTCTGGCGCAGGCGTTTGCGGTAGGTGAGCTGGTGATCCAGCTGCCCATTGTTTAGCTGGCTCACGGTATCGCGAATAAATTCAGCATAGGCTTCATGATTAAAGATCTTGCGATACAGTTCCTGTTGAAACTCGCGAACGAGCAAAGTCCAGTCAGTACGCACATTTTCCAGACCTTTGAAAATAATGCTATCTTCACCCTCCTGGTTCACTACCCCAGCATAGCGCTTTTTACTGCCCTTGTCTGATCCACGGACGGTCGGCATAAAAAAACGTTTGAAATGGGTTTCATACTCCATTTCAAGAAAACACTCAATACCATAGTCTTCTTTCAGTGTTTTTTTCCAGTGCTGGTTAATGCGCGTGATGAGTTTTTTGCCAATAGTCTCTGCACTGAGATTATCTACAGAACGCTCAAGCGAAACAAAAACCGAATCCGTATCGCCATAAATAACCTCATAGCCCTGCTGCTGAATCAGCGTAACCGTCTGTTTAATAATATCGTGACTGCGCTTCGTAATGGAGCTGGTGAGTCGGGTATCATGAATGCGACAGCCGGGCGTGCCCAACACGCCATAGAATGAATTCATTATAATTTTTATAGCCTGAGAAAGGGCCTTGTTTTTTTCCTGTTTAGCTTTGTCGCGGGCGCGCCATAACTCGGCGATAATGTCGGGTAGAATGTATTCGTGCTTTGCAAAACTGGCACCATCGTAGCCTGGCACAATGTCATCTTTATCCATATTTTCTGCCGCAATGCGCGCATAGGGGTCAACGCGAAAAGTGCGAATAATGCTGGGGTACAGGCTTTTGTAATCCAGCACCAGCACACTATTATACAGCCCGGGCCGGGAATCCATTACATAGCCTCCGGGTGCTGTATTGCCATCATTATAGTCACCAATGTTCGGTGCAATAAAACCCTTGCGGTGTAGTCGAGGCAAATACAGATTATCAAATGCCGCGACAGAGCCGCCCACCCGATCCATTTCAAGGCCTGTTAAACGTGCGCGTTCAATGGCAAAGTGTACCAGCTCTGCTCGGGCAAAAATATCCAGTACTAGCTGACAGTCTTCCAGGTTATATTTTGCCAGTGCGGCCTTATCCTGATAGAACTGCCGCTTTATTTCCCTCGCCTTATAGAGCGGGTCATGGCTGTTATTATTCGTGATTAATTTTCCGCGCCTGAGCAGAGAGTTGGCCACATTGTCAAGCGAGAAGCTGGGGAATTGCCAGGTGGCACTTTTCAGGGTGTCGATACCATCAAGTACAACACGGCCCGGGACAAGCAAAAAATAATGCGCATTATCATTATGTGACTGTCGCCAGCTGGGCGTGGTGTTGTTGCGGCCAATTTTAAGTGGAATATTGAGTTGCTCTGCTTTTTTCTGTAAAAAACGAAAATCGAAATTAATTACATTCCAGCCAATAAAAACATCTGGGTCGAGTTTTTTTACATGCCGAATAAATGTGTGCAGCAGGGCTTTTTCATCGGCAACGAACTGTATGTAGTCCGGTGGGTTATTCTCTGCAATGCAGGATGAATCTCCAGTCATTAGCACGCGTTGCGTTTGCTCGCAAATATAGGCAATGGAGAACAGCTCGTTAGTGTCATAATCTGTTTCAATATCCAGTGACATCAACCGCAGCTCAGGCTCATAATCATCGGGTTTAATGGCGGGGTTAAACAGTGTCTGAGCATTCTCCGGGTTGTGAATATTGACCGGCGCGGTAATAAAGCGTTCTGTTAAATAACGCTCAGTGGGGCGAATATCAGATTCGAATGCGCTGATATTATGCTGGCGCAATAAATCTCTGAAGTGATAAAACAGCTGCAACGAGTCGCAGTAAAGGGCAGCTACCGGGCGGTGAAAAAAGTCTTTCAGCTGAAGCGCTTTAATTTCGATGTGCCGGGTGAAATGCGGGTGATGCTGCAATAGCGCCTCAACGGCTGGAATATCGAGCTGGCGAATAAAAAATACGCCGCGCTGCTGGTTAACGAACACCTGAATCGGGCCATCAGCCGAGCTAAACCAGAGATTGAGCTGAATCCCATCAGGGCTGTCCTGTGCCTGGCGCGTTAGTAGAAAAGCTTTACTCATAGTAATTAAGGTGTCGATTCGGGTGGTTGAAATGGCGAGTGGTCGTATATTTTAATTCAGAGCGGCTATTATCTATAGACTTATTATTTTCACCCTTTTTGCCCTGAGGTTCCCTCGATGAAAATTAGCCCCTATCTTAAAGTGCTTGCTGAAAAAGACGGTTCAGACCTGTATTTATCCACCGGCGCTTTACCTAGCGCCAAATTTAACGGGCATCTGACACCATTATCCAAAAAACCCGCGCCTGTGGGCTGGGTGAACTCGTTGGCAGTGGAGATTATGAACGAAGAGCAGCAGCGTGATTTTGAGCATAAGCCGGAGATGAACCTGGCTATTTCAGAGCCCGGGGTTGGGCGTTTCCGAGTGAATATCTTTAAGCAGCGTAATGAAGTGTCGATGGTTATTCGCAATATCAAGGCGGAAATTCCCGATATGAAAGAGCTGGGGCTGCCACCAGTGCTTAAAGATGTGATTATGTCGAAAAGGGGCATAATTCTCTTTGTTGGCGGCACAGGTTCCGGTAAATCAACCTCATTGGCGGCCTTAATTGATTACCGTAATCAGAACAGTAAAGGCCATATTATCACCATTGAAGACCCCATTGAATACGTACACAGCCATAAAGGCTGCATTGTTAACCAGCGAGAAGTTGGGGTGGATACGGACAGTTTTGAAGATGCGTTGAAAAATACCCTGCGCCAGGCACCGGATGTGATATTAATTGGAGAAATCAGGGATCGTGAAACCATGGAGCACGCCATGGCATTTGCAGAAACAGGGCATCTGGCGATATCGACCCTGCATGCAAATAATGCTAATCAGGCGCTGGACCGTATTATCAACTTCTTTCCGGAAGAGCGCCACGCTCAGCTATTGCAGGATTTATCGTTAAATCTGAGGGCCTTTGTCTCCCAGCGATTAATCACCACCGTGGATAAAAAGCGTTGTGCTGCCATCGAGATATTATTGAATTCGCCACGAATTGAAGAGCTTATTAAACGGGGAGAAGTTTCTGAAATTAAAGAGGTCATGGAAAAATCTGAGCGCATTGGTATGTGTACATTTGATGCTGCATTACTGGAACTTTATCGCCAGGGTAGAATCTCAATGGACGAAGCGCTAAAAAATGCCGATTCAGAGAATAATTTACGACTTAAAATTGAGCTGGGCGGCGATGTTAGCGTAAAGAATGAGTCAGAGAAAGAGCAGTTCAGTGGTCTGTCGCTGATGGAAAAAGAAAAACCGCCTGAGGATGAAGAAGCAGAAAATAACATGGGTACAAACCTTAAGCCTGAAGCAGATGATTTGCCCCAGCTTAGCGGAAGCCCGGATCAGGCGAATGAAAAAGCGGGATGAAAGTGAAGGCGTATATGCCCGACAGGTGCAGTGCCCTTACTGCTGGGAAATGATCGAGGTGGTTATTGACGATTGTGGCGAAGACCAGCAGTATATAGAGGACTGCCAGGTGTGTTGTCGGCCGATTAGCTTCCATATAACAGTAGATGAATATACTCGGACGCATGTGCAGGTACTGAGTGAAGACGAATAAAATATGAATAAGAATAAAATGAGATATATAAGGGCGATGCTGGTGCTCAGCTTCGCTATTCCCGCTTTATTGCAGGCAAAAGCG
>UOFG01000132.1_pt1 | contig 23794 bp, 25 predicted proteins | sample 1988411 | NCBI WGS metagenome assembly UOFG01 (sample SAMEA4712194, study PRJEB27164) | hydrothermal vent metagenome | biome: marine basaltic hydrothermal vent biome; feature: marine hydrothermal vent; material: mineral | place: Pacific Ocean | collected 2011-06-14/2011-07-23 | depth 1689 m
CCTGTGAGTTTTCGGTGTTTATATCTGCATTGCTTACAGGTGCGGCTCCCCCACCACCACCACCACCACCACCACCACCACCACAGGCGCTAATGAGTGAAAATAACCCGACAACTAAAATTCGTTTAAAGTTTTCCATAATGATTCCCATGTATATTATGTATGTTTTCTGAGCAGAAAATACTAGCATAGATAGCAGAAAAATATCTACACTAAATACGTATTCTGTTGTAGGAATATTTCTGATGTGTGAATTTAGCATCAGTCACTTGTTGGATGAGGCTTAAAAAACTAAATTTTTCAATAACTTGCAGTCAGGCTGTGTGTGTGGTCAATTCAGGTTTAACAGGTGGTTTACAAGGTAACTAACAGGGTGTTGATCTTTATCAAACATAAATATGGGGATTGATGTATGGCGTGATAGTTCGTTATAATGGTTACTAATATTACCCGAATGAGGTAACTGGTTGAGCACAATGGCCCTGACCTTAAGTTTATAGTGCTCAATAGCATGTAAACAAAGTAGCACCTGGTTAATGCAGCCTACTCTATTCTCGGCAACCAGTATGAGCGGTAAATTAAGCTGCTTTGCAAGGTCTGCATTTAAGGCGTTTTCGCAGATCGGCGAATAAAATCCACCTGCGCCTTCAATCAGTAGAAAATGATCTTTATTAATATTTTTTGTGCATGCCTGTGTCAGCATATCGAGAGAAATATGCTGGTTATTTAATTGTGCAGCGCTGGCAGGGGAAATGGCCTGTTTAAAGCGCCAGCGGCAAATGGTTTCTATTGTGTCTGTGGATTGTGCTGCCTGTTTTAATTTAACCGCATCTTCAGGTATCAGTTTATTATTTGTCTGAGTGCAACCTGACTCTACCGGTTTTCTGGGGATAACATTTATATTTCTGGATATTAATTCGGACGCAATTTTGCAGGCAATAAATGTTTTGCCTATACTGGTGTCTGTGCCGGTAATGAAAATTCCTTGCATAAAAAATTATCAGTTATAAATTATTTATTTTGTAGGTCTGTTATTTTGTAAGTCTGTTATTCTGTAAGTCTGTTCAGGGCTTCCCTGTATTTCTCGGCTGTTTTATCTACAATTTCACGCGGTAGTTCTGGTCCGGGCGCGGTTTTATTCCAGTCCAGGGTTTCCAGATAGTCGCGCACAAACTGTTTGTCAAAACTCATTGGGCTACTGCCAGGTTTGTACTGTTTTGCAGGCCAGAACCGGGAAGAGTCAGGTGTTAGAACTTCATCAATTAAAACCAGCTGATTGTTTTCATCAACACCAAATTCAAATTTGGTATCGGCAATAATAATCCCTCGTTGCAGTGCATACTCTGCGGCAGTCGTGTAAAGTTTCAGGCTGACCTCTCTCACCTGACGGGCCATATCTGCGCCGAGCAGTTTTTCGGTGGCGGCATAATCAATGTTTTCATCATGCTCACCAACGTCGGCCTTGCTTGAGGGGGTGTAAATGGGTTCGGGGAGCTTGCTGGCCAGTTGCAGGCCAGCAGGCAAATCGATTCCGCAGATAGCGCCTGATGCCTGATAGTCTTTCCAGCCCGAGCCAATAATATAACCCCGAACGATGGCTTCTACCGGCAATGCCTTTAGCTTTTTAACCACCATTGTATGGTTTTTAACGGCATTACGTTCGTTTTCGTCGGTGATAATGTCACTTAATGCAATATCGGCCAGGTGATTTGGGATAATGTGTTTCAGTCTGTTCAGCCAGAATCGGGTTATCTCGTTCAGAATCCGACCTTTATCAGGTATGGCCGTTGGCATAATGACATCAAATGCGGAAATGCGGTCACTGGTGACAATGAGCATGTGTGCATCATCTATATCGTAGATATCGCGGACTTTGCCTTTATGGCGGAGCCTGAGGTTACTGATGTGACTGGTGTGCAGGGTCATTAGCGGCTTAACCTGATAAATTCAAAGCGGGTATTTTACCTGAAGCAGCGGATGGCTGCGAGGGAATAGTCGCAGGGGGTATAATCAATTAACAGGGCTGCTCATTAGCATTTTGGGATGTATTTTTATTCCGGGCCGGAGAACATGTTTCTGAGTTCACGGCGGAGAATTTTTCCAACATTGGTTTTGGGTACTTCTTTAACAAACTCAACACGTTTCGGGATTTTATAGCGGGTGAGTGATTGCTCACAGTGTGTGCGGATATCCTCAGCGGTTAACGGCGGATTTTTGCTGACAATGACCGCCATAACCGATTCGCCACATTTTTCATCGGGCATGCCGATCACGCCTACTTCCAGAACATCGGCGTGGCTGGCAATCACCTGTTCCACCTCATTTGGGTATACGTTAAATCCAGAGACAATAATCATGTCTTTTTTACGATCCACAATCTGGAAGTAGCCCTGTTCATCCATAAAGCCAATATCGCCGCTGTGAAACCAGCCGTCTTTATCAAATACCAGTGCGGTTTCTTCTGCCATGTTGTAGTACCCCTGGGTGACCTGCGGGCCTTTTGCGCAGATTTCACCATTCTCACCCGGTGGTAGAATCTGGTTGTCGTCATCCTTGATGCAAACATGGGTGGAGGGTATGGGCAGGCCTATTTTTCCATTGTAGCCTGAGAGGTTCATCGGGTTAATGCAAATTGCCGGGGATGTTTCGGTTAAGCCATAGGCTTCGACCAGTGTCTGCCCCGTCACTTTTTGCCAGCGCTCGGCAACTGATCTCTGCACGGCCATGCCCCCTCCCAGGGTTAATTTATATTTTGAGAAATCAACGTCTGAGAAACCCGGTGTATTTAGCAGGCCATTAAACAGTGTGTTTACGCCTGTAATGGCGGTAAATTTTGAGTTTTTAAGTTCTTTTACAAATCCTTTCATGTCTCGGGGGTTTGTAATTAAATGGTTAAGCCCGCCTATTTTCATAATGAACAGGCAGTTCGCGAGTAGCGAGAAAATATGATAGAGCGGCAGTGCAGTAATAATATGTTCTTTGCCTTTTTCGATAAAAGGTCCAATCCATTCAGAGGCCTGTTGTACATTTGCCACCATATTGCCGTGGGTGAGTATGGCTCCTTTTGCTACACCGGTTGTGCCGCCGGTGTATTGTAAAAAAGCAAAATCATCCCGGTTTAATGCGGGTTTTAAATATTTATTTCTATCACCTTTGTTCAGACAGTGTTTAAAACTAAAACTGCTCGGCAGTTGAAACGGCGGAACCATTTTTTTAACGTGTTTTACTACAAGGTTCATCACGGCTGATTCTGGAAAGGATAGCATATCGCCCATGCGGGAGAGAATGACCTGTTTTATGGGGGTTTGTTCTATAACGCTTTGCAGGGTGTGGGCAAAGTTCTCCAGGATGATGATCGTGGTGGCCCCGGAATCACATAGCTGGTGTTTTAACTCGGCTCCTGTGTAGAGTGGGTTGATGTTCACTACCGTCAGACCAGCGCGCAGGGTGGCAAAGATCGAGATGGGATTCTGCAGCAAATTGGGCATCATAATCGCGACCCTGTCGCCTTTTTTCATGTGTAACTGGTTTTGTAAAAATGATGCAAGGCGTTGGCTGTAGTCGTCCAGTTGCTGGTAACTAATGGTTTTTCCATAATTTTGAAGGCAGGGGTGGTTTTTATAGCTTGCACAGCTAATTTCAAACATCTCGACCAGTGAGCTGTATGCAGATACATCCGCATCTTCGGGAATGCCCTGCGGGTAACTTGTGTACCATGGATGTGACATTCTAACTCTCCTTTGGCGCTAAATTGAATGTCTATGTTCTTAATCCTGGAAAAATCAGGGCAGCTTTTACACAGAGTATAGTCTGTGCTGTTAGAAGTGCTGCAGGAAGGTGCTTTCTGGGTGCAGTGCTTCATTTTTCAGCTCAGTAAAGCATGGTCAGGCACGATCGACTGAAAAAGACTGGGCTCCATTCAGTCTGTAGAATAACTCTTTTTCAGCCCTGGGAGCAGAGGTGCTTTCAGGTTATTTAATCTGAATCAACTAGATGGACATCATAAGGTATGGCCCAGTATGTAAGGGCATGCTTATTATAGACCGGTATTGGCAGAGAGGGTTATCTTGTCCCCTTTAGCGGCTTATTTCGTTGCAGGGTGAGCTGGTTTCACCGAATTGTTGTTCCAGGTAGGCAATAATATCGCTGGATTCATACATCCAGGTAACACCGTCGTCGTTGTCAATACGCAGGCAGGGCACTTTAATTTCTCCGCCTCCCGCAAGTAATTCAGCACGAGCAGGGTTTGTCTGAGCGTCTCTCATCTCAATACTCAAATCCAGGCGCTTAAGCGCACGGCGTGTTTTAATGCAGAATGGGCAGGCATAAAACTGATAAATAGACATTGAAGCCACTGTCTGGTCAACGCATTTCTGCTCTTCTGCGGAGCGATTGAGTGGTCTAAGGGGGGTCAGGTAGCTAATAAGGACAATCAGGCGACCGAGGCCTTCTCTGAGTAGTTTTAATAACATTGTGAAATTCACTTCAAGCGGTGTCTGGTCGGCTATCTTATAACAAATAGCCCCATCTGTAAAAACTAGCTGTGGGCTGTGTCGATGATGTTTTCCCTGATCAGGTCTGCCTTAATGCGCTGCAGCTTCTGAGGCGTATAGTGTGCAAACTCGCTTTGCCCCCATACCGGTGCAGGCCAGCAAAAATCGTCAGAGTGCCTGCCTATGATGTGTATATGCAGTTGTGGAACAATATTACCGATGGTTGCGATATTGAGTTTTTCCGCTTTGAGGCAGGTGATAACAAAGCGGGCAATCTGGCTGGTTTGTTCCTGAATGAGCTGCTGGTGTGCGGGTTCAAGCTTAAATAGCTCGTTCTCGTGGGTATTGGGCACCAGAATAAACCAGGGAACCAGTGCGTTTTTATGTAATAACAGTAAGCTGCTGTTGATTGTGCCAGGTTCATAGCAGTCTGCCTGTAGTTGAGGGTGCAGGGTAAAAGGCATCAGGCATCTCCCGTTATGGCATAATCGAGTTGTAAAATATTGAGCATCCTCTTCTGCCACAGATGTTTTATGGATTATGGATTATGGCAGATGAACAGGCAATTTGATATATCTGCTCTATACTCGAATATCATGGTGTCCTGAAACCAGGGCGTATCAATGGAGGTGGGTCATGAGGCCTTTAAAGAGCAGAGTGTATAGAGGTGTCGACAGGCGCTCATCTGGCGAACGACGAAGTGGTGCAGACAGGCGGAATTTGCTTAGAGTAGAAACAACAGATAGTGACAGGCGAGCGGTTGTTTGTCGCCGCAAAGAAGACACATTCTGGCGGGGCCAATGCCCAATGCCAGTAAGTGACTGATATTTTTTTAAATCGTTAGTCGAAAGTCAGGTTGCCGTACCTGACTGACTTTGTACGCGACCCTCAGATGATCATTAATACCGGCGGCAGGCGATATCTACAGTCGGCAACCCGGCTATTTTCAGCTGGCGCGTCAGGGAGCTGGCTTCGCCAGTTCAGTTGCAGGTGCTGAACCCTGGCTGTTGTAAGCCTCTATGAAATACACAAATTTATCTGTGTCAAACCGGTGTTTTATAAAATGCTGCAGCCTGGGCATGTGTCTGGCCTGAATAACCCAGCAGTGATAAACCCTGTTCCAGGCTGGATTGCCCAGTACTTTCATCAATGTCTGAATATTTAACCTGGGGAGCATTTCTTCTCCAGACAGGCTCTTACTGTTGATTTTATACCAGTTTAAAATCAGCTCGCAGGCTGCACCAGTTTCAATTGGGCTATCGCAGGAGCTGGTGCTCTGCTTCAGGAGAGATGCGTTGTCACAGCGCTGTTTTGTTGACATTCTGGCCTTAAAGTTGTCTGTAGTAATGAGGTGGATAATGAAGGTTAGTAAATAAGCTCATGATGAGTATTGATGCTTGTCAATGAAGTGCAAATAGCAGAAACCGCAGGGCAGAATAAGTGATCTGGCCGTGCTCATTTATCGCTGGTTGTGGGATTGAGACGTATGTTATAAGATGAGTGTCTTAGAAAATTATAACATACTGAGATAGCATTTTGTTCAAACGTGTAGAATCAAGGGTAAAGCAACTCCTTGAACATAACCGAAGTGGTTTAATGGATAGTTGCCAGATTGGTGTCGAAAAAGAAAGCCTGCGGGTCTCACCTGAAGGAGGCATTTCGCAGCTGCCCCATCCCGACAGGCTGGGCTCTGCATTAACCAACCCCTATATCACCACCGATTACTCTGAAGCGTTGCTGGAGTTTATAACGCCGCCATTTGAGCAGATTGAATCGGTGCTGGATTTTTTGCGTGATTCACAGGCCTATGTATACCAGAAGCTGGAACAGGATGAAATACTCTGGGCAACCAGCATGCCCTGTGTTATGGCCGGAGAAAGCAGTATACCAATTGCACGTTACGGTAAATCCAATGCAGGGCAGATGAAAAGCATCTATCGGCGAGGTCTTGGGCATCGATATGGGCGGCCGATGCAGGTAATTGCGGGTGTGCATTTTAATTACTCATTGCCTGAGGGTTTCTGGCCCGTTTATAAAGACATGCTGGGGGAGAGTGAGCTTGATCTTCGCGATTTCCAGTCTAAAGAATACTTCTCACAGATACGCAATTTACAACGCTATGGATGGCTCATTCCTTATCTGTTCGGCGCATCTCCAGCGGTTTGCAAGTCTTTTCTGGGCGGTGCGCAAACAACCCTGGAAGAGTTTGACAGGGGAACCTATTATGAGCCCTATGCCACCTCCTTACGCATGGGTGATATCGGTTACCAGAATAACAAGGAGAGTGAAACCGGTGTAAAAGCCTGTTATCGAAGCCTGGATTCATATGTAAACACGTTGCAGAGCGCAATAGAAACACCTTTTCCGGGATATGAAAAAATAGGCATTAAGGTGAATGGCAAATACCAGCAGCTCAATGCAAATTTATTACAGATAGAAAATGAATATTACAGTACGGTAAGACCAAAGCAGATATTACAGGGCAATGAAAAGCCCATTCTGTCATTAAAAAAACGGGGGGTGCGCTACGTAGAGTTGCGTTCTCTGGATGTAAACGCTTTTGATCCGCTCGGTATAAATGAAACACAGTTGCGTTTTATAGAAGTGTTTATGCTGTTCTGCCTGCTGGCAGAGAGTGAGCAAATTTGTTTTAGTGAGCGTGAAGAAATTGATAGAAATGAACTGCTGGTTGCGCATAAAGGGCGTGAACCAGGTTTGAAGCTGATTCATAATGCGACTCAAAGAAAACTAAAAGACTGGGCGCATGAGTTGCTGGAAGGTATGCAGTCGGTGAGTGAGCTGCTGGATCAGCACAAAACAGGCCAACCATATAAAGAAGCATTGCAGCAGCAGACTGAGAAAATTATGCATCCAGATATGACACCCTCAGCACAGATGCTTGATGAAATGAGAGAGGCCGGAGAAGCGTTTTATTTTTTTGCAAAGCGGATGTCTAAAAAGCATAATGAATATTTTAAAGGATTAGAGTTGCCTGCAGACAGAAAAGCTTTTTTTGATGCAGAAGTGAGCGCGTCTCTGGAAAAGCAGCGCCAGATAGAAGAAGCGGACAATGTAAGCCTGGATGAGTATCTGGAAAGCTACTTTAATCAGGTTTAGCTGTGCTGTTTTCACAAGCGCTGTGCAAACAGCACAAAGTTTTTCTGAGAAAGCCGGGCCTTGAAAATTAAGTCCTGAGGCGGTGCTGAAAATTTAGCGTAATGTGTTTGATTAGCTCGATTAACTGTGTTTTGTCATCGTAATTCAGAAAATCACCAATATTGGTGGACACGCCTCTGGAACAGATATAGAGTTGAGGGATATTATAATGGCCGGTATTTTCAACGCGAAATTTTGACCAGTGACGCTGATACTCAACACGCGCATCAGCATGAAATACACCGCTTTCAATAATCACGCTATCGTGGGTAAAGTGAATGACCTGGCAGGAAGTGTATTTTTTATAAACCAGATACAGTGCAGCGAAAACAACCATTACTTCAAGCCCTGAAAACGGCATCACCAGAGGGAAGCCCTGGAGCATAAATATCAGCCCGACTATAAACGAAACAAGCGTAAAAACGCAAATAAACCGGATATTGTCTTTCCAGCTGATGGGGCGATTGGGCTCTATTAGAATGTTGCCTGTAAAGCCATCTTTATTAAGATCTGGTGTAATCATATGCGTGTGCGGGTTCTTGTGCTATCTTCTGAGATACTTATTTTCAATTTTAACATTGGTTAGAAGATTATATGAAGCTTAAATATATTCTACTGGATGCATTTACCAAAACGGCCTTTCAGGGCGCTCAAATAGTGGTTTTCCCATTCGCTGAGAACATTAATGATGTGCAGAAGCAGCAGATAGCAGGTGAGCTGAGTTTAACTGAAACGGTGTTTGTTTCGCCCTCCGGCATGGCCGGGTGTGAAGCAAAACTGGAGACTTTCACCCCTCAGGGGCCATCAGAGTTCGCGGGGCATGCCGTTGTTGCAGCATGTTATGTACTGGGCGAAGAGAATATTGCACAGGGTTCTGAGGCCTGTGTGGAGCTCAATGGTCAGGTGCTAAACATTATACTGGGGGTAAAAAACCACAAGGTCCAGGTTAATATACCGGTGAGCGAGCGCGTTGATGAGTATGTGCCATCAAATCAGGAGCTGGCGCAGATTGTCGGTCTGGATGTGAGTGAAATGGGGTGTCGGGATTATAAAGCGATGATTTCAGGCTGCCCTGAGCCGTATCTGGTTATCCCCGTTCAAAATAACAGATTACTCAGAGCCGCGCAGTTTAACGAGAATAAATGGCAGTTATCCTTTGTTGCTTCACTGGCCCGTCAAATTTTCCTTTTTACGGGAGAGCACCCGTTTGAGTCGGTTAATTTTGCTGCGCGCATCCTCGGCAAAGGGGTTGCTGTGCAGGAGGACCCGCCAATCGGCACGGCAGCCGGGGCTTTTGGGCTGTACCTGTCTCATGGTAAAAATGACTATCATCGCTCGTGCCTGGTTCAGCGGGGTGATGAGCAGTCCCGCGTCAGTATACTGGAAATTAATGTCGATAAAAAAGGCGATAATGTGATGGGCATCCAGCTGGGGGGGCATGTAGTTAAGGTCGGTGAAGGTTATCTGGATGTCCCGGGCTGATTTCGTGTCTGTGGATACCAGCGCAAATGATAATACGGTTTTTGAAAAGCACATTCCGGTAGAGCGTGAAGGCGAAACACTAATAGATTGCATGGACAATAATACCGAGATTAGTCGGCAGCAACTTAAACGGCTGTTACACAATGGCGGGGTGTGGCTGGAAACTACCCATAGAAATGGCACGCAAAGTATAGAGCGCACTCGAAGGGCAAAAAAGACACTAAAACAGAGCGATACCGTGCATGTATATTATAATGCGAAAATTCAGTCTGAACCCCCCGCCGCCGCTGAACTGGTAGCAGATGAAGGGGGGTATTCTATATGGAATAAACCCTCAGGTATGTATTCACAGGGCAGTAAATGGGGGGATCACTGCACACTTTACCGATGGGCAGAAAAAAAGCTTCAGCCGCAGCGCCCGGCGTTTATTGTGCATCGACTGGACAGAGCCGCAAATGGTCTGATTATACTGGCACACAAAAAGTCAGTGGCGGCCATGTTTTCAGCGATGTTTGAAAATCACCGGATAGATAAAAAATACAAAGCGGTAGTAGAAGGTGTCGTTAGCGATATCAGCCTGCCTCATCGAATTAAAAACAGGCTGGATAATAAAAACGCGGTCTCGGAAATTATAAGTGTAAAAACGAATACTGAAAAAAATATCAGTGAAGTCGAAATGGTTATTGAAACCGGGCGCAAGCACCAGATACGTCGTCATTTATCAGAGATGGGTTATCCGATTGTCGGGGACAGGCTCTATGGTGCAAAGAGTATAGAAATGGATTTACAGTTGAGTTCTGTTAGTCTGGGTTTTGTTTGCCCTGTTACATCGGTGCAAAAAAAATATCAGTTGATTACTGACAAGCCTCATTGATATTAATGAGGCGGCAGGAAAGGATACTTAATTATTCAAAATCGTCAGCCGCATGGATGTGTTCACGGTGGCTTCTGAATGACGAGTATCCATTTCGTGTACTCCGGTAGTAATAGAGGTGTTCTATACAGAAATTGACAGTTCTTGATGATGCTCAATACGCAATACTTAAATTATAGATACTATTATGTGCATTGTATATTTTGATTAGACTACTGCTTATGAACCAGACATATGAATTTGAAAAATCACCCTGCCTGCCGAGTGGGGTCTCAGCCCCACTTAAACGGGTACCTGAAAAACTACATTTACAGCTACTGATTGTTTTTTTAAATAAATTACTGAAAAATCAGTTAAAAGAAGGTGATCTGGAATTTCTTGAACAGAAGATGCTTTTTATTAAGGTGTCGGATATTAATATTACTTATGCAATAAGCCTGAAAAACAAACGATTAATCGCGGCTTCAACAGAGAGCGATTCTGATTTAAGAGTAGAAGCCAGCCTGTATGATTTTTTAACACTGGTCGCCAGGCATGTAGACTCAGATACGCTGGTGTTTCAGCGCCGATTGCTTATGCAGGGAAATACAGAATTAGGTCTGGAATTAAAAAACTTTCTTGATGGCCTGGATATAGAATCTACCGGGGCTTTCACAATAATAGAATTGTTATTGAAAAAAAGCTTACCGGTTTATCGTTACCTGTTTAGTCGAGATTCAGGGCGTTAAAATATCTTAACCGGTACAGTAGCCGTGTTGAGGTTTTTTCATCAATAAATACACTTCGATCGTGCAGCACATTATTACTGATTAGCCCCTGGCCTGGCTGTAGTGTACACCGGTAAATGGCTGGGTCATCTGAGTGCAGCAATTGCTCCAGTGCGGCAACGGCGGCCTGTGTGGCGGAGTCTTTAAACCAGTTTATATTATGTGTCCGTTCTGTATAGCGCATGTGCAGTGTATTGTTGTTGCGCACAGAAAACACCGGGCCGCATCGCTCGGGGCGAATAACCACGCCTTTATTCATATTTGCGGGTATGCTCATAGCCTCTGACTGCATCAATGCATGAATGTGTTCAGGATTTTTATCGCGCAGTCGGATATAGGCGACTTCGTGATCGAGCAGTGCATTTTCTCCACCTTCCCATGCAGGCCTTACACAATGCAGACACAGTGCATGCACCTGCCTGTTAAGGCTATTGTAGTAACCGTCGGTATGCCAGTGAATGGCTCTGCGAGTGTATGGAATGTAGTGCTCTCGTCCCTCGGTGTGTGATACCTGTAATGAGGTAATGCCGTCATCGTCTGCACCCATATTGTGATCGAGTTTGTACAGAGCAAACTGCCGGGCCAGTTGCAAAGCAATTTGTTTGTCCGGATTGCTGCCTGCTTTGCTAATATAAATTGCCATATTAGCTTTATTACAACGTTCTTTAATGGCCTGGTGTTCGGCTTTTGTAAGTTGCATGGGGTCATTAATTTCAACAATCAGCTGCTCGGCTTTATCAGGGTAGTTATGCAGTTTTTTATCGCGCCAGTCTTCATAGGCGCGCTGGTTATTTAAATCAAAAGCACTCCGGGGATTTATTGCTGTACTGACTGACATGGTTTCTCTCCTGTTATTGATAATTCCATACCACTGGTGCCGTGCCAGTAGCCATTGCAACTGCCACCGGCAGGCATAAGCGACTCCAGTTCTGTGTTTGCACTATCAGTTGGGTAGTCGTTTTGCAGGCACTGGTAAAAAAGATCAATGATTTTTTCACAGTGCATGGATGGCGGGCTTATTCGAAGGATATCTACATTGAGGTGGCGGAGTTCACCCAGTTCATTAATCAGGTTGCTGGTTTTTGCAGATTGAGTCTGTATGCCATTTAAAGTCAGAAATTTTTCTTTTTCACGAGTGGATAGCATTAAACCATCGGGATAATCCAGGCAGCGGTACTGGCAATTATCTTTGGCTAAATTATGCGCTCTTGCAGTAAAGCAGCGCGCAGAGTATGCCAGTGGGAGCCGGCCATAAACCAGCACTTCCGTTTCCAGGTGTGCGGGTTTTTCTTTTTGCATATCGGCCAGGCTTTGTTTTGACAGTTCAATGGGGACAACCCAGCGTTTCATGCCGAGTCGGGTTAGTACCTGCAAGCTGCGAGGGTTATAAATATTAATAGCGGTCCCGCAGATAAATGGCTGCCCGCTTAATAACTGAACAGCAGACATATCATTGGCTTCAATGATGAAATCATTGTTACTGCACAGGGTATTTAAGGCGGCAAGATCGGAACTCGCTTCGATTAGAACCATACTGCAGAGCACAACGTCCTTGCCTGCATTGTGCAGTAATTTAGCGACATTTAACCAGTCCTCGCGACGCATTAGTTTGCGTTTGGCACACACCGTTTCCCCTAAATAAACAATATCAATTTTTGTATCTGCGATGCGAGCATAAAAGTCGATGAGTGTTTTTTTATCCCAGTAATAAGTGACTGGCCCTAATGATAATTTGGGTGGTAATCCAGATGAGATGCAGCTATTCATAATGCTTATTGCCACGAGCGGTGGTATGCGCCCAGTGTTGTAGTGTGTCCCTCTGAAAGTGCATGCAGTGTTTCTAACCATTCATCTTTTGTCTGGTAGTTCAGTGTATTATTTAAAAAACTGTTATAGCAGCTATCCAGAGCAGCGCGCCACACACCGGTAATCTGTTTGACATAGGCAGGGCTTCGTTGTCGGCCTTCGAGTTTAATGGCTGCCACACCCATAGCCTGAAGCTGGGGTAACAGGTTAAGGGTATTTAAACTGGTGGGTTCTTCTATCGCATAATAAGTGCTGCCGCCAACTTCAAATCGGCCTTTACACAAAGTGGGATAGGCGGCGGCTTCATCGGGTGAATATTTATCAATCAATATATTATTTAATCGCGTTTGCAGTCCGTCACTGGTTTGTTGCCATTGCACTGCGCTGGCAGGCGAGCAGGCACCGAAGGTATTGGGTGACTGGCCGGTGGCATATGAGGATAAAAGACAGCGCCCTTCAAGCATTACACATAAACTGCCAAAACCAAATACCTCAATGGGTACAGGACTGGCAGCCGCAACCTGCTCGACCTGCTTTAATGAGAGAACCCGGGGTAGAACAACCCGCTTAATGCCAAAATTCTCATAGTAAAAGCGAATTGACTGCAAGTTAGTGGCAGATGCCTGAACAGACAGGTGTCGGCGCAAATCAGGCCATGTTTCTGTGGCGTAGTCCAGCACACCGATATCAGCAGCAATCAGTGCGTCTATCTTTAAATCTGCGGCCATATCCACTGCATATTTCCAGCGTAGCCAACCGCTTGCCTGTGGGTAGGTGTTAACAGCAAGGTATACTTTAACGCCATGTTTTCTGGCATACTTAATGCCTTCACGGGAGCGTTTTTCATTAAAATTAAGGCCCGCAAAGTGGCGTGCACTGGTATCATCTTTAAAGCCGATATAAACTGCATCGGCACCATGATCGACAGCCATTTTTAATGAAGGTAAATTACCTGCCGGGCAGACCAGTTGCATTTTATTCCTACTTAATGAATTCATAATTGCGAGTATTGGCTAACAGGAAATAGAGTCTGAGGGCTGAACAGAAGAGGTCTGGCGAAGATGAAGTGTGTGGGTAATCAGGTTAATAACCAGCCACTTTTTAGCGCACCATTGGGGTGCAAGTAACAAGTTTTGGGGGGCGGTGCCAGTAACACGGTGATAAATAATATTCGCTGGTGTCATCTGAATAAGATCAGCCACGGAATGAACATAGTGCTCAAGGCTTATGGGTGAATAATGCCCATGCCTCCATTCCCCTGCCAGCTGAGTACCTTTCACAATATGTAGAGGGTGCAGCTTTAAACCTTGCACGCCCGCATCTAAAACCCGCTTAAGGCTGGTCTGGTAATGGGTGGCATTCTCACCGGGCAGGCCGAGGATAAGGTGCGTGCATACTCTAAGGTTGCGAAGATGGGCGCGCTGAATGGCACTCAGATATTCAGCAAAACCGTGGCCACGATTCACCCGCGCCAGTGTTTTATTGAAAGCGGACTGTAAGCCCAGTTCCAGCCAGATATCGTATCCCTGTTGCTGGTAACTGGCCAGCAAATCCAGTATGTAATCGGGTACGCAATCAGGGCGTGTGCCGATAGACAGGCCAATAATATCAGGTTCAGCCAGTGCCTGATCATAAAGTGATTTTAATTGTTGAATATCGCCATAGGTATTGGTGTAGGCCTGGAAATATGCAAGGTATTTTTTTGCGCCGGTGCGTCTGCGAATCACTTTACGCCCTGCTGCCAGCTGTTGGGCAATACTGCCCGGGTTACGTGCATCAGGGTTAAAAGATGCATTGTTGCAAAAGGTGCAACCGCCGATGCCTTTGCTGCCATCACGATTAGGGCAGGTCAGGTTCGCATTAAGCGAAATTTTGTGTACCCGCTCGCCATATTTAAGCAACATGCTCTGACCAAAGGTATTTACATAACGGGAAAGCTGCATTGTCTTCCAGGTGCTACTAGTCAAAAAAATGAGAGGTGAGTTTAAGGTATATGCGTGTTTATGGGCGTTGATTCAGGTCAAGGTAAGTAGCATATTGTCAATATGCTCAGGTGTTAGTAAAGCCAGCTTCCAATGCGTCTGGCTGCTGTAAAGCTTGCCCACGCAGTGATAGACAATAGAGCTTCGTCGTCGGCATGGTTCTCTCGAAATTGCCTGATAACCCTGGCATCGACCTGATATGGCGCAAGGGCACTTAGTAATGCCAGTCTAGCTACGGACTGAGATGGCCTGTCAAGTTTAGTGATTAAATTATCTGCCCATTTTTGACTAAGCCCCATATCCTCCCCATGCCAGGAAGCAATGGCTTTTTCGACTATTTGTAGAGCATTCGGAGATAAATATTGTTTCCCTGTACTGTTAATTAAGTGGCAAAAACTTGCATAGGCTGAAGAAATATAGTTGTTTGATTTTGCCCAGTGCATATCGGCAGGTAAATCAGCCTGGGAAATAAATTTTATCGAATCACCTGGTACAACTTTTCTGTTTATAATACTTTTCGCTAGCGTTAAACCAAAGAGTTGTATAGCAACTCTGCGTGTTTTTTTAGAGCCTGCAGAAATGGGAAGAGGGGATGATTCAAGAAAAATATTAACCATCCTGTTTACAAAATGATAGACAATAGTCGTGCCGATAATGGCGGGTGCTTCTTCAATGTTAAATGGAGGCGTGCTTAAAATTTTAGCACCAGAAGTTTTGCTTGCTATTGCCCACTCTACTATTTTTCGAGTTTTTTTATCTTGAATAAAAGCAGTGTTTTGTTCAAATATAGCGTTCACAACATCATGTTTTGACGATGCATGCAACATACCTGTGTGAGCATCGACACAATAAGGGCATTCATTAGTATGAGATACTGCGGCTGAGATAGACTCTAATGTCGCACGAGGTATTACTCCTTCAGCAAATTGTGATTCTCGCCAGATACTCCACACGCCTGCAAGTAATCTGGGAACAGGCGAAAAAAGAGTCAGCGGGGGAACAAGTTGAAAGTCTCGACGTATTTGGGCGTATAGCTGACTAACCCTGCCAGTGGATTTATTTGCACGAACTGGATTGAGGTAACGTATTTGCTTGTTCGTCATGTCATCAACAATCCAGTTTTCTATAGCTGATATAAACATAGTGTAACCCGTTAGGTAGCTTGAGTAATTTGATTATGCGATGCTTTCATCTCATCTAAAGCTGCATACAATTGATTAAATGGCAGGTGATCACCGATATCTTTACCGTAGTAAGCTAACCGAATGGTTCCATCAAAATTTATAAGAAAGTCGGCAGGCATCATAGGTGTCGCTTCTGCAAACTTTGGAATAAAACCATTTTTAAAAACGGCTTCAAAGACGTGTTTTGGTCGTATGAAAAATATTTTTACGAAACCAACCCATGAAATGGTCACCCCAAAAAGTTTATACAATTTTCTTTCAGGATCTGGAATAATTGGAAAAGGCGGTTTTTGTTTGCCGACATCTCGGCGTATACTTTTCTCAGGTGACTCAAAAATAGTGATTATTTTTAAATTGTATGATTTGAATTTATCGTAATCAAGAATCATCTTACGTGTTCTGAGATTGCACATGGGACAACCTGCATGCCTGAAAAAAGTTAATAAAACAGGTTGTTTTGTGTCAAGCAGTGACTGCTTGACACCTTCAAAGTCAAATGCTTCAAAATTTGGAGCCATGTTTCCTGATGCTAATTTCATATCTAATGCCTCATTATTCTAATTGTACCGAACGTTACAATAACATTAAAAATGTTGGCTTGCAAGACATATTGTACTGATTGGTATATAATGCAGATATCGACTTACTAATTAAGTCGGAGGATAAGAATACCCGCTATTCAGAAGCGTCAGCCGCATGGATGCCGAGCCTGCAGGGATGTATTTACGGCGACTTTTGAATAGTGGGAATCCTTTACTATTCGTTTCAGTAGCAGGTTATGAATCATATGGCTAGAAGCAGAAATTTTGACGAAAATCAAGCATTAGAAGCAGCGATGTACCTGTTTTGGCAGAAAGGCTATGCAGACACCTCAATACAGGAGCTTGAGAAAGTAATGCAACTCAAGCGAACCAGTATATACAATGCCTTCGGCAATAAACGCAGTCTTTTTCAGCAATCTTTAATGTTTTATCTTAATACGGTATTAGTACGTTTCATTACCTTGTTAGAGTCAGGAAATACTGCTAAACAAGCAGTAAAAAACGCATTGAATGAGGTTATTGAATTGCATTTTAATCCTGATAACCCAGGTGGTTGCATGGTGGTTCTATCATTACTTGAGAGTCATCAACATGATGAAAAAACGAATGATATTTTAAATAGTGCATTAAGACAATTGCGTGATAGCGTAGTAAAAACACTTAAGCGTGGAAATAAAAATGGTGAATTCAAAAATAAATTGCAGTATCAAAGTTTTGCGAATCAGGTGGTAGCACTTATTACTGGCTGCATTGTGTTGGCAAAGGCAAACTTTTCCAGAAGTGAGTTAGAGAAAGTTAATGCAGCTGCAATTTGTGCTCTATTTGATTAATACCGATGATGGCTAAAGTAAGTATTGACTTAATTGGGCATACGGTAGACAGGCAGGTGATATTATGTCTGAGTGAATATAAGTTATTGATTAATAAGTTAATATTTGTGGTTTATAAGGTGGATGTTCATATAAGCAGCACACGCCGCTGAGCTGTGCAGGCTGTATAAATGCTAAGCCGTTATGTGTTACAGGTGAAGCCCACATTTAATTCAAAATGAAAGAGGTAGGCGAGGGACATTCTGGATAACCCCTGCACATACCCGGCAGGGGCCGCATGTAGCTGTAACTGATGTTGAGATCTTAACAGTTCGGCCCGGTGCTTTCGAGGAATGAAATTAGTTATAGCCGAGTAGCCTGGCTTAACTGGATGGCTTAACTGGACACCCACGGCAGGCAGGCGATATTATCCTAAATTCGTCAGTTGACCACGCAATAGTGCGATAAGTTATTGAGAATACTGGATATTCTATAATCTCGCTGTTCATCCGTTCGGTAACAGTGTCGGTTTCTAAGGTGGGTGTCCTGGTTGCAGGTGATTTGACATAATGGAGTATGAGCAAGCATCAATGGCAAAGGCGGTGAGTGTTTCCGGAAGCGTACCTTCTAACATTGCCTGCGTGTCCATAGTTTTCTCCATAGAGCCATGATTGTCGAACACAGAGGTAAATACAGTGTGGCTTCAAGTGAACCCTGTGATGGTATGATGTCAATTATTACTATGGGTGGCTACTACCGGGGCACATAGAAAGGATACCCATCATTAAAAATATGTCGTGAATACACCCCTGTAGGCCTGGTATCCGCATTCATGCGGCTGACGATTTTGAATAATGAGTATCCTTTCCTGCCAACTCATTAGTAAGTTGGGCTAAGCTGTGTTGTTCATGTTCCTCCAGAATCGGTGTTCACGTTGGGGCCAGAATATGCACGGGGGTCTTTTCCCATTTGCCTGACAGTTAAATCAACTTATTCGATATACTCTCCTGGCTTAAAGAGTGACTGAAATTGGTAACTGAAATCGGTAACTGATATTACAGACTTCTGGAAAGGTACTCGATAAAATCCCCTGCATATTTTTAAATGAAACACTGTCTGATGGCGTGTAGATGTAAAAATCAGCTGGGTGCATTCTGCAACAGTCTCTTTAAATTTATTTACAATGATTCTCTGAACTCTGGAAAGCCCCTGGCTTTAATGTGGTAATGTTTTTTTTGCCAGCTAAGTTTTTTCAGGTTAATTAATTCTAAACTACTAGAGGTTATAAATATGTTTAACAATCTGTGGACGGCCGTAAGGGCCGTTGTCCTGCTTACTGCGTTATTACCGTTTACCGTGCTTGCAGATGAAATTATTCTGTCAGGTTCTCTTGGTGGGGCTAATCAGAATGGCTCAGATCCTGCGCTGGTTACAGACCCTTTAGGTGTTGTACCAACAGATGCATTCGGTTCAATCGAAGTCAGGCTTGATATTGAAAATAACAGCATTGATTTTAGTCTGGATGTAACGGGTATATTTATTGAAGAGCTGCGTAATTTTGGCCCGAATGCAACACCAATACACCTGCATCTTGCGGGTGGCGGTGCGCCGGGTAATTTCGGCCCTATTTCGATTGATCTGTCATTAAATGCCACAGAGTCTGATTTTGTGGCAACAGAAACCGGGTTTCAGTTTTCCAGGTCAGATATTTCAATTCTGCTTGAGGATCAGGGAAATATTCAGTTAGGTATGCATCCGGGTAATGACCAGATTGTCGATGCCCTGCAGTCCGGAAATATGTTTGTGCTTGTGCATACTACGAAAGATATCTTTATTAACAATACTGGCCCTGTACCTGGATTCCCGTTTGGTGAAATACGTGGCAATATAAGTCGTGTGCCCGCTTCCGTAAAAGGCCGCCCGGCTATTGGTATGGAAACAATTGTGCTGAAAGATGCAACGGATGTGGCGAGTGCGGTTGCCAGCCTGAGTGCCAGCCTGGAACAGAAGGGCTTTACCATTCCTCTGGTTATTGATCACGCCGCTGCAGGTGCCAACGTTGGTTTGTCGCTGGCTGAAAACCAGGTGATTTTTGCTCGTCCACCGTTACATCTGGAAAAGAAATTACTTAAAAGATCATTAACACTGGCAATTGATCTGCCATTTAAGTTTCATGTGTTTGAACAAAATGGCATAATTAAACTGTCTGTTAATACACTGGGCTATCTGATTGATCGTCATGAAATATATATGAAGGACTTTGTCCTGCATTTAACAGACAAGCTGATTGAGCAGTTTGGCACTTCAGGTCCGGAAGGGCTCGGCCTGTTAACCGTGGAAAGTTTACGTTCATATGATGAAACAGTGCAGGCGGTACAGGATGTTATTCTGGCGAATACAGAGGCGGGTATTCCGCTGGTGCTGGACTATGCTCAGAATGCTGGATCACCACCACGCCATAAACGTCATCACCGAAAGCCTGTTAAAGCGACGCTGATTTCTTTTGGTGATCCTAAAGTAGGTACTCAACTGATGCAGGCCGATCCCAGGATTGGTATTGATTTACCTTTAAGGTACCTGGTCTGGGTAGATAAGCATGGCAAGGTGCAGATTACCTATGATGATATTAAGCTGACGGCTGCCAGGGTTGATCTGGCAGGGTTTGATGATCGCTTAAATGGACTGGCTGGTGGGCTTGATTTTCTGGCAGCCGCAGCTGCCGGGCAGCAACCATAAGCCAGTAAAATCATAAGCCAGCAGGTCGGGCATGGAGCAGGCAGGTTTGTACTGCCTGTTCCATGCCCGTCTGAAAAATCCGACAGTGAGTTTCGAGTGGCTCACTCATGTTATTGCCCGGGTTGCCTGAAAGTCTTATGTGCAGATTCAACCCGGATTCTAATCACGCATCCCTCAGCATGGCCGTTAATCAGGCCCATAGCCTGCACACTGAAAACTCTTCAGGTTTAATTTCTCGAATAACGGGTAGTCATTGCTCACCGGAAACCCCCATTCGGTATCGTGGTAATCGAGAAATTCCGCTGTGATAGCGCACCAGCGGCAACGTGGTTTGCCGTCGGCCCCGGATATCGTTGTGCTCATAGGTTTACTCCTTACAGATAAAATGGCGCTGCGGTTTTTAGACGAGAAGAAATTTTAGTTTTTCATCGGCTCTTGATGGTGTGATTTCAATAATCTCTGCGCTGACAATATTTGCCGCTACAAATGGATCATCGTTCACTCGGTTCTGGAGCTCAGATAGCGAGGTGTTATGTGCCATAATTCCCCCACCTGAAGCAGGCTGGAGATTGCCAAGCAGTAAAAATATACCATCATCAAAGCCGCGTTTAATCCATTCATTGTGGGCATCCATAAACTGGCCGGCCTGACTTTTGTTGTCTGAAAATTTAAGTTGTATAATAAACACTGTTTTTCCCCTGTGCATATAATTTATTTTTTATAAAATATTTTTTTGTGGCTTAATATCGAATCGCTATGATGCCTGTCATCTCCCTTAGTATGAGCTTAGCCAGTCGCTCATCTGCTTTACCTCCTGTTTGATGAATTTTTCATCATGAAAAGCATTTGCCAGTGTGGCAACGCCCTGACTGCGTGCAAGCAGATGCATCGCGAGTCTGTCGGCATCGGCTTTATGCCCGAGTAATGTAAATTGTTTGCATAACCAGGTTCGAAACAGCGTAAACAATCTGTTTACTTCGCTTTGTGAGGCATGGTTTAGTTTCGAAAGCTCGCTGCTCATTGTGCCAACCGGGCAGCCGTAGCGTTTTATTTTGCTCTGGTTTGCAATCAGTATATGGATAAAACTCCGGATGCGATCTTCAGGTCGCTTATTTTCAGCTTCCCATTGTGCCAGCATTTTTTGAGTGTTCTCCCGGCGTGTACTGATCACGGCATCCAGAATTTCATCTTTGGTTTTGAAGTGATAGTAAAAATTACCGCGTGAGATCTGCACCTTATTTGCAATATCCGAGAATGAGGTGTGCTCGTAGCCTTGCTGATAGAACAGCTGGTCGGCGGCATTAACAATGTGGTCGCGGGTTTTTCTGCTGCTCATGAGAGTGCCTTATTGGTTGTGCTCTGTTTTCCCCAGTGTAGCATTAGGATGATTGTCCTAATATTAGATGCAGTTTAGGGCTGTTTTCCTAAACTGTCAAGCGTCAGATGAAGAGTGTGTGAAAGTGTGAACCAGGAAATAGCGGTTGTATTTTATGCCTGCTCGGCCTTCATGGCGATAAGCGCACATTTTTTATCATGCAGCCCGGGTCAATGGCTTATGCGTTTTTTTGCATTCAGCTAGCTCAGGTTGAAACTATGATCTTAAAAAAATCAGCTGAACGCATAAAATTAGTATAAGCCATTGAAAAATATGAATTAATTTCCCTCCTTCTAACTCACCAGAAGGTGAGTGATGCTTCACCCAGAATTACACCCTCATGCGCACACCTGACTATGTCAAAAAAAACGCTGCGCCATCCACGTCTTTTTTGACTACGCCAGCTGAGCGCCTGAAGGCATACTTCTGTGTGCTCAACTGATCTTTTCAGGATGATGAAGGTGCAATCAGAAAATACTCCAGTTTTTTTCTGGCTTTCAGCACGGCAGTGCCAAGAATTCTCTTTGAGTCGTCCGTAACGGTTGAAAGCGCTTTAACCCGGTCAAGATAGTTTCTGGTAATATCCAGCATCTCTTCGGTCATCGAGCGGCCTTTTTGCTTGCTGATATTATATTTCTTAAGTAATCTGAGCAGGCCCTTATTAAAGTCGACAATTTCATCATTGGTTGCAAAGTCTCCATAGTTGCCAAAAGGCATGGGGGAGAGCATGTCGTGTATTGCATAGGCACGCATGGGGGTGGGGTCGTAAACAGGTGAGAAACGACGCTCGCCCTCTTTTTCAATGATGGACAGATTTTCCAGGTGCAGGTCACCATTGCCGGTTAGAAAACATAACACCAGGCGTTTGAATAAATACTCTTTGCCCTGTGCCGGGTTGTGTATGAAGGGTGCGGAGATTTTATCAATGGCATCGGCAATGCGATCATATGATGAGCTGTAGTGACTGGTGATGGATTTGTCGCCACAGGCCATAACCGAATAAACCGTTTCCATAAAAACAGGCCTGTTGTGTGGGTTACGATCAAAGCGCTCTATGGCAATGGCATTGATGCCATTGATGCTTGCCTTCCAGTATCTGGGCACCTCAAAACCCGCTTCCCTGTGTATGTCCAGCGCCAGTGCTTCAAGGTCTATAATGCCCGGGTACTGGTTGGTCTGTTCAAATTTTAAGATGACATCTGTGCGGCCCTGGGTGCCCGGTTTGGTGGGCATTGCAATACGCCCATCCCAGCCACTCTCTGGAATGGATACCAGTAGCTTGGGCACGGCTCCACCGACACTGGGTGTGGGGCCAATGGCTTTTAATAAAATATCAGCGTCCTGATCCATCCAGGTGAGAAATTCTTTTAAGGAAAATCCGAATGATTTATCGACGGTGTAGAACTCTCCGGGCTGATTGTTTTCGTACCATTGTCTGGCGGTGTCATCGTCTTTGAATACGTCGTTATGAGCAATGCCACCATGCCCGGATATTAATAAAATTTCCCAGTCGGTCTCAAAACCAATGGCAGGGGAGATGCCGATCTTGGCAAGGTAGGCGAGGATGAGCTTGCGCTGAAAATTCTGTTCATTATCAGGGGGGATTAATGATTTCAGTTCTGGGAAAACGGAGAAGTGTTCGGTTCTTTTCCATACCAGCGGGCTTCGACCGATAATTTCCGGGCTGTGTAGTACGCCCATACCCGGCAGGCTGGTTTCGAGATAGGCGGGGTCAAAGTTAAATCGACATTCATGGTCGGTGACATTGAGTCGACCCATTTTCATGGGGGCATCACCCATATTAGTCCAGATAACGGCATCTCTATCCATGACTAAAAGACATCTCTGTTGGTGATGGCGTTGAGGTCTTCGTTTTCTTCTATAAAAACAAGCTTCAGGCCAACCGCATGACCAAGGCGAATGAGGGTGGAGGTGCGGGGGTCGCTGTTCATGATTCGGGCAAATTTGTTGCTTTGCATACCTGAACGGGCGGCTATTTCACCCTTGTTGAGTCCTGATTCCTTGCCTGTGTGGACAATTTTGTCAATTAAAGCGTTAATTTCTTTGGACATGTAAATATACCGTTTGCGTAATATTTAAGCATAAGTATAGCATTATATACCGAATATGGAACATTGAAAAATACATAATTCGGTATATTTAATGATTTTTCATCATAATATATCGAAAACGGTATTAGTTTGGAGAAAGGAAGGCTCGATGAGGTGTTCCAGTGCTGGATCTGTAATTTATGACTGAACGCTTTCGGCTTCACTTATCAGTTGCCGGGTCATATGCAGTCGCATGGTGCTGTCCTCAGTAATTGTGTGAAAGAGGTGGTGTGGGCTGGTAGAGGTTTCAATAATGCTATCGAGGTCATTGTGCTTTTCTCGATAGTAATCCAGCAAGCGCAAATCGAAGCGGTTCATGGCATTGCTTAATGGGTCTTTTATCTGGCGTTTGCGGATGGTTTCTATGCCGTCTTCGAATACATTGCCGAGACATATATGCACGGCGGAAAACAGTGTTGCCCAGCCGTTAAACCAGAGCATCAGGTCTTTATCGAAAGTTTCGCCACCACAGCCCTT
>UOFG01000184.1_pt1 | contig 23297 bp, 17 predicted proteins | sample 1988411 | NCBI WGS metagenome assembly UOFG01 (sample SAMEA4712194, study PRJEB27164) | hydrothermal vent metagenome | biome: marine basaltic hydrothermal vent biome; feature: marine hydrothermal vent; material: mineral | place: Pacific Ocean | collected 2011-06-14/2011-07-23 | depth 1689 m
TTAACCTTTTTACTCGCACCGGTACAACGTGTGTGTGGTTACGACACGATCATGCCCCTGTATCGTCTTGAAGAGTACTATATGCCGAGTGCTGAGCAGATAGTCGATGGCGCAGTTAATGCGATGGAGTACACATGAGTATTTTCAAACTACCTGATCTGGGCGAAGGCCTTCCAGAAGCTGAAATCGTTGAATGGTTTATAAAAGAAGGTGATACGGTTGAAGCGGATAAAAATATTGTTTCTATGGAAACCGCGAAAGCCATTGTGGATATTCCATCGCCGCAAGCTGGAAAAATCACCCGACTTTTTGGCGCGCCAGGGGATATTATTCACACGGGTGATCCCCTGCTGGAGTTTGCCGGTGACGAGGCTGGCACAGAAGAGGCCGAAGTAGAAAAAGATACGGGTACGGTGGTGGGAGAAATACCCACCGGTGGCGAAATATATACAGAACAGCCGCAGCAATTTTCATCATCAGGTCGTGATGTGGGAATTAAGGCGACACCCGCTGTACGTGCACTGGCGCGGCGCATGGATGTGGATTTATCAATGGTTTCACCTTCCGGGCCGAATGACACAATTATTGCAACTGATATTGAGCGGGTGGCAGGAATATTGCAACAGGTAGGTAAACTGGAACCCCTGCGCGGTGTGCGAAGAGCAATGGCAAATGCCATGTCACATGCACATGCGGAAGTAGCTTCAGTCACGTTGAATGATGATGCTGATATAGGTGCATGGGCTGATGCTTATGATGTAACCATACGCCTGGTCCGTGCAATGGTTAAAGCCAGTAAGGCAGAACCATCACTTAATGCCTGGTATGATAGTCACTCAATGGGCCGACGCCTCATTAAACAGGTTCATATGGGCATTGCGGTGGATACTGATCAGGGCTTATTTGTGCCGGTGATTGAAAATGTCAATGATCTGTCGGATGCGCAATTGCGCGAGCAGATAAACATGCTGAAAGAGCAGCTGGTATCACGCAAGTTGCCAGCGGAGTCTCTTAGGGGAAATACCATTACGCTGTCGAATTTTGGTGCCATTGGTGGGCGATATGCCAACCCGGTTATTGTGCCGCCAACGGTGGCTATTTTAGGTGCGGGCCGAATTTGTAAGGAGCCGGTCGCTGTAGGTGATAAGGTTGAAGTGCATAAACGCATGCCATTATCCCTGAGTTTTGATCACCGTGCTGTAACCGGCGGCGAGGCCACCCGGTTTATGGTGGCGGTGATTGATGATCTTGAAAAAGAGAAATAAATATTACAGAGTGCATCTTATTTTGATTCAGTATGATGAAAAAAAAATCAGAACCTGTTCGAGTGCTTACCGCTACGGCCATATTTGATGGTCATGATGCGTCCATTAATATTATTCGCAGACTGTTGCAGGACAAAGGACTGGAGGTTATACACCTTGGGCATAATCGCAGTGTAAACACGGTGGTTAATGCCGCCCTTCAGGAAGATGTGGATGCCATCTGCATCAGTTCCTACCAGGGAGGGCACCTGGAGTATTTTAAATATCTGGTGTCCGAATTAGAAAAGCATCATGCACAGGATATTCTGATATTTGCAGGTGGTGGTGGTACGATTTCAGAGAAAGATGTTGATCTGTTGCAGAAAAAAGGCGTAACAAAAATTTATACTGCAACGAATAGTGTCAATCTCGGTTTGCAGGGCATCGTTGATGAAATTAATGAGCTCTGTCTCGCGTCCCGAAAAAACAGCCAGCAAAACAGCCAGCAAAACAGCCAGCAAAACAGAGAAAAATTTAATGAAAGCTTAAGTAAATATTACGCACTGGCGAAACAGATAACCGACATTCAAAATAAGGATAATAACCATACGGTTAATGGCAAAACACCTGCTAGACAAAAAATTAAAGCAAAAGTAATAGGTGTTACCGGTACAGGTGGCTCAGGCAAAAGCACGCTTATTGATGAAATACTAAAATCGCTTCTGCATAATAGTAAGTTAAAAATTGCCTGTATTGCCATTGATCCTGCCAGGCAGAAAACCGGTGGCGCATTGCTGGGCGACAGAATTCGTATCAACAGTGCAGTGCATCCTGAACTGTATTTTCGGTCTTTATCCACGCGCAGCGCAAATACGCCTGTTACGCCCCTGTTGCATGAAATTTTAAAATGTCTGGATGAGCATGGTTTTGAACTTGTGTTTATCGAAACCGCGGGTATTGGTCAGGCGGATAACCTTATCTGTAATTATGTAGACCATGCCGTTTATGTTATGACCGCAGATTATGGTGCACCCGGACAGCTTGAAAAAATATCTATGCTTGATTATGCCGATTCAATTGTATTGAATAAGGCTGATCATCAGGGGAGTGATGATGCGCTAAAGGCGATCTGTAAGCAATGGCAGAGAAATCACCCACAGAATGAACTGGCAGAGAGTGAAGTGCCGGTTTTTTCACTCAGTGCTCACTGTTTTAATGATCCGAGTATTGTGCAGTTTACAGCGTATTTATGTAAACAGATGGGTATAGCGATAAGCCTGGGTTCGGTTAGCAATAATGAGTATTTGCAGCAGCGTGAAATAATACCTTCCAGGCGGAGTAATTACCTGACAGAAATCGCTTATCAGGCAAAGCAGCTTAATCAGTACCAGCAGCAGCAATGTGATTATATTGAACAGCTACAGAGCCTTTATGATACTCTGTCGATTCTTAATGATCAGAGTCGCCCGGAAAGGTTCGTGGCGTATCATAAAAGCATACTCAATAAGCTTTCATCATTTAATGATATCCGCATAAAATACAATCAGACATTAAATAAAATAGATGCAGAAAGTATTCATCAACTTAAGTCATGGTCTGAAATACATAAAATAGCCTGCACAGAGTATAACGAGTATAAAATACAGGATAAAATGCACCGACAGAAAAATTATATAAAGAGTTTAAGCCAGCTTGATATACCCGTTATAGCGGCTGCGCATTATACATCATGGAAAGATCAGTTGAGATTCATGTTCAGTGAAAACATGCCCGGAGACTTTCCGTATACCGCAGGCGTATATCGGTATCGTAATGTACAGGAAGATCCAGCCCGCATGTTTGCGGGTGAGGGAACCCCTGAGGATACTAATCGACGGTTTTTCCTGTTAAAAGATGAGCAGAAATCAATACGGCTTTCCACCGCATTCGACCCATTAGGTTTATATGCAAAAGATCCGCAGGATAAAGCCGATGTTTATGGTTGTATCGGCATGTCAGGGGTTTCGGTGGCCACACTGGATGATATGAAAAAGCTGTATTCGGGGATTGATCTATGTGACAGCAATACCTCGGTGTCAATGACGATTAACGGCCCGGCATCAATAATGATGGGTTTTTACCTGAATACGGCAATAGACCAGCAGATTGAAAAATATTTTAAGCAACAGGGAAAATGGCATGATACAGAAAAATTAATATCAGAACAGCTTAAAGGCAAAGCTCAGCCGACCTATTCAGGCAATCTTCCTGAAGGGCATGATTCACTGGGGCTGGCTTTTCTGGGGGTAGATACACGAGAGTTAATCGACGCTGAAGGATATGAAAAAATAGCGGCTGAAAGCTGTAAAAAAATACGTGGCACATTGCAGGCTGATATTCTTAAAGAAGAACAGGCGCAAAATGAGTGTCTGTATTCACTGGAATTTTCATTTCAGCTAATGGCAGATATTCAGAAATATTTTATTCAGCATAATATTAAGCATTTTTACAGTGTGTCGGTGAGTGGTTATCATATTGCCGAAGCCGGTGCCAATCCGGTGACACAACTGGCGTTTACCCTTGCTAATGGCTTTACATTACTGGAGTATTATCTGGTTCAGGGCATGAAAGTGGATGACTTCTGTTCACAGTTCAGTTTCTTTTTCAGCAATGGTATGGATGTGGAGTATGCGGTTATTGGGCGTGTAGCCAGACGCATCTGGGCAAGGGCGCTTAAATATGTGTATGGCGCAAATCAGAGAAGTCAGAAGCTTAAATATCATATTCAGACATCTGGGCGTAGTTTGCAGGCACAGGATATTGATTTAAATGATATTCGCACCAGCTTGCAGGCATTATATGCCATCAATGACAACTGTAATAGCCTGCACACAAACGCCTATGATGAAGCGGTAACGACACCCACAGATAAGTCGGTTCGCCGCGCACTGGCCATACAGTTAATTATTAATCGAGAGCTGGGTTTAAGCGTCAACCAGAACCCTTTGCAGGGCTCGTATTTAATCACCGAGCTGACCGACAGGGTAGAGCAGGCGGTTTATGATGAGTTTTCGCGGTTATCTCAACGAGGGGGTGTTATTGGTGCAATGGAGTATTTCTACCAGCGAAGTAAGATACAGGAAGAGAGTTTAACTGCTGAAAGTCTTAAGTACAGTGGTGAAATCCCAGTTATTGGTGTTAACCAGTTTATTGATAAAACACGAAGCAATGAACCTGTAGCTACAAAATTTATTCACAGCACCGATAAACAGAAGCGCCAGCAGGTAACTAATACAGAGATGTTTAAAAAACGCTATGAAAAGAAAGCATCTGTTCAGCTTAAGAAAATGGCGAATACAATAAAAAAAGGCGGTAATAGCTTTTCCGCAATACTGGAGGCGAGTCGTTATTGCAGTTTACAGCAAATGAGCGATGTGCTGCTGGTTGTGGGCGGGGAGTATCGGCGGAAGTTATAATCCTGCGGGTAACAGCTTAACCAGGCATAAGGGTGGGTAAGATTTTCTGGTTGTTTTACTTTAGCCCATCGTTTTCTTTGATTTATTCTGTTACCTCCAGGAAAGCTTGCATCCCAATCCAGTTGTTATCCTAAAAAGATTAGTTGAGCGCCCTGGAGTGTGCTCCCAGAGGTGCAATTCAGGGCGCAGCATATTCACAGATGGGTGATTTGCAACATCTGATAATATTAAATATTATCAGACACTTACGGCACTATTGTGCAGTCAACTGATTTTTTTAGGATTATGCCTGAGAATAGAGAAATAATAACTGGAATGAGATATGCAATAGCAAAACTAGTCCCTGATAAGAAAAAATTCAAAGAAATATGGTTTACTGAAAAAATATGTGAATAAACGAGTAATATTATCTGTAGATGTAGAATGCCACACTGCCATCATACAATTTACCAGATTAAATATCATATGATTTAGCACTATTTACCCTGTTTTATAGAGAGTTTCATAAGTTTTCGCATGAATCTGTACAGCAAAGCACTGAAAAGCAGTATAAATTAAAAGTGATTATGCGATAATTTTTGGAACTGTTAATATCGCTTTACGGTCATTCTTTTTTTCAAAAAAATATCTGTGCACATACCAGAAAAAATGATAAAAATCGGCTGTTTTTATTTTCATCAGGACGGATGTCTATTTAAGTTAAAAAATAACGGAAAATCGAAATTCCCCGTTATTTTTGTTTTTCTAAAATTTTATCTAAGCCTGTTTTCTGGCTTTAGCAAACCCAATTAGGCCAAGTAAACCACTGCCAAACAACCATACAGCAGCGGGCACTGGTACAGCTGGTGCATCATGCACATCCAGTTTCGCTGAGTTAAAGATAAAGTCGCCGTCAACAGCTTCTAACTTCATCTTCAATACACCTGTTTCACTTAAAGTAAGCAAGGAATTTAGCGTAAACGTCTGAGTACCTGTCTCTACGACAAAAGTATCAAAAATAGTATCGCCTGCTGTCAATTGTGCTGTTTCAATCTCAACCCTCCTTCTATCTCTGTCATCACTTAAATCCAGAGAGATCACCGCTGAAGTAACACTTTCTGTTGCTGGATCGTAGCCAGCCTTTGTTATATCGAATGTCCATGATGCAGAACTTGTGATCGGTGAACCGCCGCCGCCACCGCCACCGCCGCCACCACCACCACCACCCATGCCGCCACCATTTGGGGGAGCAGGATTAGACGTGGGGGCAGTTAATGTAATGCCACCAGCATTGTAAAAATCAGTATGATCGAACGCTGTAGTAGACAATGCCATGCCTGAGTAAGCCAATGAAAGTGCTGAAGCAAGTATGCACGATCGTAGTTTTATGTTCATTATTTTCTCCATAATATTTGTCATTTTACATTCAAAGTTGTTACCGACCCTGGTTAATGATGTCTCCCTGTAATTTGCGACATACAAAAACTACTAGTAAAATATCGCTCTCCCCGTAAAGCAAAAATCATACCGTGAGTTATATCTTGTTGATTTACAAAGGTTTATATTGTGCTCTTAACGAGCGACAATACAATACATATTCAGTTTAGATGTAACCGTAAAGAAATTCGTCACCAAATTACTGAAATTGTTTAAAAACTAAATACAGATTTAACTCAAAATAAAAAACGTTCGTAATTTATACGTAGTTTAAGAGTCTATCTAATTGATTTATATGTAACTAACAGAATTAGTGACACTTTAGTTAATTCAGAATAACACCAGTCACGCTATGAATTCCAGGTTTTTTCTGTAACTAAAGGTGTTAAAAAGTCCGACATAGCGTTAATTTGCCATGGAAAATCAGATTTAATGAGACATTACACATCCTGATGAAAAATAAGAAACAATCTATTTTTATTAAATTTTCTACTCGTTTCAGTAGTACTTATATTAATATCACTACGATGGGTGTCTCGCTAAGCCGCTTTGATGAGAGGATGGCAGGTATAAATGAAGCTGAGCGTCTACTGGTTGATAATCCGAAATTAAGTGGGAAGTTGAATTTTCGTCAGCTAGTGTTGTTGCGCCATGCGCTTAAACACCCATGCTTTAGTTATGTGGTGTGGGAGCATCAACGATCGCACGGGATTTCGTATGGTATAGCGAGAAAGGGCTTATCAGATATGTTAGATAAACTGAAGTTATTAATAAAGACCCGGCAGGGAAGGCGTTATTATTTTGTTGTTCCTGGTGACCTGGAGCAAAGGGTTGTTGCCAGGCAAATAAATACACTGGTTTGCTAATGCGCCGAATAAATCAGGTTTACCAAATTATCGTTATAAGCAGGAACAAGGTTTATGATATTAAATTGACCAGAATCTGGCTTTTTATACGGTTGGAATCTGGGAAATAACAGTCAATGTAGAAGTTAAGACGCTGAATACTCTTAATGACGGATGAATATAATATATCGTATTAAGGGCCGCCTCTATTTTCAGTTTTGTATATCTTCGGCAGGAAAATGAATTATATTATTCTGCGGTGGTTTCTCTTTCTGTTTTGCCGGTTCATTCATGTCTAGTTCAATTACATCTGTCAAAGCGCTGTGAAGATTTTCAAATGAATCCATCATCATTTTTGAAATAGATATGCAGCGGTGCAGGGGATTCTTGCAGCGTCGTTTTGTGGCCTCAATTTGAAATAAAAGACCATTTAGACGTTTCTGGTATTTTTCAGGGGCATTATCAATAAGCTGCCTGGAGTAAAAATGGCACAGGAAATCCAGCTCTTCAGGATCTTCCTCAGCTAATTTTTTCAGGCAATTAAAATCAGGTAAATCTACAAACATAAAAACGACTAAATAAAACTGTAAAACATAAATACAATCTATCATTTGTGCTATAACCAGGCAAATAAAAACATCATATTTCAGACAAATAAAAAAATAATCAATAACTTACATAACATCGGTGATGTAAGGTTTAGATATGTGAGCTAACGTTTAACGATAAATGGCTTAAAAAGCAGGTGATTTTATGGGAATGCGGAGGTGTTGTGAAATGGGTCACATAAATGAGTTGCTGGATGAGCGGTAGTAAATATTCGCCTGGCCGTTGCAGCGTGCAGCGACCAGACGCGGGAAATGTTTATCAACTATTTAACTGTAGTAAGTCCCAGGTTTGACCAGTTTTGCATGCCACCGCGATACCATTTTATTTTATCTGCGGGATAACCGTATTTCAGCAGGCTTCTGATGTTACTTGGAGACTGTCCACACCACATGCCATTGCAGAACATAACCAGGGTTTTTGCTTTTGTATAGTTATACAGGCCTTCCGCTTCTGTTACGCTAAAATCTTTTTCCATAATATCAACGATATCCAGAGGGGACGCTCCCTGGGCTGCATTTAATTTTGTCCAGGGAATATTGATTGAGCCCGGAATGGTGCCTTTTTTTACCCAGTCTTCTGTACGTGAATCAATCACTAAAACTGATTTGTCACCATCAGATACTTTTTTCAGGTAGTCTAACATTTCAACTTCACCAACTGTTTCTACTCCTGGTGCGAGTTGCATTGGGTTAATGCAGAAAGGTGGACAGTTACGTGAAGTCTTTGCAAATGCAGAAATAACTTCATTTTTATTATTCTGGTTGCGTTTAATGGTAATTTTTTTACCTTTATGCATGACATCGACGCTGGCAATGGATTGGGTGATTTTCACTTTAAGGTCATTGGCAAAAGCATTTGTGCCTGCAATGCTGGCTGTAAAAATAAGGATAGAGAGAATTTTGTTATTCACTTTATATAACTCCAGTTGGTTGGCGGGCTTTAACCACATCCCGAATGTTAGTCTATTTTTTCAAGCATGGCATGATAAGAGTCCTTTTTCAAAAAGTCCAGCTAAACAGGGCTTCATAATGTTTATTCTTTGTGTGTTTTGGTACATAACAGGTATGTAGAAGGGGTGTTTTCTGGTAAAGTGCAACTTTGGATAGATAAGGAAGCGACATAATGGTAGCCAGGTTTTTAGTGATGTGTATCTGTGCGATGCAATGGTTTATTGTATTTACAGTGAATGCGCAGGCATCTGGTGGGACACTAACGGGCGCACGATCTAATTTTAAAACCACCCTGCTAAAGGAGCTGCGTTATACTGATCCATTAGATCAGCCCCCCGCAGAGCTCTTTTCAATTATTAAATATCCAGCGCTAATAGGCAATATGTCTGCATACCTGGGAAAAGCAGATGGTTCAAATAAAAAGCAGCCCGCGATAATCTGGTTAGTGGGGGGCTTTCCACCGGGTGGACTGCCGGGTAAAGCATGGCAAAGAGCGCCAGTTGAGAATGATCAGTCGGCAAAAGTCTATCGTCAGAAAGGCATTGTAATGATGTATCCATTTTTACGGGGTAATGGGGGTAACCCGGGCTTTCGTGAAGGGTTTTATGGCGAGGTAGACGATGTTCTTAGTGCGCTGGCGTACCTGAAAACGGTCGATTATGTGGACCCGCAGCAGATATACCTGGGGGGGCACAGTACTGGCGGGACGTTGGCATTGCTGGTAGCGGAGTCAAGTAGCGATTTTAAGGCGGTATTTGCATTTGGTCCGCGTGAAGATCCTGTTGTTTATAGCAGTAGTAATGCCCTGTACGATTCTAAAAACGAAACAGAAAATAAATTACGTGCACCTGTGCATTACCTTTCAGCTATAACTTCGCCAACCTGGATTATTGAAGGTGCATATGGAAATATAACGGCGCTCAATACACTAAGGGATGCTAGTAAAAATAATAAGATTGTGTTTATTCCCATTAGTTATGCGGATCACTTTGAACCTTTGTCACCGATAAACAGCTTTATTGCTGAACGTATTATGGCATCCAGGGGTAAAAAGCTGGGTATCAGTGCGACAGACGTTCAGAATGCATTTAAAGCCCACAGGGTGATGATGAGAGAAGCATCAGATTTGCAGCGCCTGGCCAATATCCGGAGGGGTGGTGCTGAGCTTAATCAGCAGCATGCGTTTAGCGGCTATTTCTGGTCCTATAAACAGAAAAGACTGGTAAAAGCGCAGAAAGATTTACAAGATTCCGGCTTTACTGAAACGGAAATAAAGAAGGCTAATGACAATGACGGGAATGCATACTATTTTATAATGGCTAAAAAGCAGACTGATCTGTTAAATGTGAAATCGTTGTTTTCATTAACTTCACAGCTGAGCGATATGGCAGACAGGCATGTTGTTGTGTATGACGGCTGGGGTGTGGATTAGTAGTTAATAAGGTGAAAAAGTTAAAAACATATATTGGTTTGAGCAATCCGAAAAGCCCTGAAAATGTTGCATCTGTAATGCGAGCTGCGGGTAACTATCGTGTGGATTCTGTGTTTTATACAGGTGAGCGCTATCTCCGTGCGCTAAGGCTTAATCCGACTATGCAAAATTTAAGTCGTAAGGTGGGTAACAATGTTCTGTTGTCTGCGGTGAACCAGTTTAGTGCTGATTCGGATGATATGAAAATTGTTTGTGTCGAGCTGGTTGAAAATGCGCTTCCTCTGCCTGATTTTCAGCATCCAGATAGTGCATATTATATATTTGGACCAGAAGATGGCACGATAAGCCAGGCTGTTATTGATAAAGCCGATGCGGTTGTGTATGTGCCTACGAATGGGTGTATGAATCTGGCGGCTACAGCCAATGTTGTTCTCTATGATCGACTGGCGAAAAGTGGGGAGCGCTTTTCAGACAGGATGTTTGTGCTTAAGAATCGGGATACGAATAATAATGTCAGAGTCAGGAGTAAGTAAAAAAGCTCTCATCAATGTCTTTTTTCCTGACGTTTTCTGTATTTAATTTCCCTGTGTTGTTTGCTCGTCTGTGCAACAGTTGAGCCAATATGTTCTTCTCCACGTGCCCGGGATAATTCAACCTGTTTTTCTCTTTCCTGAAAACGCTGGCGTTGCTCATCTGTTTTTTTATCGAAGCAATGAGGGCAGCTTACGCCCGGGCTATATTTTTCGCTTTTCTTATCTTCTGCAGTAATCGGTAAACGACAGGCATGGCACTGATCGTAGCTGCCTTTTTCCAGCGAGTGATTGACACTAACGCGATTATCAAATACAAAGCATTCGCCCTGCCAGAGAGAATCCTGCTGCGGTACGTTTTCGAGGTATTTTAGAATGCCTCCCTGCAAGTGGTAGACTTCATCAAAGCCCTGTTCTTTTAAATAGGCGGTGGATTTCTCGCAACGGATGCCGCCGGTGCAGAACATGGCTACTTTTTTGTGCTTTTCGGGGTTCAGGTTCTGTTTAACATAGGCAGGAAATTCACGAAAAGTTTCAGTACCGGGATCAACGGCATTTTTAAACGTGCCAATCGCTGTCTCATATGCATTTCGTGTATCAATTAATGTCACCTCCGGATCGGATATTAATGCATTCCAGTCTTCGGGTTTGACATAGGTGCCAACGACCTGGTCAGGGTCTATACCCTGCACGCCCATGGTAACAATTTCTTTTTTTAACTTTACGCGCGTGCGATAAAATGGCATGTTTTCATCATAGGATAATTTGTGTCGAAGATCGCTCAGGCGGCGATCTGATTTAAGCCACTTTAACAGGCTGTCTATCGATTTCTGGCTGCCTGCCACGGTGCCATTGATGCCTTCATGGGCGAGTAAAAGCGTGCCTTTTATATCAAGTTCTAACATGAGCTTGAGTAAGGGCGGGCGGAGTGCTTTGTAGTTATCCAGAATAACAAAGTGATAGAGGGCTGATATAACAACCTGTGGCATATAACTCATCCAGTGTGCGGCTGGCTGGAACGTAAATCCAGTGCGTATTTAAATCTAAACTCATCAGTTAACCACGCAATAGTGCGGTAAGTTATTGAGACTATTGAATATTCTATAATCTCGCTATTCACCCGTTCGGTTTTGTGCATCCCTGCACGTCCACGCAAGCGAAGGACTGGGCCGTTTTTGCGTGTAAAGATGACACGCTTTATCGCGTGCCAAAGGCACACAACCGTGCAACGACTCACTTTTTTATTACGCCCCATATATAGACAGGGTGCTCTCAGAAGCACACTTTGAGGCGTTCAGCTGATGATTTTAGGTTAAAGAACTTATTATACCTGAATATTGGAGGTACTCTGATGTTTTTAGTGCTGCAAGTGGTGTTAGAATATCCGAATGAGGTGTTCTGAAGTTAACAGACAGCCACTTTGGAGGTTGCCGTGAGGCAGAATAGTGGCATTTAATAGCCCAGGTGAAATGTCGAAAAAATTTACAGTTATTTTAGTTGTAGGGATAATGCAGTGTAAGATAAAGTGTATATTATTGATATGTACAGGTTTTTATATTGAAGGTGCTTCATTTGCATGCCTTCTGGATGTTGGATAGGAAATATAATACTAATAATATTTAATATAAGGGTAAATATGTTTAATAAGAAAAAGATGATTATTGCGGTATCAGGTTTTGTGTTCGCTACATCCAGTCCTGTCGAATCTGCCCAATCTCCTGTATTTACCGAAACAGGTGCTAATATTTGTGTGGCATGCACATTTTCACAAAGTGAAATTGAAGCTCAGGGCAGGTGGAAATATGCTGGTGGCGTGGCATGGATAGATTATAATAATGACGGGTTAAAGGACATTTTTTTGCCAAATGTGTCGCCAGGAGGAAGTCGAATTTTTAGAAATCTTGGATCAACGGGCGATGGCGGTGAGACACTGTTTTCATCTGTTGATGCGGGTGTAGAGGTACTCGGTGCAGCGAGCACAGGTGTGACTGTCGGGGATTTTGATGGTGATGGTTTTGATGATTTGTTTGTAACAAACGAGGGCGCGTCCAATACGTTATTAAGAAATATGGGGGATGGGCGTTTTGAAGATGTTACCGAAGCTGTGGGTTTAAACTTTGAATCTAAAGCCAGTTATGTGGCGGCATCTGGTGATATAGACAGGGATGGTGATCTTGATCTTTATGTTGGGAACTGGATCATTAAAAGCCCCGGTTGCCCCAGGAATGACCTGTATCTAAACAAACTGAATGAAACAGGTGTTTTTGAAAGAGTGGATTTTAGTGTGTTTGAACCTGATGAGAGAGGCTGCACTTTTGCTACTGCATTTACGGACCATAATCTTGATGGTAAATTAGATATTTTCGTTGTGAATGATGACGTGCTTATAGCTACTGATCAGGACTATGCTAAGAATAAACTGTATCTAAATGGTGGAAACGCTGCGGATGGAACGCCCAGTTTGTTTGAAGTAAGTGGACTAACAGATATAAACCTGTTTGATAAGGGTAATGGCAGTGGCCCTGTTGAGCACACTTTTCAGGGAATGGGGATTGCAACTGGTGATTATGATAATGATGGAGATCTCGATTATCATCGAACAAGTATTGGTCCGGGGCTTTTGAGCCAGAATACATCCAGTGGCACATTTATTACTCGTTTTATAACTCAGCTTTTTGGTGATCCTGAGCCGTCTACCGCAGCATGGGGCTCTGTCTTTTTTGATTCAAACAATGATGGCTGGCTTGATTTATTTGTTGTGAACACGCCTTTTAATGCCGGTGCGCCACCGAGGATTAATCGTTTATATCTGAATGAAGGCGGGGTTAATAATCAGTTTCTGTCAGGCGTTAGTACGCAGGGAGTATTAAATAATGAGCATGCTAATGGTGTAGCGGTGGCTGATTACGATAATGACGGAGATGTTGATGTTATTACACATAGAGGGTCTGGTGAAGTTGCTCTGTATCGTAATGATACAGTGACTGACAATGGCTCATTGGGTGTAAAACTGAGAGGGCTTGCACCTAACTTAAAAGGCATTGGAGCGATTATTCGTGTAACAACAAATGCCACAGTGGGACAGAATGTGGTTACACAATTGCGGGAAGTACATTCGGGTTCAAGTCATGGGTCAACCAGTGATATGGCTCAGATATTTGGAATTGGTACTGGATCTTTTGTAGAAAGCATCCAGGTTAACTGGCCTACAGGCTGTGTGCAGAATGTTTCATCCATTTCGCTGGTTAATGGTGCTTTCACTGAAGTAGAAATATATGAGACAGATTGTCAGTATGCAACTACATATTCTATTACTGGTGTGGTTACAGAGGGAACACCCGCGCAGCCGGTAGTCGGGGCGCAGATTAAAGTGCAGGCTAGTACCGGTGATTTAAAGGTTATAGGAACAGCAGTAACGGATGGTGCTGGGCAGTATGTTGTTAATGGCGTGCCTGATGGGGCTTCTTATGGCGTTACTGCGAGTAAAGCGGGATTCACTTCACAGATTCGATTGACGAATGTCTTTTCGGCTGATTCAGTGCGCAATCTTAAAATTGCTCAGTCAGGATATTTAATATCTGGTCAGGTTCGTTCATCTGTTGATGGCTCCGGGTTATCAGGAGTAACAGTAACCCTGTCTCCTAATGCGGGTGGTGCTATTAATACGGTGACAGATGGAAATGGGAGATATGAGTTTGGTGGCCTGGCGGCGGGTTTTTATTCGGTTACTTCAGCTGTTACGGGATTTAGTATCATTCCGGGTGCAAAAATTCGAAAAATTACAGATGAAAATCGAGCAGTTAATTTTTTAGCTACACCGAATTGACAATGAACCGTTTTTTTACGCCCGCTATGTGTTGAGAATAGCCATTCAGTTTCTACCTCCCTTTCTCAGACGGGTTTGAAGCAATCTGCATACAGGGCTTTTTTCATATGTAGCGGTAGTATGTGTTCCCACGCAGAGCGTGGGAACACGGTATTCCACCCTGCGGGTATTATCGTCATTTTTGCCCTGACTTATTGAGAAGCCAGGGATCATACGCTGTTTTTTTCCTGATTACTCCAGGGCACCTGCTGTATTAGCATCGCATATCACACCGCATGGTCTTTTGCATTGCATATATTGTGGTCGTTGAGGAGGCGATGTAATATGGCGTAATCACCCGCTATAATTAGCAGCACATAATCTAAGGTAACCGTTATGACAAACATTGATAAATCTGCATTAAAACAACGTGAACATGATAACTGGGCCTCTGCTGCTGAAGGCTGGCGTCGGCGTGATGCATTGTTAGCAAAGGGAGGCGCTCCTGTTACCGAACGTATGCTCGCACTTTCAGAAATATCTCTCGGCTCCAGCTTGCTGGATATTGCGTCGGGTACGGGAGAGCCATCTATATCGGCGGCAAAACTTGTCGGTGAGTCTGGTCAGGTTACGGGAACCGATCTGGTTGAAGAAATGCTGCTGGTTGCGCGTGAGAAAGTGATTAAAAAAGGGCTTGAAAATATTGAGTATCACTGTAAAGATGCAGAAACGCTGGTGTTTGATGCCGCTTCATTTGATGCGGTGACGATTCGGTGGGGCCTGATGTTTATGCCCGACCCGTTGGCCTGTCTCTCTGCGGCTTATAAGGCGCTTAAGCCAGGTGGGCGAATTGTGCTTGCCTGTTGGTCAGCCGTAGAAAAAAACCCGTTCGTGGGTGTGATGATGCAGCCATTAAGTGAGTATATGGATGTTTCTCGGCCACCACCAGGCGCGCCGGGCATTTTTGCTTTTTCAGATCCAGCACGATTGCAGAGTGCTTTAAAATCCTCCGGCTTTAAGAATGTTGAACTGGAAGAGCTTGTGATTGATGTTGTTGAGGTTGAAGATGGACGTGCTTACTGGGAGGCAATGTCGGATCTGGCGGCTCCGGTTATGGCGCTGGTCAGGCAGCTGGATGAGTCGTCACGCGCAGCGTATATTGAGAAGGTTATTGAGCTTGCAAATGAGTTTAAACAGGGGGATACGCTGCCAATGAAAGGCACTACATGGATTGCCAGTGCGGATAAATAGTGCGGATAAATAATGCGTGAACAAATATAATAAAGCTTAACGCCACGGCTCAATTTGTTCTGCATTCTGTGGGGTTGCTTTTTTCAGGAAAAATGTTTCATGAGAAAATCATTGAATAGCCTGACTTTGGAGGGCAGGTATTCACGTGAGGGATAAAGCAGCCATACCGCACCGCTATAATCTGTGGCCGTTACTTCATAATCACTGAATAATTTAATGAGCTGGCCTTTTTCAAGTTCAGGCTGAATGAGCCAGTCGGGTAATAAGGACAGGCCCATTCCCGCCAAAGTACATTGCTTAATGGCACTGGACTGAGTGAGCAGGTGCTTGCCCTGAACGGAAATTTCCTGAATTTTTTGTGTCTGTTTAAAGAGCCAGTTCAGGTTGTGTCCACTGCGTGGAAAAAGCAGGCAGTTATATTCTTTAATTTGTTGTGGGCTTTCAGGCCTGCCATTTTTACTCAGGTATTCAGGGCTTGCGCTAATGTAAAATGACATGGGCAGGAGACGTTTGGCGATATAGCTGGAATCTTTTAGAGAACCGGCTCGAATGGCAATATCAATGCGCTCTTCAACCAGATCGGTATAGCCATCATTGAATTGTATTTCCAGTGAAAGCTCGGGATACAGCTGACTAAATTCAGCGAGTAATGGCACGATATACATTTCGCCAAATACCTTCGAGGCTGTGATTCTTAATGTGCCAGAGGGTTGATTATTGATGTCGCTGGCTAGCTGTTGGGCTAGCTCAAGCTCTTCAAGTACGGAGTTGATTCGCTCATAATAAAGTAGCCCCGCTTCGGTGGGTACGATCTGGCGTGTCGTTCTTTGAAATAGCCGGGTGCCAATTTCAGATTCTAATGCACTAATGCTACGTGATACAGAGGATGGCGCGACACCACGGGCTTTGGCGATGCTTGCAAAATTGCGCTGGTGCATGACCTCAGTGAAAAGGTAGAGGGATTCGATGTCCATTAACAAAGACCTTTTTAATAGAATTACGGCTATATTAGTGCATTATTTGCAATTATCAAGTGTTATTTGATGTGTTTATTGCGTGATATGATGTGAGTATACTCTTTACTCCATTAACAAATGCGGAGAAATACCATGTCTACAGTTTCATATCAGCAAGATGTTGAAGCACTTATTGGTCAGCTGAAAGGGATGTTCCCAGAAGATAAATTTGCGGTGTTTAATCATGATGCACAACAACTGGCGGCCACTCATACCTCGCCATTAGTTGTGAAGCAGGGTGATCGTGCGGCTGATTTTTCATTGCCCAATGCGAATGGAGATCAGGTCAAATTGCAGGATTTAATTAAGCAGGGGCCGTTGGTGCTGACATTTTATCGGGGAGTCTGGTGTCCTTATTGTAATTTGCACCTGAAGTTATTACAGCAGGTTTTGCCGGAAATCAGGCAGGCAGGTGCAAACCTGATTGCTATTTCACCCATGAATCCGGATAACTCAAAAGGGACTATTGAGACCAGTGAGCTGGAGTTTGAGGTTTTAAGTGATGCCGGTAATCAGGTGGCTCGCCAGTATACCCGTGTTTTTAAAAATGCGGATGAGCCGATAAAAGCCATGAGTGAACTGGGTTATGATTTTTATAGTTTTTATGATGACAGGTCGGCTGAGTTACCCGTTTCAGCAACCTTTATTATTGCACCGGATGGCAGTATTGTGTTTGCAGAGTCTGAAGGTGGAGATTATAGAAAGCGAACTGAACCTGAAAAAATACTCAGCGCTTTAAGGTCAATGAAATAGAGGTGTTACTAATGAGTCGGTAGAAAAGGATACCCATCATTCAAAATGTGCCGTGAATACATTCCTGTAGGCTCGGCATCCGCATCCATGCGGCTAGCGATTTTGGATAACGGGTATCCATTTCATATGTCCCGGTAGTAAGTGTTCCCATGCTGGGCGTGGGAATGCGCTAAATTTTTAGACGCTTTAGAGCCAATAAAATAACAGGAAGGTATAATGAAAAAAAACATAACAGTGCTAGGCACTGGAGCGATGGGTTCCAGGCTTGCGGCAAAGCTTATTGAGGCTGGCTACAGTGTGTCAGTTTATAATCGAAATAAGGGCAGGGCATCCGCGGCTGTAGAAATTGGTGCAACATATTATGAAACACCGGGCGAGGCGGTTGCCAGTGCAGATATTGTGATCAGTATGTTAACGGATGATCATGCAGCCAGTGGCGTATGGCTGAATAAGGAAACGGGTGCTATATGGGGCATGAAGCCCGATGCAATTGCGATAGAATCCAGTACATTGTCGATAGCGTGCATAACAAACTTCAGTGCTATTTTTGCTGAGCAGGGTATTGCTTTTCTGGATGCGCCCGTGGTGGGTTCAAGGCCGCAGGCTGAGGCGGGGGCATTGATTTTTTTGCTAGGTGGCAGTCATAAAGCACTGCACGAAGTCACGCCTGTGCTAAACCATTTATCTTCGGCGGTATACCATCTGGGTGAAAACGGTGCAGGTGCAATGATGAAATTAGCGGTTAATGCTTATTTTGGTGTCCAGGTTGCGGCGTTTGGTGAAGTGATCGGGTGGTTGCAAAAATCAGGTATTGATAAACAGCAAAGTACTGAATTATTGAGCCAGTTGCCGGTGATCAGCCCTGCATTACAGGGAATCGCAAAGTTGGTAGCAGATGAAAACTACCAGCCGTTTTTTCCGCTTGATTTAGTTAAAAAAGACTTCTCTTATATGCTTAAGCAGGCTGTTCAGGCAGGTTCACAAACACCTTGCGTAGCCGTAGCCCAGAAAAGTTTTCAACAGGCGATTGAAAAAGGCTATGGGAGCGACAATATTGCAGGCGTTGCGCGGCTATGGGTTGATTAGATTCATTCAGGTGCGTTCAAAGGGCATCGTGAAACCACCTCTGTCGGTTTTGCATCTATCCCTGCGGATGCGGCTGCTGAATAATGGGTATCCATTCCATATGTCCTGGCAGTATCTCCTGCTGGTGATCAGGTGCACTGGCCAGTGCGTTCAGGGTGGTGGCTGATCTTTTTAAGATAATGATTTTCTTTTATTGTTAATGGGTAAATAATCATATGTTTAATCGGATATGGTTATAATATGTTAAAATAATTAAACATTGTTCCATATATGGAAAATCAAATGAATTTAAACAGTCTAAGCATGTTTGTACTGGTGGTCAGGCATGGTGGTTTTTCAGAGGCATCGCGTAAAGCCGGCATCCCTGTTGCCACCATTAGCCGCAGAATCAGCGATCTGGAGAAGCAGATGGCGGTTCGTTTGCTGGAACGCTCTACACGCAAAACCAGAACAACGCGAGAAGGCGACATACTGTATCAGTTTGCTTCGCGTGGTCTGGAGGAGATTAATGCTGGGCAGCTGGCTATTGTGAACCTGAATCAGAACCTTGAAGGCTCATTAAGAATTTCTATTCCAGGCGATGTGAATTTCTGGTGGTCACTGTTGAACCAGTTTCAGGCGCGTTATCCGAAGATAGTGCTTGATATCTTTACCACAGAGCGGTGCATTGATCTGATTGGCGATGGTGTGGATGTGGTTCTGAGGGCGGGAGAGCTAAAAACGCAAACAGCCATTGTAAGAGAGCTCGGGAGTTATCGTCATTGTGTGGTCGCATCACCTGCATACCTTAAAGAACATGGGACACCCGATCACCCTCAGCAACTCGCTTCATTGCCCTGTGGCGCATGGAGTCGAAACCAGGAAAACATCGTCTGGAATTTTGCAGGGAAAGATTATTCCATCTACCCTAAAGTGAAAATAAATGATTTCTCACACTTGTTAAGACTGGCTCTTGATGGTGGCATTATCACTGAGCTGCCGCCGTTACTGGCAAAACCGTATATTGACTCTGCGCAGCTGGTTCTTCTTTTCGGTGAGTTGCCCATGCCCGAGCTGACATTCAGTCTTCTGTATCCATCGCGAAAATATCTGTCGCCAATATCCAGAGCATATATAGATTTTTCACTGGAGTACTGCAGGAAAGAAAATATTTTTAATTAGCTCCGGCCTTTTACGGATCTGACTTTTCCAGGTTTATTTGCATCTGTTTTTTTAGCGATTAGTAAATACATATAAATCAGTGCCTGTTCTTCTTGTCATTGAGAGGCATCTGCCTTATAGTCAGCCCCAGGATCAGTACTATTGCTCTTTTTTTATCTGTATCGGCAATATAGAGGTATTCACTTCAATGAATTATTCGCAATAATGGAAAAACAGGATTTATAAATGAAAAAAGAATCAAAAATTACTCTCATTCTTATTATCACCTCATTTTTTGGCTGCAGCGAGCTACCAACAATAGAGCCCAGTGATGATGTTGTCTGGTTAGAGCAGGGCTGGTCTACTGAGGATCGGCAGAAATTTCACCACATGAGCCAGGGTACGATGACAATACCCGTCCCCTATGAATGGTTTGCGGCACTTGAGCAACCTGGCTTTACCCTTTTTGGATCTAAAGGTTTAATTATTGAAAATGGTTATCTGTCCAGGCTGGGGTTTATTGCAGGAGATGTGAGTCCTTATAACCAGGCGGGCCTGCCTGTTGGCTTCTCTGTTGATTACAATGTTGTGAACCCGAAAATTTCAAAAACACCTTTTAATGCCATTGGTCTGACCTGCGCAGCCTGCCATACCGGGCAGATGAGAGTCAGTAATCCAGATGGAAGCAAAATCACATCAGTTCGATACGATGGTGGGCCGGCGATGACCGACCTCTCTCAGTTAACAACCACTCTGGCACTGGCTTTAATTGAAACGTATCTGGGAGAAAGCAAGTTTGAGCGTTTCTCCAGCCGTGTGCTTGGTACGGCTAATACGGATGAAAACCGGAAAAATCTCAGGCATGATTTAAGGCATACGTTAAGTAGCCAGGTTAACGGCATTCTTAAACCCGCTGAAATACAGTCGACGGGCAGTCATGTTAAAGATGTTTATGATATGAAGGAGCATTCATTTAAAGGGTATGTAGAAATCATTAAGGAGCTTGTAAAAGGTAGAAAAAAAGAGACAAAGGAAGGCTTTACCCGGCTTGATGCGCTTAACCGTATTGGTAATACCGTTTTTGCAACGGATACAGAAAATTATGAAAATGTAGCTACTATAAATGCACCCGTTAGTTATCCCTATATATGGAATACATCCTGGTTTTTATGGGTTCAGTACGATGCATCCATTATGGGGCCGATGATTCGTAATGCCGGTGAAGCAATGGGTGTTGCCGCGTATGTAAAACTGGATGAGAACGATGCTAATAACTTTAAATCATCCGTAAAGGTAAACAATTTATACTGGATGGAAACCTTGCTGGGTGGAAAAATACCCCCTACAGAAAAGCGAAAATTCGGTGGCTTGCAGCATCCTGAATGGAATGAGAATGTTTTTGGAAAAATTGATGTGGATAAACATGTCAGAGGTGCAAAATTGTATGCTGAATTATGTCAGGGTTGCCATTTACCTCCCATGGGCAGCGATAAGTTCTGGTCGAAAGCTTACTGGACAAAACCGGACAATGATAACCGAAGCTATCTGGATTTACCAATAGTTGATTTAAATTATATTGGCACCGATCCTGAGCAGGCACTGATTTTGATGAATCGAAAAGTTGATACGCAGGGCATTGGTTTTAATACAGAAGTGTATCTGGAAGATATGAAATGGTTTGAAAATAGTGGTGTTTATTATGGTGCTCAAACCAGTTATTGCAAACCGGTTACTATAAAGGATGGAAAAGCAGAATCTTTCGCACTTTCATTAGGCGCAGCCGTGCAGGAGGTTAATAACTACTGGTATAAAGCACATAATATATCAAAGCAGCAGCAGGTTGAAATGAATGGCCATAGAAAGAATTGCCTGCGTGCTCCCTATGCTTATAAAGCGCGGCCATTAAATGGTGTCTGGGCGACGGCTCCGTTTTTACACAATGGTTCAGTGCCTGATATTTATGCGCTATTATCACCTGTATCTGAGCGACCAACGAAGTTTTATCTGGGTAATCTGGATTATGATACTCAAAAAATGGGTTATAAACAGGTTAAAGAAGATGGGTATTTTGAGCTTGATACTCGCATTAAAGGGAATTCAAATGCAGGTCACGAATTTTCAGATAGTAAACAAAAAGGGGTTATCGGGCGCAGTTTATCAGAGGAAGAGCGTTACCAGATTATTGAATATTTGAAAGATATTCGTGTTGTGGATAATGCGCTGTAAAAAAATTAAAACCATAAGAAACCGGCGTTTTTAGCCGTTGCCGGTATCTTATGGGAAAATAATTTACGAGTATCCTACTGATAAAACGCAGGTGAAAGATTCAGACTATCAAAAAACGGTTTATCATGTTGTATCCAGAGTTTTGCATTAAGCTCATCGAGTAAATCATCTACTAAAGCAAAAGAGTGTACGGTTTCTTTCTTTGTGTTAAAAACAGGGAAGCCATATTCCTCACGATTTTGCTGGAAGTGGTAGAGGTCACCAGAGAGAATTACAGGGCCCGTTTCTGCCAGGTTAAGATAAAGCACCTGGTGGCCAGGAGTATGCCCGGGTGTAGAAACAATGACCACTGAGGTATCACCAAATACATCATAGTGGCCATTAAGTTTTACGGTGTCATTATTTTGCAATATACTGTAGTCCTCAGGGTTAAAAAAGAACTGTTCAGCCTGCGGGCTAAAGGCCAGATCATATTCTACTTCCTGTATCAACCATGTGGCATTGAGAAAATACGAGGTGTTCGCAGTATGGTCAAAATGCAGATGAGAGAATGCAATGTAGTCTATCGATAAGGGATCAATATCAATTTCCTCAAGCTGAGATTTTAGTGTTTTTGATACGGATAAATTAAATAAACCATTACCAGCGTCTACTCCGCCAGCTACGCCAAGCAATGAATCTGAAAGGCCCGTATCCCAGATCAGAGTACCATTGGGGTGGCTGATTAAATAACAGGTATCGGAAAAAATAATTTCTTCGCCAGGTGTCAATGCCGGGTTAAGTATTGTAATGTCTCGAACTAACATCTGCCCGCAGTCAAATACATACAGTTTTAAATCTACGGGATGATCATTGTCGTGCTGTGCTTCTAGCAGGCGTTTTATGAGGTGTTTTTCGCTAATCTGGTTTTCATCCGCCTGTTCTGCTGACACGTTGCTGCTAAAAAACGCAATGCAGAGCGCTATAAAGATATGCTGAATGTTGCTCACTGCGGACAGGTAATGCTTATGGCTATTATGATTTAATTTCATTGTTTGTCGCCCTTTCAGAGCTTGTTGATAAGAAAAACTATGGTATCATCCCGTTTACATTGAAAATATAACGTAAAATGCAGAGTAGAATCCCGTATATGGGATGATGATGGGCTGGGTGCTGTGGAGTGGGTATGTGGAGTTATGATGATCTGGCTATTTTTGTGGGTGTGGTAGAGCGTGGGAGCTTTATTGCAGCGGCAAAAAAAATGAAAATTCCTTCAAGCACAGTGAGCCGGCGATTAAGTTGTCTTGAGGCCGATCTGGGGGTGAAGTTGTTAGAGAGAACTTCGCGAAAAATCCATCTAACTGAAAAAGGAAAACTATTCTATGAACAGTGCTCATCGCAGATTAATCAGCTTGGTGAGCACGCAAAAGCACTTACAGCGTCGATAGATGATATACACGGTAAGCTGAAAATTACCGCACCCACCTATGTGGGCAATGAGGTCATGGCTGATTTATTTACTGACTTTGTAAAGCAAAACCCGGGTATTGAACTTGAGTT
>UOFG01000033.1_pt1 | contig 23219 bp, 20 predicted proteins | sample 1988411 | NCBI WGS metagenome assembly UOFG01 (sample SAMEA4712194, study PRJEB27164) | hydrothermal vent metagenome | biome: marine basaltic hydrothermal vent biome; feature: marine hydrothermal vent; material: mineral | place: Pacific Ocean | collected 2011-06-14/2011-07-23 | depth 1689 m
CCCGGTCTGCTTAATCGCATCCATAACCTGATCCAGATACTCCAGCCCACCTTCCTCAATCGCTTTGCGTACAATATCCGACTGTGCCTGGGTGCCATTGCGCATGGCATAAATCAGCGGCAGGGTCGGCTTGCCCTCGGCAAGGTCATCACCTACATTTTTCCCCATTTCTTCACTTGAAGAGCTGTAATCCAGTACATCATCAATCAGCTGGAAGGCGGTTCCCAGATGCATGCCATAAGAGGCCATTGCCTGTTCTTCGCTCGCGGGACGGTTGCACAGTACCGCACCCAGGCGGGTGGCCGCCTCAAACAGCTTGGCGGTTTTGGCATGAATCACATCAAGGTAGCGCTGCTCAGTGGTATCCGCATCGTGACAGTTCATCAGCTGCATCACCTCGCCCTCGGCAATCACATTAGTGGTTTCCGCAAGAATCTGCATCACCTGCATTTTTCCTACATCCACCATCATTTCAAAGGCGCGTGAATACAGAAAATCGCCCACCAGCACGCTGGCGGCATTGCCAAACAGTGCATTCGCGGTTTCACGACCTCGGCGCAACGCAGACTCATCGACCACATCATCGTGCAATAAGGTGGCGGTGTGAATAAATTCTATAATCGCCGCCAGTGTATGATGGTGCTCACCTTCATAACCGTAGGCACGAGAGGCCATCAGGCTTAATAGCGGGCGCAGCCGTTTACCGCCTGAATTCACAATATACTGACTGAGCTGATTCACCAGCACCACATCAGATGACAGGCGAGCCTGAATCACCCTGTCTACGGCCTTCATATCATTTGCGACCAGCGCCCTTATCTTGTCTACCTGCATATGCTTTATTTAATGGTGTCTGTACTGCAATAGTGAAGATGCGGATTATGGTGTATCGTTTACAAAGTCACAAGCCGGATAGTCGATCCTGAGCAAAATTTTAGCCTCAATGGCCGCTAATCTAACAAAAAGCCGGTTTTAGATGGTTTTTTACTTGTGGTCTGATGAACGAATCGCTATAATCTCCGCCCTTTCCGAGAGCAGATTTTTTTGTACGTAACATTGGGAGTTATCCGGTATGTACGCTGTAGTCAAAACCGGTGGTAAACAATATAAAGTTACCCAGGATCAATACCTTAAAGTTGAAAAACTTGAAGGCAACGAGGGTGACACCATTGAGCTGAACCAGGTTCTTATGATCGCTGATGGCGATAAACTGAAAATTGGTAGCCCAATGCTGGACGGTGGGAAAATAACTGCCACTATTTTGTCTCATGGTCGACATAAGAAAGTTGAGATCATGAAATTTCGCCGTCGTAAACACCATCAGAAACGTACAGGCCATCGCCAGTACTATACTGAGATTAAAGTAACCGCTATTAACGGTTAAACAACTGATAACAGGCTGTTAACCTGTAATATGAGGATATTCCCTAATGGCACATAAAAAAGCCGCCGGTAGTACGCGTAACGGACGCGAGTCAGAAAGCAAGCGCCTTGGCGTTAAAATGTATGGTGGCCAGGCTGCTTTAGCTGGCAATATTCTGGTTCGCCAGCGCGGCACTCAATTCCACCCCGGCACAAATGTAGGCATTGGCCGCGACCACACGCTCTTTGCAAAAGCTGAAGGCAAGGTACTTTTCGAAGTTAAAGGCCCCAAAAAGCGCAGAACCGTGAGCATTGTTGCTGCATAAAGCCACTGGCTTTAGCTTATAATAAAAAGGCTTCGCCCATTATGGCGAGGCCTTTTTTGTGTACCGACTGAGATTTTATAAAGAATGCGCTTTGTTGACGAAACCAGAATAAAAGTAATTGCAGGCGACGGCGGCAATGGTGTCGTTAGCTTCCGGCGCGAGAAATACATTCCCAGAGGTGGCCCCGATGGTGGCGACGGTGGCGATGGCGGTAGCGTTTACCTGGTGGGCAGCCACGACCTGAATACCCTCGCGGATTTTCGCACCGTAAGAACCTACACGGCCCAGCAGGGCAAAAAAGGTTCAGGGCGCAAAATGACCGGCCCAAAGGGTGACGATCTTTATATTAACGTCCCCAATGGCACCCTGGTATACGATGAGAACACGGGAGAGCTCATCGGCGACATCATCGAACATAAACAGGCATTACTGGTCGCGCAGGGGGGCTTTCACGGGCTTGGAAATACCCGTTTTAAAAGCTCCGTTAACCGCACGCCCAGACAGTGCAGCGAAGGCAGCCCGGGAGAACGACGCGAACTGCGCCTTGAATTAAAAGTGCTGGCCGATGTGGGATTACTGGGTCTGCCAAATGCAGGCAAATCGACGCTTATTCGCGCGGTTTCCGCCGCCCAGCCAAAAGTAGCCAACTACCCCTTTACCACCCTTCACCCAAATCTGGGCGTGGTGAATGTCGGCACAACGCAAAGCTTTGTGATTGCCGATATTCCTGGCCTGATTGAAGGTGCTGCTGAGGGCGCGGGGCTGGGTATACAGTTTTTAAAGCACCTGAGCCGTACCCGCATTCTACTGCATGTCATTGACATTGCACCTTTTGATCAGGTCGATCCGGTAGAAAGCGCACAGAAAATCCTCCACGAACTCGAAAAATACAACCCGGCAATGCTTGATGAACCTCGCTGGTTAGTACTCAACAAGTCCGATCTGCTGCTCGAGGATGAAGCCAGTGCGGTTTGCGAAGACATTCTTCAACGGATGAACTGGCAGGGCCCTTATTATAAAATTTCTGCGGTACAGAAAGTTGGCACACAGACCCTGATTTACGACATTATGAATCACCTGGAAGCACAAAAAGAGCTTAATAGCGGAACGCAGAGCAATGAAAACACGTCAACAACTGGCGAATTCTAAACGCTGGGTTATAAAAATTGGTAGCTCCCTGGTCACTGATGATGGCCGTGGGCTGGATTCACTAGCCATTAAAGGCTGGACCGAGCAAATTGCTCAGTTACGCCAGCAGGGCAAAGAGATCCTTCTGGTCTCTTCCGGGGCGGTTGCCGAAGGCATGGCCCGACTAAACTGGAACACCCGCCCACATGCGCTATATGAGCTGCAGGCCGCCGCCGCCGTGGGCCAGATGGGGCTGGTGCAAACCTATGAGTCCTGCTTTAAACAACACGATATTCTGAGCGCACAGATTTTACTCACCCATGACGATCTGTCTAATCGCCAACGCTACCTGAATGCCCGGAGCACCCTACGCTCTCTGCTCAGCCTGGGTGTCATTCCGATCATCAATGAAAACGACACGGTTGCCACCGATGAAATTCGCTTTGGCGATAACGACACGCTCGCCGCCCTTGTTGCCAACCTTGTGGAAGCGGATGCACTGATTATTCTCACTGATCAGCAGGGGCTGTTTAGCGAAGACCCCCGCAGCAACCCACAGGCTGAATTTATCTCAATGGGCCGGGCAAATAATGCCCGCCTGCATAAAATGGCCAGCAGCAGCGGAGGCTCGCTGGGGCAGGGCGGCATGAGCACCAAGCTGGCCGCCGCGCAACGTGCTGCCAGATCCGCCACCGCAACATTGATTACCAGCGGGCGCAACCCTGGCGCGCTAACAGACATTGCCAGCGCCAGAGAACAGGGGACATTACTGCTTGCCGATCAGGAGCGCATGGCGGCCCGCAAACAGTGGCTTGCAGGCCAGTTAAAGGTCTGCGGCCAGCTCACACTCGATGAAGGTGCCAGCAGGGTATTGCTTAAATCGGGTAAAAGCCTGCTAGCCGTTGGCGTAACCGCCGTTAGTGGCCACTTTGTTCGCGGCGAAGTTGTCGCCTGCATTAGCCACGATGGTCGGGAAATTGCCCACGGACTGGTCAATTACGATGCCATTGAAGCGGCAAAAATATGCGGTAAAAGCAGTTCCGATATTGAAGCAGTACTGGGCTATGTTGATGAGGCAGAATTAATCCACCGGGACAATCTGGTGCTGCTGTAGGAAAATACGCTGTAGCAGACATAAAAAAACCGGCATAAGCCGGTTTTTTTATGTCTGAATGCCCGTAAGTAAGGGGCCCCAGTTCAGATCAGATCAGATCAGAAGATATTATGCCATTGCACGAACACGGGCATTTAAGCGACTCTTATGACGCGCCGCCTTATTCGCATGAACCAGGCCTTTGGCACAGATTCGATCAATAACCGGCACAGCATTTTTATATGCTGTTTCAGCGGCAGGCTTATCCCCGGATTCAATTGCATATACGACCTTCTTTATGAACGTACGGTACATTGAACCCATGCCGACATTGCGGACACGACGTTTGATTGCCTGACGGGCACGTTTTTTTGCTTGCGGTGAATTAGCCAAAGTAATAGTTCCTAAATATAATGTCTTTGTAAATATTTACAGTCGCGCAAATATTCGCAGCGCCCACATGCAAATATTTACAAGGGCGCAGGGCCTGCATACAAATATTTACAAGGGCGCAGATTTTTCCAGTTTACCGACCTCTTGTCAAGCTAATTCGTCATTTGTGGATATCTGGCCGAAAAAACCACCGAAAAGCAGTACATTTCTTTTAATATTTGCTATTTTTCACGGCTACACGCTCAATACAGGACAACTATCCAGTACAATGCAGGGCATTCAATGCTAAAAATACAACTATGAGCGATAAAAAAGACTTTAAAGTCAACCTGGGCGACCCCATTCAGTTGCAGTTTGTACCCGAAGACAGCCGTGAGCGCCTGAACGCGAAGATTATCGGCCATGCGCCAGGCAAAAGCCTGATTATTAGCGCGCCCACTGTCAATGGAAAACTGCCACTGCTTAAGGAAAACCAGCCCTTCATTGTCCGCATGCTACAGGGTAACAATGTTTATGGCTTTGAATCAGCAGTTTTAAAATATTACAGTGTGCCCTTTCCCCACCTGCACCTTCGCCACCCGCATGATGTTGAATGCATTGTGGTACGCGGCTCCCGCAGAGTCGGCACTGAGCTCGTGGTGTCTGTTGCCACCCGTGAATCCCCTGATAAAACACGCTCTGTTTCCATGATAAACACCAGCGCAACCGGCGCATTGCTACAGACAATGGAAAAGCTGGGGAATCTCGATGATGACATCAGCATTTCAATCGAGCTCGACGTTATTAATATAAAAAAATACCTGCGTATAAAGGCCATTATCCGTAATATATCGACCCCACAGGATCGCGATGATGAAACCGACATGCTAAATAAGTATGGTGTGCAGTTTACCGGCTTAAGCGAAGACCATAAACTGGTTATTAATGCCTATGTTTATGAGCAGATCGTGCAGCATATGGATGAACACTAGTACGCCATCAAGGTTGTATTGATGAATACAATTGATTAAATATGTTACTTAAATCCACCGCCGTTGTTGGCGTAATGACCCTTTTATCACGTATTCTCGGACTCACTCGGGATATTACCTTCGCTGCTTTTTTTGGTGCCAGCGCCAGCACCGATGCCTTTTTTGTGGCCTTTAAAATCCCCAATTTTATGCGCCGCCTGTTTGCAGAGGGGGCCTTTTCACAATCATTTGTGCCGGTTTTTTCAGAATACAGGGAAACCCGGGATTTTGCAGCACTCAAAGACCTTGTTAACCATGTCACCGGAACGCTGGGTGGCTTTTTACTCGCCCTCAGCATTGCAGGCTCATTAGCCGCACCCCTGCTGGTTTATCTGTTTGCTCCGGGCTTTATAGATACCACCACCGATGCAGCAGCAGGCGGCAGCATTTCTGCGGCCGATCGCTTTCAGCTCACCAGCGACATGCTCAGCATTACCTTTTCCTATATTTTCTTTATTTCCCTCACCGCTCTTGCGGGGGGAATCTTAAACAGCTACAACAAATTTGCAGTACCTGCATTTACCCCGGTGCTGCTCAATCTGTGCCTGACAGGCGCGGCCATATGGGGCGCTGAGTATTTTACTCAACCAGTGATGGCACTGGCCTGGGGGGTTGCGCTGGCAGGCTTTTTACAGCTGTTGTTTCAGCTGCCCTTTCTAAAGCAGATTAACCTGCTGCCTGTGCCTCAGTTTAAACGCGCCCATCAGGGGGTAAAAAAAATTCAGCGGCTTATGCTGCCAGCGATTATCGGCTCATCTGTTGCCCAGATAAACCTGCTGCTGGACACCGTAATTGCCTCTTTCCTGGCGGCTGGCAGTGTTTCATGGCTGTACTATTCAGACCGCCTGGTTGAGTTTCCACTGGGTATATTTGGCATTGCACTGGCCACCGTTATTTTACCCAGCCTCTCAAAACAACACGCCCGCCAGTCAACAGAACAGTTTAATCAGACCCTCGACTGGGCGCTGAAGCTGGTAACGCTTATCGCCCTGCCCGCCTCACTGGGGCTGCTGTGCCTCTCCGCCCCCCTGCTCAGTGCATTATTCGGCTATGGCGAGTTTTCCCTGCATGACATCGAAATGTCTGCACTAAGCCTGATGGCCTACGCACTGGGCCTGCCAGCCTTTATCTATATCAAGGTGCTGGCACCTGGCTACTATGCCCGCCAGGACACCCGGACACCCATGCGCATTGGCGTTATCGCAATGATTACCAATATGTTTCTCAATCTTTTACTGGTTATCCCCCTGGTGTTGCTTGAGTTCGAAGGCCCGCACCTGGGGCTGGCTCTGGCCACTACAGGATCGGCGTATCTAAATGCCTTTATGCTCTATCGTGGGCTCAGAAAACAGGGCATCTACACGCATTTAAACGGCTGGAGCACATTACTCATTCAGGCTATTATTGCCAATATCGCCATGTCCCTGTTTCTACTTTACTACTCGCCTCCCATCAATATATGGCTTGAATGGCCTTTGCTGGAACGTGTGCCATCACTGCTTGGTTTTGTCTTTATCGCCATGCTCATTTACGCAGCGAGCCTGCTTGCCTGTGGATTCAGGCCGCGACAGCTACAACAGACCGACCCGAAACACTAATGCCCCCGGCCTGAAACCTCTTCACAGAAAGCCATTATCCGTAAAACGCGCGGCTTCATACATTAATGGCTATTTTCAGGTATAATTTACAGCTTTTTAATACCGAATTAACCTGAAAAAAAACGGGGAAATAACTCACAATGCAACTAGTCAGAGGCCTGCACAACCTGAATAAGCAACACCGCAGCTGCGCCCTGACGATTGGCAATTTCGACGGCGTACACCTCGGCCATCGACAGATTCTACAAAATCTGAAAGCCGCAGCAGACAACCTGCAATTGCCCTCCTGTATAATGAGCTTTGAGCCACTGCCACAGGAGTATTTTACGCAGCACACCGCACCCGCAAGGCTGCAACGCATCCGGGAAAAATGGTGTGCTTTGCTGGGTTCGGAGATTGATTATTTTCTCTGCGTAAAATTCAATCACCAACTGGCGCAGCTCAGTGCAGATGACTTTATTAAAGCGATACTGGTTGAACGTCTCGATGTAAAATACCTGCTGGTGGGAGATGACTTCCACTTTGGCCATCACCGTTCCGGAAACTTTGAAACGCTCAGGCTCGGCGGAGAAAAATATGGCTTTGAAGTGCATAATTCTCCCAGCCACTGCTACCAGAACACCCGTATTAGCAGTACGCGTATTCGCCACGCGTTGCAGAACGACCAGCTGGAACAGGCCGCAGAAATGCTCGGCCACGCCTATCAGTTATGTGGTCGGGTGGCCCATGGCGATAAACGTGGGCGAACCATTGGCTTTCCCACCGCCAATATTAAACTACATCGACAACGTGCCGCCGTGCAGGGGGTTTATGCCGTGCACATGACGGGGGAGAACAGGCTGTCTGCAAATGGCGTTGCAAACATTGGCAAACGCCCCACGGTAGAGGGTGAGCATTTGCAACTGGAAGTGCATTTGTTTAATTTTAGCGGCGATCTCTACGGGCAGCAGGTTTGTGTAGAGTTCAGACACAAAATACGTGATGAAAAACGCTTTAATTCTTTTGATGATTTAAAGCAACAGATTATTAAAGACAGTGAGCAGGCAAAAGCATTTTTTGCTGCATAATATAAACCGCCAGCACAGGCAAATGGATTAACTGGATACAACACTAGTGACCGATTATAAAGACACATTAAACCTCCCTGAAACTGAGTTCCCCATGCGGGGTAATTTAGCCAGGCGCGAACCCGACATGTTAAAACGCTGGCAGGAAAAAAATCTCTATCAGAAAATTCGCCAGGCCAGCAGGGGCCGCAAAAAATTTATTATGCATGATGGCCCACCCTATGCAAACGGCAATATTCATATTGGCCACGCGGTTAATAAAGTTCTGAAAGACATCATTATAAAAAGCCGCACGCTGGACGGATTTGATGCGCCTTATATTCCCGGCTGGGACTGTCATGGGCTACCCATTGAGTTAAATGTAGAGAAAAAAATTGGCAAGCCCGGACAGAAAGTTGACGCAAAAACATTTCGCGACAAGTGCCGCGAATATGCTCAGGCGCAGGTAAACGGCCAACGCGATGACTTTATTCGCCTGGGCGTATTAGGTGACTGGGATAACCCCTACCTGACAATGGATTTCAAATTTGAAGCTAATATCGTACGCACTCTGGGAAAAATAATTGACAAAGGCCATCTGCACAAAGGCAGCAAACCGGTTCACTGGTGCCTGGACTGTGGCTCAGCCCTTGCAGAAGCCGAAGTCGAGTACGAAGATAAAACATCACCGGCAATTGATGTGGCCTTCAGGGCCGAAGATAACGAGGCTTTTTTTAAGGCCTGCGACTGCGACAATAACAAGCTGCCTGTGGCCACGGTTATCTGGACCACAACACCCTGGACACTGCCCGCCAATATGGCGGTTTCACTCCACGCAGAGCTGGATTATGTGCTGGTTAAAGCCGAAACCCCTGTTGGAAAAATAAACCTGCTCCTTGGCGAAGCATTACACGAAAAAGCACTCGAACGATATGAAGCCACCCGATTTAGCGTTATTGGGCGATGCAAGGGGAGCGCGCTTGAAAATCAGCTATTGAAACACCCGTTTTATGCGCGAAGTGTCCCCATTATTCTAGGCGACCATGTAACCACTGAAGCCGGCACAGGCGCAGTACACACCGCACCCGGACACGGCCAGGATGACTACATCGTTGGCAATAAATACGGCATTGAGGTTTATAACCCTGTTGGCAGCAATGGTGTTTTCCTACCCGACACAGAGCTGTTTGCCGGGCTACATGTTAACAAGGCCAATGATGCGATTATTAAAGTGCTGGAAGAAAACGGTGCACTTTTAAAATACCGTAAACTAAAACACAGCTACCCCCATTGCTGGCGTCATAAATCACCCATTATATTCCGTGCAACACCGCAGTGGTTTATCAGTATGGATCAGAACGGCCTACGTGACAGTGCAATGAAAGCCATTGATAATGCACACTGGATGCCCGACTGGGGCAAAGCTCGTATTGAAGGTATGGTAGAGGGACGGCCAGACTGGTGCATTTCGCGCCAGCGCACCTGGGGGGTGCCAATTGCATTATTTGTGCACAAAGAAACCGGTGAACTGCACCCCAATACACAGGGCCTGATAGAAACCGTCGCCCAGTCAATTGAACAGAAAGGGGTTGATGCCTGGTTTTCTGCCAGCGCAGAAGATCTGCTTGGCGATGATGCCACAGACTATGACAAGGTAACCGACACGCTGGATGTCTGGTTTGACTCCGGTGTGACCCATGCCTGTGTGCTTGAAGACAGAGAAGAGCTCACATTGCCCGCTGATTTATACCTTGAAGGTTCAGATCAGCATCGCGGCTGGTTTCAGTCATCATTGTTAACCTCGGTGGCGGTGCGTGACAGCGCGCCTTATAAAGCGGTACTCACCCACGGATTTACTGTGGATGCCGACGGTAAGAAAATGTCCAAATCGCTGGGCAATGTGGTTCAGCCACAGAAAATTTTTAGCACCCTTGGCGCAGATATTTTACGCCTGTGGGTGGCATCGGCTGACTACAGCGCCGAGATGAGTGTATCGGATGAAATACTCAAACGAACCGCCGATTCATACCGGCGCATTAGAAACACTTCGCGTTTTTTACTCGCCAATTTAAAAGGCTTTAATCCACTCACAGACATGCTGGCTGAAAAAGATATGCTGGCGCTGGATCGCTGGGCTGTCGCAACCACACTAAATATGCAGAATGAAATCATAAAAGCATATGAGGAGTATAATTTTCATCTTATCTACCAGAAGCTGCATAATTTCTGTGCCGTCGATATGGGTAGCTTTTATCTTGATGTTATTAAAGATCGACAGTACACCACCCATAAAGATAGCGTAGCGCGGCGTTCTGCACAAACCGCTATTTATCATATCATTGAAGCCATAACCCGTTTAATGGCTCCAATTTTAAGCTTCACTGCAGATGAAATATGGTCATCTATCCCTGGCAAACGCAGCGAATCCGTCATGCTGGAAAGCTGGTACCCTGATTTATCTGAGCTGCACGATTCTGAAACCATGAACATTGATTTCTGGCGCACGGTTCAGGAAACACGCACCGCAGTAAGCAAACAGCTTGAACAGGTTCGTGTCGATGGAAAGATCGGCTCATCTCTGGACGCAGATGTTAAGCTTTACTGTAGCGACAAATTGTTTGCTTTATTGAGTACACTGGAAGATGAATTACGTTTTGTCCTGATCACCTCATATGCCAGCCTCCATCACGAAAATGAAACTACTGATATTGTTGATGATAAAAACGAGATTCTAAACCTGGAAAGCGGCGAAACGATTCGGGTGACTGTCGAGAAATCAGCACACCAGAAATGCGTGCGCTGCTGGCACCTGCGTGAAGATGTTGGCACCCATACAAAACACCCTGAGCTTTGTGGCCGTTGTGTTGATAATGTAGAAGGCGAGGGTGAAACAAGACATTATGCATGATAACCAGACACCGCAGACCTGCCCATTAAAAATCAGACAATGGGTATGGATAACATTACTCGCTATTGCTCTGGATCAGGCAAGCAAGCTGCTGGCGGAAAATTTCCTTTCATATCATAACCCAGTTGAAATCATGCCGATGCTCAACTTCACGCTGATTTATAACCCTGGTGCAGCATTTAGCTTTCTTGCCAGCCAGGGTGGATGGCAACGCTGGTTTTTTCTGATACTCACCAGCATTGTTAGCCTGTTTATTTTTCTCTGGTTAAAAAAACTTAAATCGCATCAGACATTTCAGTACATTGCGCTCGCACTTATTCTCGGGGGCGCACTCGGCAACCTGATTGATCGAGCTATTTATGGCCATGTAATCGACTTTATTGACGTTTACTACCAGCAACATCGATGGCCCGCATTTAATATTGCCGACTCTGTCATCACAATCGGCGCTTTTTTATTAATTTATGACGCACTGAAAAACCCTGATGAAAAAAGTAACGCCTGACAGCCGACTGTCCCTGCGCTTTAAACTGGAGCTTGAAGACGGCACTGAAGTAGAATCAAATTTCGAGGATGAACCGGTTGAATTTCAGATGGGTGATGGCAGTTTAACCTTTGGCATGGAAGATGCCCTTATGGACAAAACGATCGGTGATGATGTTTCAGCAACATTAAGCCCGGATATGGGTTTTGGATATGCCGATGAAAACAATATTCATATGATGCCGATTGATGATTTCCCTGCCGATATGCCACCCGAAGTCAATCAGGTTATCGCCTTTGATGGCCCGCATGAAACTGAGATTATGGGCACTGTTATTAATATTAAAGGCAATGAGGTAGAGGTAGATTTTAGCCACCCACTAGCGGATCGTATTATTAAATTTAGCGCTAAAATAATGGATATTATCTAAATCACACTCTTTCTATTACTAATCGCTAACGGTTCCTATGAAAATACAACTTGCTAACCCCCGTGGCTTTTGTGCCGGTGTAGATCGCGCTATTGAAATAGTCGAAACCGCACTGGAGATTTTTGATGCCCCCATATACGTTCGCCACGAAGTGGTGCATAACACCTATGTGGTTAACTGCTTAAAAGAGAAAGGTGCTGTATTTGTTGAAGAGCTCAGTGAAGTTCCAGATGATGCCACGGTTATTTTTAGCGCACATGGCGTATCTCAGGCCGTTCAGCGAGAAGCAAAAAATCGACAGTTAAAAGTATTTGATGCCACCTGCCCACTAGTGACAAAAGTCCATATGGAAGTGGCACGATATGCAAAATCCGACACCCATGTTGTGCTTATTGGGCATGCTGGGCACCCTGAAGTTGATGGTACAATGGGCCAGTTTGATAATAGCCGGGCACAAATTTTGCTTGTAGAGTGTGCGGAGGATGTTGAGAAACTAAAACTGGAAGCGACGGATAAGCTGGCTTATGTCACACAAACGACTCTCTCTGTTGATGACACTCTGCATATTATTTCGGCATTAAAAACCAGATATCCGCAGATTCTGGGGCCGCGCAAAGACGATATCTGCTATGCCACACAGAACCGACAGGATGCTATCAAAACCCTGACCCAGTCCTGCGATATAATTCTTGTTGTCGGCTCAACAAATAGCTCAAATTCAAACCGCCTTAAAGAACTGGCGGTTAAAAATAACATTCCTGGCTACCTGATTGATAATGCCAGCGAGCTTAAAAAAGAATGGTTTAACAACATTGAAACAGTTGGCCTGAGTGCCGGCGCTTCGGCACCTGAATTACTGGTTGAGGGTGTTGTGAAAAAAATACAGGAATGGTTTGGGGCATCGCTATCCAGTGATAACGGCCCCAGAGAAAATATTGTTTTCCATTTACCGAAAGAACTTAGAGACAGAAAAAACTGATTATTCCAGATTAAAACGCCTTAACGCCAGCAGGAGTCGATGGTTTTTGAGGCTTCTTTAGTCGCACCTTTTCGGCCAAAATTATCATAGGTTAAAACACCACAACCTGTTTTATCAAAACCGTCGGCCCCCACCTCTGTTGGTGTGCAACTGATTTTAAAACTGGTTGAAATATCACCTGATGATCCGGCTGCAATGCTATATGTGTGTTTTAATGTACTGTCCGTGGGTGTTGCCGACCATTCTTTCGATGTCCTTAACACCGAATTCAGAGTGGTGAAGCTAGTAGTATATGACGTATTGACCTGCCTGTATGTTTCCAGATCCCTTGCCATTTCAGGCAAAATCATCACACACCCTCTGTCTCTTTCCCCTTTGGATGAATAGGTTCCATATGACATCATACCGACGGTGGATAATATGCCAAGAATTGCAACTACAATCATTAGCTCAATTAGGGTAAAACCAGCTTGTTTATTCATAACCAAACGACTCTATGTGAATTTCACTCAGTAACGGACGACCAATGTACTTCTGCGAAGCATCCAGTTTTATCGTAATTAAAACACCTTTTTTAAGTGCATCTGCAGTCACGGGTCGGCCTTTATAATCCGTAATAATGGTACTACTATCATATGCAAACTGCGTTTCAGACAGTTCAATCCACTGCTTTTTTTTATCCAGACTGGCAATCGTTTTGCTCATATTAGCATAGGCGTGCAAACCTGTTTCCGCCTGCACCTGCTGACTAAAGAGCAATGCAGCACCCGAAACACACATTATTAAAAACAGTTTATTTAGTATTTTCATAATTAACACCTTATCTAAGCTGACGCCATCCCTGTCGTTTTCTAAACTCATCATCTGCTGATTCAGCAACGACATCCACACCGCCTTTAGTACCGGAGAAGTATTTGAACTCAGCAGCACCATCATTATTATTATTCAATATACCGGGGCTGGCTACGATGCCCTCTTTCGATCTTACACCCGAGGTAATTGTATCCGCACCCAGATAGCTGGCTACATCATTATCATTAATAATACCGTCCCCGTTGACATCAAATGGTGGCACAATCAGGCGGTTTCCATCATTCGCATTCAGCTCCATTATCCAGCTGGTACCACCTGAACTACAGGGGTCACTGTCAGGCGTTTGCGTCACAAATATCACTCGATTATTTCTAATAATCGGCTGCACGACAACGCGCTCCCCATACTCAGTGCCAAAACGCAAGTCTATATACCAGCCTTTATCTGTTGTCCAGTCAATGGCATATTTTGTGTCCTGTGTTTCACTGGAGGTTATACGGAATTCGCGCACAGTAGAATCGACACCGGTCACGCTAACCAGATCCTTAATCTCCTGTTGCAACAGATTGCTTCTTACCGCAGCCGTACCCGTATTATTATCCCAGATGCCATAGAATGTCTCGATGGCCGTTGACGCGCCTGAGCTTGCGCTATCGATAAGCTCAATGTATTTACCCGTTCCAAACAATACCAGCGTCTGTTCCCGTTCTACTGGATGTCGCTTAACAGCAACACCTGAGGTTATTGGCTGTACATTTCCAGCTGCATTTTTAGCAATGAAAAGCGGATTATTTGAATAGGCTATTACCCAGCTACTATCCGATGCCGAGGACACATCCACCTTCCAGAGATTACCAAACAAATCACCTGCATACAGATAGTCTGCTTTAAAATCACCATCAATATCTACTGGTGTAACCGAGGCAACACCGTTAGGACGATCTGCACCTGTTGGGTCTTCTGCCCAGCCAACACCGGTATCAAATTTTTGAATCAACTCGCCAGTAAATGCATTTACCACATAGATAACACCATTACCCGTAGTACTCGCATTGCCATCCGCCTCTGTATTGTTATACCCATTACCGAATATAACGGCCCACTCACCATTGTTCATTTTGGCAAAACTCACATCACCAATGGTATAACCCAGATCCACATCGCCATATACTTTTGTGCCTGATACGCGTGGATTATCGGTAAACTCCCAGACAACCGGTGCCGTGGTATCCAGGCTGTCCGGATCGCTAATATCCAGACCAAATACAACCTGACCACCCGCGCCAACAGATGATGCCAGCATCGTTTTCCATTTGCTATCAAACGCATCAAATACAACGGGGGAGCCATCTACATAGAAATTATGTCCACTGTTGTATCTAACGGACGTTAGCTGATTTAGTTTATTGACTATCGGACCTGGAATATAAGCGAATTGTTCAACACCTGTATCGCTGTCAAAAGCATGCAACATGCCGTCATTTGTGCCCACGTAAACCATACCTGTGCGGTTTCTATTATCAAACTTATACTGGCTATACCTTGCTGATTCAATCGAATTAGGATAGAAAAAGGATGGCGCACCCACAAAAGCAGGAGCCGAATTAATGACATCACCCAGACTGGTTTTTTTACCCAGGCTGACTGTTCCTGCAAAATCAACCACATCATTACGAATTCTAAAACTGCCTCCTGACTGATCGGCTTCCTTGCTGTGATCTCCTCGAATATAATCCATTCTGTCCTGGCCTATAGCCGTAGCTTCCGGGAGTAATGTATCTGGATTTAGTTTCAGCGCTTCCTGCTGCGAGACACCGAGGTTTGACAACACATCAAATGTTACGGGTACAAATGTATCCGTATTCATTGTATAAATACTACGTGCTGCAAAACCAAGATTTGCCAGTTCTTCTGCTGCACTCCATTCGTCTTTACACAACTCACCCAGCGTTGGAAAACCTGTACATTCCACTGGGGAATCGTCTATACCATCTGGCGCGCCGATGGGCCGTATATCAATCGGGCCATCCTGAATGGGCACTGAAAAAATATCCCCTGACCAGCCATTAGAATTAAATCTGGCCTGATACAGACGACTATTCGCGTTTAATGTACCTGAGTTAAGGGCAACCGCTGCCGCAGAACTAATACGTGAGGCGATTGCAGAGATAGCGCTGATAAGGCGCTGAGAAACCTCAGAAGGTGTTGATGCAGAAGCGAATATACCCGCACTGTTATAAGCTGCATGCCATAAATCATCAACATTATCAGCACCATTACTAACTGGCGAGCCCCAGTTACCGTTTTTGTCTGGCACACCAGATACTGTCCAGTTGCCACCAGATGCATTTAAATCCGGGTTTCCATCGCCATCTGCATCTGTTAAAGAACCCGTAACACCGAAAGCAACAGTAAAAGTAACCATGTGCTGGATCGTTGTCTTATTGCCTGGCTCAGCTGGGTCAAGTGCAACCAGAGGTAAATCACTTTCCAGTGGCAGATCAGGTTTTACATTATCCGGGAATGGACTTAAATCCAGCTTATAATACTTATAAGCAACATCTGAAACCGTATTGTTTTTACCATCGCCATCCGGATCACCGACACTAAAACTACTGTCACTGTTCCAGATACCATCGGTAAATAAAATGGTAAAATTTTTCTGGCATGAATATGCTATGGGAGTGCCCTGGCTTAATTTATCATTATAATATCGGCCAGCTCGATCAAGTGCGGAACGCAATGGTGTACCTTTTTTAGGTTGATCGAAGGCAAAATATTTTTCTTTAATTAGTTCATTGTGCGCGGTTAGATTAGTTAAAGACGGGATTGGCATTTCGCGAAAGATACTGCCTGTTCCACTGTAGTTGTTTAATACTGTCATACCAAATCTAAACGTTGGCTGAGCATCTATAACCTCGGCAATGGCGTTTTTAACCGAGAAAACACGACGCCGATAATATTGATACCAGTTGGCTATATTCTGTGTGGCTTCGCTAATAACCCGGCAGCCTGCCCCTCCTGTAGCACCAATATAGGTTGCTGCATTTGCCTGATCAGCAACAATCTGATCACGTATCGTCTTAACCGCGCCAGGACTACCTAATACATTATAACATCCGGAACCACTAATGCTCGCATCACCGATTATCGTTTCATTTAAACCTCGCGAAGCACCTGATTTTATCGGATTATAAGCAATTAGATGCACATCAACCGATGAGCTGAAAACGGTTAACTGCACATGCGAATCCCACAGATCTACCTCCCCATTAACCACATCGCTGGCGATGCTGTTGCCTAATGCTGTTGATGCATAACCGGTCTCATCAAAATTATTGCCTCGGTCAGGTCGACTCCCCGTATAACCCGAGTCATCGATCCAGACTTCATAAATAAATGCACCATTATTCGCATCACCATCCGCAGCTAAATTTCGAGTTATGCCGTATCCATTCTGTGTTGAAAAAGGGTCGGAGCGCACCGCTGTAAACGTTGCATCCGCACATGCTGTGCCACTCGTGTCACAGGGGCCATCCCAGGGCTCATAAACAATATTCGGGTTGTAGTATATTCTGTTTAAACCATTTGCCCTGCCACGCCAGTCAACATCCAGTGGGTGATTGTTCGAATCTGCGCAGTTCTCCGTCCAGCCAAAATAATAATTATTATCACAGCTGTTTCCATATACATTATCGCTATTGCCAAAAATATAACCATAGCCACCATCATTTCCATCCGAGCCGCTAAATTCAGCAGAATACAAAGTGCCTGTTGTGTTACGACTTGATGTACCACCGCTGTCGAAACTGCCATTTCTTATCGGATCAGGGTCATAATTAATCCAGCGCCAGTGAGCCGGTGTCATAAACTCCCAGTCCATTGAGCCTGAGTCATCACTAACGAAAAACACATTCGGCTGAACCGAAGAACCTAAAAATAACGGAGTATTTGCCAGACCTAAATTTATCGGCCCCGCCGCATGAGTTGCCGACGAAAAAAACACGACTACTGAAAAAGTCGCCAGATGAAAAAATTTATGGCTAAATTTAACTAATTGCTGTCTCATAACTTTGCTCCGTATACCTGACTCATGCTTCGTTGCATCTTAATCTTTATTAAAAAAATCATATTAATTTATCGGCTGTAAATAGGTTGTCTGCAAAACCACGGTCGCATTATCATCGATACCGGTGCTATAGGCTGTGATGCGATACATTGCACTGCGCCCCTTTGCCAGGGTTTCAAAATCAATGCCTTCGCTGTCTGCTGCTACGGCTCCCAGTGATTCTATGAAATATCGCGGGTCCGTTTTACAACCCACATCTGCAGCACCATTAATTAAAAAACCACCGTAGGACCATGTAAAATTGTTGTTCTGCCAGAATCCATTAAGCTGTAACTCGGGATTTTGTATTAACGCATTATTCACTTCCCAGACCTGTGATGAAGCCTGCTGTGGGTTTGAGGTCACTTCATAAGCCGGCCCTGGCAATCCACCCAGCCAGATCTCGCCTGCTCTTATTGCTGCCTCTGCACATTGAAAAGCATTACCTCTGTTTTTCATGCTTCCCTGAATTGAAATATCGGTAATATTAGTGCGCATAGCGGCAACACCTAACAGGGTAAAGATCATCATCAGTACAATCGTTGTAATAAGCACGGCTCCAGACTGCTTGCCCGCAAACTGCCCTTTCGTTAATTTCGATTGCATATTAAACATAATTTTTTCCATTTCAGGTACGCTTACCAATCATTCTGTTGCGAACAACAAAAGTAGAAGAATAAATTGATCGTGAAAATCTATCTGTTTTGCTATAAGTCTGGTCAGAAGCGCCTGGCAGGGTATAAACTTTTGTAACGTTCTTACCATATATTTGCTCCCTTGAGCGCATAATAAAACTAACCCGTACACTCACCACTCTTGGCCAGAGACAATTCACGGTTACAGGCACCGACAATGGATCAGGGCAGGTTGCCTGTATATCACCAGCAGTTAAATACCGGCTTGCTACATTACGCAATACAACACTATCTTCAATTCCGTAATCCAGCATCATATGCTCAACACCTTCAACCAGGGGGCTGGAAATACCATCAATATTTCTATACAGGGTAGGAATACCCTCACCGTTATTTGAAATATAATAACTTGTTGTAGCCACACGCCTCAACTCTGCAAAACCTTCTTTGTCAATTCCAAACTCTTTGGTCATCGTTCCCTGAGAATTACTATTTGCACCTGCAGCTGCAGCCCGCCCAATATTACCCAGATCAATTGATGCATCATCACTGGTCACTTTAAATACTTCTGCATTTTTGCAGGTAGAAGCCACCGCATAATTATTCGTTGTGATTCGTACATCTGTATTGGCAGGAATCGCCAGAGTATATTGTGTATCACCATATGTTCTTCCAGACCTAAGCACATAAGACTCACCCACACCACCGCGTAAGGTAACTGCATCAGAACCTGTTGTCATACCTGTCAAATTAAGACTCAAATCAGGGGCCGGGAACCAGCCCGCACCATTTGCGTCATAGCCCAGTATTTCATGACCTGCAAAAAAATCGGCATCTGCAACATATTTTGCTGCTGTTTGAGCACTGTTAAGTACAATATTATAAGAGGATTCAGTTTGTGCTACTCGATCTTCAGGGCGAATCGTCTGAAAACCATCAATTGTACGACAGCCCATAACCCCTACACCCCGCAAACTGGTACCAATAAACTCCGCTGCCATTTTTGCGCTGGTTTTCATTTCCAGCTCAGAGGTCGTGCTTCTAAAATCCTCTCTGTTTGACACCTGCATCGTAATCGCTGAACTGAGCACCAGAACACCCAGTGTCATCGCCACCAGCAACTCCAGCATAGAGTAGCCAGACTGATTTAATTTGCACCTGTGTTTCTTTAATAAATTCATAGCGATATACTTTATGGCTGAAAAATCATCTGATAGGTTTTGTTATAAATCCCACCATTTTTATCAAGCTCATCCCATGTCAGCGTGACATTAAAAATAATATCTTCTTTTGCTGCTGTTCCTGAAACTCTCACAATAGTGACGATAGGGTTTTTGTTCGGCATAAAAGTATCCAGTTCAACGCCAATAAAGTATTTAGTTAAATCGACCAGATCTGAACCACTGCAACCATTTGAAATACATGCTGGAGCAGAGCCGGATGCAGTAGAAACAGAGATGGCATCAAAATTATTCGAACTATCATTAATGTTACTGACACTGGAACGCAGCAGCTCAGTAATATTCCAGACTCTCTGTGCCGCTGTTGTTTCTATATTTGTTTCTTCTGCCTTTAGCTGTGATCGCAACATCATTGATGTTGAGCCGAGCATACCGATAGTTAATATAAACATCGCCACCATGACTTCAATGAGTGTAAAGCCAGCAGATTTTAATCTATGAGTATTCATTAGCAATCATTCGCTGTAACTGAATTTTTTCTGAAATTTGTCTGCCCGGAAACACTGACCGTGATATCTCTACGTGCATAGCCGTTTGCCGATACACCGCTGCAAACCTGAAAACCACCGGCTGTTCCATCTTTTAACTCCCCTGTGTGAGAAAATAAGACGACCTGTGAAAAATCATTCGTTAGCCCCAATGGTGCAAATGGCCCTGGGGTTATAGTCACACTTGTATTGTCATCAATATGCTTTACCCAGATAAGCTCATTCTGCGATTCCAGAAAATTACCATCCTGGTTACGATCAACCATAATCAGCCAGCCTTCATTCCAGTTACCGGCCGTCAGGCTGCATCTGGCATTTCCATCTGTATTGCTATCGGTTGTTATGCTGCTACAGACCACCACATCACGACCACTGGCAATCGCCTCGGCTCGAGCTCTTTTTAATGACAGAGTCAGGTCGGTGGTAATATCTGCAAGCTGATTAGTGGTAACCATACTATTAAATGAGGGAAGGCCAATGGCGACAAGCGTACCCATCATGCCAATCACCACCATTAGCTCAAGCAGAGTAAATCCAGATTGTGTATGTTTTTTCATGCTTATATTTAAGACCATCTCTAAAGGCTTTTCATAAATATAGGGATGGAGTCAGAATTATCTCTGATAAGCGGCGAAAACCAGGCAAACTTATACCGCCTGTCCATTATTGGTCTTTTGGGTAACCCGTATGAATAGTCCGACACAGCCAGAATATGCTTAAAGCCCGCCATAGCGGGCTATGCAACAATAAGCGCATATACGCTGGCTGTTAAACCTAGAAAAATCAGTTGAGTCACGAAAGTATGCACAACTTCTTGATTCGTATAGCTATATGAAAAAAGTGTTCATCACCAATAAGGTGACTTCACATTTTTTCATTACGCTATCCAAATCAATAACTTGCACATCTTTTTCGCGCCCAACTGATTAATCTAGGTTAAACCTGGATTAGCGGAAGATAAAAACAAACCAGCGGCACTGTAACAGACAGATACAAATAGCTGGCTTAAGTTGATTTAGAGAAATTTTAACGAATAAATAAGGCGGGTCTATCTATGCCTGGCTGGCATCAAACTAATTGATTCAGATTCACTAGCCAGCAATATGCTGATACCCTGGTTGCATAAGACAGTGTGTTCCTGCCACAACCCGACCACTGCAAAGCGCAATGCACCTGCATAGATTAAAAGAATGGCGAATGCTTTATCGCGTACAGGATTTAGCGCCAGCAGGAATCTGCTGACTTCCCCGCTTCTGCTATTGCTCCTCTGCGGCCAAAATTATCATAGGTCAACATACCACAGCCAGACGCATCCAGGCCGGCTCTTCCTTCAGCCGGAATACAGTTGAGCGTAAAGCCCTGGCCTGCATTTGTTAAAACAATTTCATAGGTGTGCTTTAAAGTCGTGTCCTTTGGCGGCGAGGACCATTCTCTGGATAATTTCAATACACTGTTTAATACATTGAAACTAGCCGCATAAGCCCCATTTACCTGCTTATAAATCTCAAGATCTCGAGCTATTTCGGGTAAGATCATTACACAGCCCCGATCACGATCGCCTTTAGCTACGTGCGCTCCATAAGACACCATGCCGATGGTAGATATCACACCCAGAATAGCAACAACAACCATCAGTTCAACTAAGGTAAATCCGATCTGTTTATTCATAACTTTATCCTGCGGCTCAATATAGCCCTCTTATATTTGTTTCTCAGTTAATGGTCGAGCAAAACCCCATAAACAAACTGCCCATGAACCTGTAACTATCCGGCTTTCAGCGAACAGGTTACAGGTTCCGTTTATTACCTGAGCTGACGCCATGACTGACGCTTTCTATACTCAGCCGCTGCAGACTCCAGCACCACATCTACACCACCGCTTGTACCCGAAAAATATTTAAATTCTGACGGCGTATTCCTGTTATTTAAAATACCCGGGCTTGCCACAACCCCCTCTTTTGATCGAACACCTGAGGTAGTTACTTCTCCATTAAGATAATCAGCGATATCATTGGCATTAATAATCCCATCACCATTAACATCAAACGGTGACTCAGCCAGTCGACTGCCATCATTGGCATTAATCTCCATAATCCAGCTAGTACCATTTGCGTTACAGGTACCGCTGCCGCTCGGTGTCTGTGTTACAAATATCACTCGATTATTTCGAATAATGGGTGTTACCACGACCTCCTCGCCATATTCCACTACATCTTCAAGGCGTAAATCCATATACCAGCCTTTATGACGTGTCCAGTCAATGGCATATTCGCCATCACCTTCAAAGGCACTGGTGGTAATTCGAAAATCGTTGCCTCCTACACTGACCTGCGCGAGAATTTTCTGCTGCAATAAATTAACTCTCTCTGCCACAGTTCCCGTACCATCGTCCCATATACCATAGAATGTTTCGATATCTGAATCTATCGTGCCGCTAACCGCATCTTCTAGCTCTATATATTTACCTGTACCAAATAAAACCAGTGTCTGATCTCGATTAACCGGATGGCGCTTCACTGCCACACCGGATGTAACTGGCTGTACTTTATCAGAGTCGAGTGCATCTTTAGCGACAAAAAACGCTTTCCCTTCATAGGCTATTTCCCAGTTACTGGCCGTTGCAGAAGTCACATCTACTTTCCACAGGTTACCAAATAAATCACCTGCATAGAGATAGTCGACTTTAAAGTCCCCATCCATATCCACTGGTGTCACGGATGCAATCCCATTGGGTCGTTCATTCGATAGAAGGCTACCATCTGGTTGGCGCACACCGGACGGATCATCTTCCCAGCCTGTACCGGTGTCAATTTTTCTAATTAATGCACCGCTAAAAGCATTTACAATATAAATAACACCATTACCCGAAGCACTTTTATTGCCATCATCTTCGGTATTATTATACCCATTACCAAAAATAACCGCCCACTCTCCATTGTTCATTTTGGCAAAACTGACATCGCCTATGGTATAGCCCAGATCTTCATCACCATATTTTTTGGTACCGTTCACGCGGGGGTTATCGGTAAACTCCCATGCAAAACTACCCGGACCTGCAAAATTTTCCGGATCAGTGACATCCAGGCCAAACACACCCTGCCCACCAGCACCCACTGAGGAAGCGAGTATGCTTTTCCAGCCGCCCTGATAGGCATCAAAGACAATGGGAGAACCGTCA
>UOFG01000047.1_pt1 | contig 23150 bp, 19 predicted proteins | sample 1988411 | NCBI WGS metagenome assembly UOFG01 (sample SAMEA4712194, study PRJEB27164) | hydrothermal vent metagenome | biome: marine basaltic hydrothermal vent biome; feature: marine hydrothermal vent; material: mineral | place: Pacific Ocean | collected 2011-06-14/2011-07-23 | depth 1689 m
AGCCAGCCTCAGGCGATGCCAGAAAAACCACCGCATTCGCAATATCCTGCGGATCACCCAGCCTGTTCAATGGAATCTGTGCAATGAGCGCATCGCGTTGCTTTTCAGGCAACTCGCGGGTCATATCTGTGTCAATAAAGCCGGGAGCCACCGTATTCACCGTAATATTGCGTGAGCCAATCTCACGTGCCAGTGATTTGCCAAAGCCCAGCATACCCGCCTTGGCTGCTGCATAGTTGGTCTGGCCCGGGTTACCGGTTAAACCCACGACCGATGCAATATTAATAATGCGCCCCTGGCGTGCTTTCATCATCGGGCGAACAACAATTTTCGACATTTTAAAAACTGACGTTAAATTCGTCTGAATAATGTCATTCCACTGCTCATCTTTCATCATCATTAAAAGATTATCACGGGTGATTCCGGCATTATTAACCAGAATGCTAATGTGACCAAACGCATCCGCAATCGATTTGGTCACATCTTTTATAGACGCATCATCCGCCACATTAAGGCACATACCTTTGCCACCAGAAGCCGACAAATACTCTGTAATATGCTGCGCACCACTCTCAGATGTTGCCGTGCCAATAACCACCGCCCCCGCAGAGGCTAATGTTTCAGCAATCGCTCGCCCAATACCTCGACTAGCACCGGTAACCAGTGCAACCTCATTTTCTAAACTCATAACTGGTTCTACCCTAATTCTGCTAGCGCTGCTTTCAGGCTGGCAATATCATTCACTGAAAAATGTGAAATATCTTTATTAATACGTTTATTCAGGCCCTGCAACACCTTGCCCGGACCACACTCTACAGTCGCTTCAACGCCCTCGCCAGTCAGTTTATTCATCGAGTCGACCCACCGCACCGGATTATGTAACTGCTTTACCAGTCCTTTTTTAATATCCGCCCCTTTGGAATGCGATTTTGCACTCGCATTCTGTACTACTTTTATCTCGGTTTTTTTCACCCTGACATTTTTCAGATAGACGGACAGCTGTTTGGCAGCCCCCTCCATTAAGCGAGAATGAGACGGTACACTTACGGGTAATTTTAATGCCCGCTTTGCACCTGACTCTTTTGCTATCGCCATTGCTGTTTCAACCGCCTGCACATTGCCCGCAATCACCACCTGGCCAGGGGAATTGAAATTAACCGCCTGCACTGCAAAGTTATCATCACTGCAGGTCTCACAAATTTCAGTAATAACACGGTCTTCCAGCCCAAGAATGGCCGCCATTGCACCCACGCCTTCGGGTACGGCCTGCTGCATTAAACGGCCCCGTTCAGCAACCAGTTCAACCGCACGATCAAACTCAATAGAGCCCGCGCACACCAGCGCCGAGTACTCCCCCAGGCTATGACCCGCATATATCGCAGGGGGTTGCGACAAGTGTGCTGTTAGAATTTCATACACCGCAACACTTGCAACCAGCAGTGCCGGCTGAGTGATTTCAGTTTTATTCAGCTCTTCTACCGGCCCTTCCTGCACGATTTTCCATAAATCATAACCGAGTATTTCAGATGCTTTATCAAATAGCTCATTCACCACAGGATATTCTTCTGCCAGCTCAGCCATCATGCCCACAGACTGAGAGCCCTGCCCCGGAAATACACATGCAAACTTCATAAATTCACCTTATTATCAGATGCAAAAAAGGTTACTACGAACCGTCGCAGAAAACCGTTTTTGCCTTTACAGCCCCAGAACATCCTGCATATCATACAGTCCATTTTCTTTCGTTTGCAACCACCTGGCTGCACGCACCGCACCTTTTGCAAACGTCATTCGACTGGATGCTTTATGTGTGATCTCAACCCGCTCCCCTTCCGTGGCAAACATCACGGTATGCTCACCCACAATATCACCTGCGCGAATTGTTTCAAAGCCAATGGTATCCGCTTTACGGGCACCGGTATGGCCTTCTCGGCCATACACCGCACAATCATTTAAATCTCGGCCCAGGGTATCGGCAATCACCTCACCCATCCGCAATGCGGTGCCAGAAGGCGCATCCACTTTATGTCGATGATGCGCCTCAATTACTTCTATATCGTAATCTTCATTAAATATGGCCGCCGCTGTTTGCAGCAGCTTCAGGCACAGATTCACACCCACGCTCATATTCGGCGCAAAAACGAGCGCGATCTCCTGCGCAGCGCCACTGATGAGCAGCTTTTGCTCATCATTAAAACCCGTTGTGCCAATAATAATTTTTTTATTACTGGCTTTGCAAACCTGTAGGTTATCCAGTGTATTTTCAATCGATGTAAAATCAATTAATACATCAAAATCATTCACTACCGCTGCAATATCATCCACCAGCTTAACACCCAGTTTACCGATGCCCGCAATTTCACCAGCATCCGCACCTACCAGGCTAATGCCAGAACGCTCAATCGCCGCTGAAACACGGCAATCAGCCGTCTGGTTACAGGCTTCAATTAAGGTCTTCCCCATGCGCCCGGCTGCGCCAGTCACTGCAATTCTTAGCATGCTTAAATTCCTGTTTATTTTACTGTTCGGGCCGCCTCAGGCCTGTTATTTAGAAAGAAGAGCACAAAGAAAGCCACAGGCTACCAGCTGATATAACTGTATCCCTGCTCCTGCAGTTCCATTAAATCAACCGCGCCCACATTAACCACTTCTACAAAATCATGTAAATCATCTTTCGTCCAGTTAAGCGATTTCATTGTATTTCCACAGGCATGGAACCTGATCCCATAATCAGCCAGGCTCTTTACTTTTTCCTTAGTATGCTCTGACACAGTCCGCAACGGCTTTTTAGCTAATATATGCAAACCCGGGCCAATGGCCGTAACAACGATCGTGACATTATCATTGTATTTGCGTAACACCTCGGCCACCGAAAAAAGAACGCCATTATGATAGCTCTGTTCCGCTTTATTAAACTGGTACACCACATTATGATCCGTTGGGTCCCCCGGGAAACGCATTACCTCAACATCGCCAACGGTTTCTGCAGATGCCTGACGAGCCGTTACCAGGCCAGCAGTAAGCCCCGCCAAAGTGGTGGTCACAGTGGTTAGCAATCGTCTTCGCGTAATCATCCAGCTACTGTCCTCTCGGTATCATCACAAATCAGAGCTTCATATCATCAAAGAATTTTTTCACACCATCCACCCATGAGCTCCCCTGCGGGTTATGGTTTTTATTATCAGCATGCACACTCTTCTCAAACTCCCTGAGCAGATCTTTCTGTTTTGCCGTTAACTTAACAGGGGTTTCTATGACCACCTTACAGATCAGATCGCCCACTGCACCACCACGCACTGGCTTAACTCCTTTGCCTTTCAGGCGGAACAGGCGGCCGGTCTGCGTTTCACCCGGAATTTTCAATTTAACCCGACCATTGAGCGTGGGCACTTCAAGCTCGCCCCCCAGTGCGGCAGTCGCCACACTGATGGGCATCTGACAAAGCAGGTTATTATCATCTCGCTCAAAAATCTGATGCGGTTTAACGCGCATCTGCACATATAAATCCCCCGGTGGCCCTCCATTTTCCCCTGCTTCACCCTCACCTGAAAGGCGAATGCGATCTCCATTATCAACACCTGCTGGCACCTTAACAGAAAGCGTTTTACGCTCTTCAACCCGCCCCTGACCATGACAGGCATTGCAGGGATCAGAAATCGTTTTCCCCTGACCATGGCAGTGTGGACAGGTTTGCTGAACAGAAAAGAAACCTTGCTGAATGCGCACCTGACCTGTACCCCCACAGGTTGTACAGGTCGTCGGTGAAGAGCCTTTTTTAGCACCACTCCCATCACAGGTTTTACAACCCACCAGTGTTGGGATTTTAATTTTTACCGTGGTCCCGGCGACTGCATCTTCAAGGCTCAGCTCCATATTATAACGAAGGTCGGAGCCACGATAGGAGCGACTACGACCACCGCCGCCACCGCTGCCGCCAAAAATGTCACCAAAAACATCGCCAAAAATATCGCTGAATCCCGCACCGCCCGCACCATATCCTGCCCCGCCACCCGCAGATGGGTCTACACCGGCATGGCCATACTGGTCATAGGCCGCACGTTTCTGTGCATCCGACAGGATATCGTAGGCCTCCTTTCCTTCCTTAAACTTTTCCTCCGCTTCCGGATTTTCCTGGTTTCTATCAGGATGGTGTTTCATTGCCAGACGCTTAAAGGCTTTTTTTATCGCCGCTTCATTCGCGTCTTTAGATATACCCAGAACTTCGTAATAATCTCTTTTTGACATGCGCTTCTGTCTCTGTCCTGTCACTTTAAATTATGTTTTAAACCGCAGATAATACATTTGGCCCTGAAAAAACTTTTCAGGGCCAAACACACAAAATGCCCAGCTAAATAGCCAGGCACTCTGTTAATGGCAAATGCCTGAGCAAAGGCTTATTTGTCTTCCTTCACTTCTTCAAACTCAGCATCAACCACTTCATCTTCTGCTGCTTTACCTGCTGTTGCACCCTCATCTGCTGGCGCTGCACCTTGCTGCTGTTGCGACTGAGCATAGGCTTTTTCAGCAATCTTACCCGCCACTTCGGTCAATGCCGTGGTTTTCTGCTCGATAAGCCCCTTATCATCACCCGCAACCGCTTCTTTCAGCTCAGTGATTGCGGCTTCAACAGCTGTTTTTTCGCTTTCTTCAACCTGATCATCAAGGTCTTTCAGCGATTTTTCAGTGGCATGAATCAGACCATCCGCTGCATTTCGCGCTTCAATCAGTTCTTTCTGTTTACGGTCCTCATCGGCATGTGCTTCAGCATCCTTCACCATTTTTTCAACTTCTTCATCAGACAATCCTGAAGAGGCTTTAATAACGATGGACTGCTCCTTGCCTGTTGCCTTATCTTTGGCCGACACATTCAATATACCATTGGCATCGATATCAAAGGACACCTCAATCTGTGGTACACCACGAGGGGCCGGTGGAATATCCGCCAGATCAAAACGACCCAGTGACTTGTTACCCGAAGCCATTTCCCGCTCGCCCTGCAGCACATGCACGGTGACCGCGCCCTGATTATCATCTGCGGTTGAAAACACCTGAGCCGCTTTGGTCGGAATCGTAGTATTTTTCTCAACCAGTTTGGTCATTACACCGCCCATGGTTTCAATACCCAGCGACAGCGGGGTTACATCCAGTAACAAAATATCATTTACATCGCCACCCAGCACTCCGCCCTGAATCGATGCACCTATTGCAACGGCTTCATCCGGGTTTACATCTTTACGTGCTTCTTTTCCAAAGAAATTCTTAACCGCTTCCTGAACCATTGGCATACGGCTCTGACCACCCACAAGAATCACATCATTGATTTCGCCCACACTCAGACCGGCATCCGCCAGGGCTGTTTTACAGGGGACAATCGTACGCTCAACCAGATCTTCAACCAGCGACTCCAGTTTAGCGCGGGTCAATTTCAGGTTAAGATGTTTTGGTCCTGATGCATCTGCGGTAATATAAGGCAGATTCACATCCGTTTGCTGGCTATTAGACAGTTCAATTTTTGCCTTTTCAGCGGCTTCTTTCAGGCGTTGCAAGGCAAGCGGGTCATTATGTAAGTCCATACCACTATCTTTTTTGAACTCATCAGCCAGATAATCAATCAGGCGCATATCAAAATCTTCACCGCCCAGGAAGGTATCACCATTGGTCGCCAGCACTTCAAACTGGTGTTCACCATCAATTTCAGCAATTTCGATAACAGAGACATCAAAAGTACCCCCACCCAGATCATATACCGCAATGGTTGAGTCGCCCTTAAGCTTCTTGTCCATACCATAGGCCAGTGCCGCCGCCGTTGGCTCATTAATAATTCGTTTTACATCCAGACCGGCAATTTTGCCTGCATCTTTAGTGGCCTGACGCTGTGAATCGTTAAAGTAGGCCGGTACAGTAACAACCGCTTCAGTCACCTCTTCACCGAGAAACTCTTCTGCTGTCTTCTTCATTTTTTGTAGAATACGCGCAGAAACCTCCGGTGGTGCCATTTTCTCGCCATGCGCTTCAATCCAGGCATCCCCATTATCAGCTTTAATGATGTTGTATGGCACCAGTTTGATATCGCGCTGAACCACGTCCTCGTCAAATCGACGACCGATCAGTCGCTTAACTGCGAAGAGTGTATTTACAGGATTTGTAACCGCCTGACGCTTGGCCGCCTGGCCGACCATCACCTCATCACCTTCACCAAATGCAACAATTGAAGGAGTGGTACGATCACCCTCTGAATTTTCAATAATTCGAGGTGAATCACCATCCATAATAGCGACACAGGAGTTTGTAGTCCCCAGGTCGATGCCAATAATTTTCGCCATGATTTGCTCCAGAAATCTAAATTTTTAACTTATCCCATAAATAGGGGCGGGTTTATATTTTTCAAGCGGATATCACCAGTAGAACGTGTAAAAGGCCATAAAAACATCCGATTAGTCGTCAACTGAAATCCGAGTTCAGTTTGAATTTGGGTTATTCTTCAGCTTTGGACACCACAACCATCGCCGGCCTGACCAGACGATCATTTAACAGATAGCCTTTCTGCATAACGTCCATTACCGTATTGGGTTCACAGTCTGCAGCGGGCTGCATTGCCATGGCCTGATGATGCTCCGGGTTAAACTTCTCCCCTTCAGGGTTTAGCTCAACCACATTAAATTTTTCAAACACACCGGTGAGCATACTCAGTGTCATTTCACTGCCCTCACGCAAGCTCTCCACACTGGCATTATCCTGATCGGTTGCCATAATACCCAGCTCAAGGCTGTCCTTTACCGCCAGCAACTCTGAAATAAACTTTTCCAGCGCAAATTTATGCGCATTTTCCAGATCTTTCTGTGTTCTACGTCGAATATTATCCATTTCAGCTTTGGTGCGCAGCAGTTGATCCCAGTTTTCAGTGGCTTTTTTCTCTGCCAGATCCAGTCTGTCCATTAACTCATCAGCCGACAGCGCTTCACTTTCAGTTTCACCAACATCCTGGAGAATTTCTTCAGCAGGATCCTCCAGTGCTTCATTTTCAGGGGGTTTATCGAGGATTTCCTCGTTTGACATTGCCAGTCTCCATCAAAATTACAGGTCTGCTGGGCATATGGGGACTATCATCCGGGAATGCAAGGGAAAAACATAAATTTTATCCTCAAGCACAACGCAACCGCCAGGCCACCTCACCCGGACACATGAGGCGGAGCAGATGTACATCTGGTATTATCTGAAGTCAACAAACTCATCAAAGCAGAGATTATGTATTTCAGGCTGTTCTTGCTCTTTATCGCGTTATTTTCGGGGGTATTAACGAGCCTGTCTGCCGCTAAAGCCGCAGAAACAGTTAAAAAAACGGCCATAGAAAACCCGATAGATAAACCCACCATAGATAGACATGGGCCGGCCCCATGGATAAAATACCACGAAGTCAGGCTTCCCGATGCGCTGCCACTCGATGAAATTACCGGTGGATCATACTATGCACTGGTAGACAACCAGATTCGCGTTACTGAAAAAAACACCGAATTCTACTCCCACTATGCTGAGCTAGTCGTCAATCAACAGGGCCTGGAGCAGGTTTCTCTGGTGAACATTAAATTTGATCCCACCTATGAAACCCCCACTCTAAACACACTGCGTATACGTCGTGGCAAAAAAATCATCGACAAACTCAACACCGCACAGATATCTCTTCTGCAACAGGAAACAGAACTGGAAAACCTGATCTACAATGGCCGCCTCACTGCAAACATTATCCTTGATGATGTGCGGGTGGGTGACATTGTTGAATACAGCTACACTATAAAAGGCACTAACCCCGTATACAACAATATATTCTCCTATGAGCGCTTCATTGAATGGTCTGTTCCTGTTCATCAGCAAAAAGTCCGTATGCTCTGGGGCAAGCGAGCCCCCCTGTATGTAAAAAAGATAAACAGCAATATTAAAATAACCGAACGCAAATCAGGTGCTTTTACAGAATACTCAGCAGAGACAGACGATGCGAAAACACGCACTGTAAACAACCAGTTACCCAGGTGGTATGACCCTTATGGCGTGATTTACTTCAACGAAATAAAAAACTGGTCCGATGTAGCTCGCTGGTCAGTCCCGCTGTATGAAAATGCCATAGGGACCAGCCCGCAAATCCGGCGAATAAGCCGGGATATCCGCAACAAATACAGCGACCAGGGCCAGCAAATAGTGCAGGCACTGAAAATTGTACAGGGCGACATTCGCTACCTCGGCATTGAAACGGGCGTTAACTCACACAAACCCACACCTGCAGGCCAGACACTTCAACGCCGATACGGTGACTGCAAAGATAAAACCGTGCTCTTTATATCCCTGCTGAAAGCCCTCAATATACAGGCACGCCCTGCACTTGTCAGCACCCGCCGCACCGCTGCCCTGGCAGAGCAGCCCGCCTCCATCGATGCATTTAACCACGTGCTGGTGAAAGTGTGGCACAACAATGAAATATTCTGGATAGACCCTACCCGACAATACCAGAACAACAAACTAAAAGAGGTTTATCAGCCTGATTATCGTTATGCTCTGGTTGTCGATCCCGCAACCGTTCAACTGGAAAAGATGAACGACAGCAGCGCAAATACACGCCTCGAAATCAATGAATATTTTGATCTATCAAAAGGCGGTGCAAAGGATGTAGAGTTTAAGGTTAACAGCCTCTATTATGGATACAATGCAGAAAACCTTCGCAGCCAGAGCGCAGATAAAGGCCTGAAGAAAATACAGGACAACTACCTGGAATTTTACCGATTTTATTACACATCGGTTGAGCCTGTGGAAAAGCTTGTGCTATTAGAGGAGCAGAGCGCTGAAGCCATTCAGCAAAACGAGAAATATCGACTGGATAAATTCTGGGAAACCGACCATAAAAAAGAACAGTATAATGCCAGTTTTTATGCCACATCCATGCTCACAAGCCTGCCAAAACCGGAGCAGTTAAAAAGAAACTCTCCCTACGAGTTTCAGTACCCAAACAATATAAAACAGACAATTAAAGTGCTGTTCAAACCAGGCAACTGGTCATTTGAAGGCGAAGAATTCACCCTGGATAACGCCTTTTTTTATTATCACTACACCTCAGAATACTACCCGGCGAACAACACCCTGAGGCTCAGTTATGAGTTTAAATCTCACACAGATCACATTCCAGCAAAAGACATAGATGCCTATATGGAAGCCCGAAAACGCGTAAGAAATCTGGCAGAATTTCCGATTGTGGAGTATTTTCAGCCCGGTGATTCCGAGCAAAGCGATAAAACACCCCCTGACAGCAACGAAGCAACCACTGGCACAGAAATAGACAGCACTGACATCATGTTTTATAGCGCTATCACACTTTATAGCGTAGCCCTGCTGTATATCATCATAAGCTGGCGCATAGATGCGAGAAAACAGCCGGCCTTTGAAAACATCGCATTCTATCCGGTATCACTCGTTAAAATATTCGCGCTCTCACTGGTTACATTTGGCCTGTACTCTGCATACTGGTTTTACAAAAACTGGAAATACGCGAAAGCAACCGACAACAGCTCAATCATGCCGATTGCAAGAGCAATATTTGACCTTTTCTGGTACTACCCGCTATACGCTCGGCTGGTAAAAGACAGCACAATTCGCCACCAGAAAAACAAAGTCCTCCTGAAACCCCTTGCAATACTATTTGCAATTGCCTATTTTGCTGCCAGCATTCTTTCCGAGGCAGATCGCATCTGGCTTCTCACATTAATCCTTGCACCGTTGCTGCTCTTCCCGCTGGCAAACTATATAAACCATATTGATGAAAATGATCGAGCCGCCTACAACTATAACTCAAGGTGGTTAGCAAGGCACACCATAATAGCACTGCTGACCCTGCCACTGATACTGCTTACATTAAGCTCAGATCTCTATATTCTGCCTTCCGACAGAGTAGTGAGCGGCGACAAAATAGCCGAACGCGACATTAAATATATGCAACGCAAAGGCATATTTCCGGCAGGCGAAAAAATCGTCTATTTCTATAGCGATGCTTTTTTTAGTACTCGTGATGATGGCAACGGTTTTACAGAAAACCATGTTTTTTCCTACTGGAAAGACGATGAATCTGGCTTTAGCTTTCAGAGCGAAAGGTTATCACAGGTGAAAAAAATAGACGTTTCTCCAGCTAAAGACAGCGCTGAAAACACGATTATCACCATAATACGAGAAGATGACAGCCAGTTTCTGCTGTATGTATCGAGCGAGAAAAAACTGGATAAGACCTTCACAAAAGAGCTTAAAGCTCGCTGGAAGAGATCACGCAGTCAATAGCCTGGCATGAGGCGCAGTACATTGCCTGTGATTTTCAGGATAATTATAATATTCATTCAGCAGCGCCCAGCGCCAGGCTCAAAAATCGGGCGGTAATATCAACCGCTGTAATCACCTTGCTGTATTCCATTCGTGTTGGCCCAATAACGGCCAGCACACCCAGTGTGTTATCCACACCACCATAGGGCGCTGATATAACACTGAATTCTTCCAGTCCTTCTATACCCGCCTCCGACCCAATAAACACCTGCATATCATCGGCCTGAATACAACGATCCAGCAAACCCAGCATGTCTCTTTTATTCTGAAAAATCTGAAACAGTTGCTGTAACTGCCTGGCATTATCCGCTTCATTAAAGCGAATTAAATTTGCCTGTCCCTGCAATCGGTAGGCTTCGCTGCCCTCATCGGGTTTTAATGCCTGATCCGCCAGATCCACCGCCGCCGCCATGAGTGCATCCACACGAGAACGAGCCGAGTGCAACTCTTTCATCAGTAGCGCACGAATCTGAAAGATATCCTGACCCATAAAATGCTGATTCAGGTAGTTTGAAATTTTTACCAGCTCGTCCTGTGAATAGTCTTTATCAACATGAATAATCCGGTTCTGCACATCCCGCTCATTGACGACCAGTATGGCAAGTATTTTTTTATCCGGCAACGATAAAAACTCAATCCGGCGTAAGCTTAACTGGCCACTTTTGGGCAGGGTAATCACACCGGCCATCTGGGTAATATCAGACAGTAAATTATTCGCGGTATTAATCAGGCTGTCCTTGTCCTGATCGGCATTCAGTTGCTGCTTCAGACGACCTTCCATCGCGGTGGCGAGCGGGCTGAACTCAAGCATTGAATCCACATACATACGAAAACCCAGATTAGTCGGTACACGCCCTGCGGAGGTATGGGGTGCAGATACCAGCCCCATAGAGTCCAGATTGGCCATTACATTGCGAATGGTTGCCGTAGAGATATTGAGCCCTGCACTTTTCGCCAGTGTTTTTGAGCCCACCGGAACACCCTCCTCCACATAACAGTTAATCAGGGCTTTTAGTAAACTTTGCGAGCGCGAATTCAACAGGCTGGTTTTTGATATGATACTGGCGGTTTTTCTGGGCATTAAAAAGGTGGCATTGCGGTTATCATTGTATCACTATATAGCACATGCTCTGAAAAAACCATGATTTAGCAGCAGGAAAGTTATAGCGAAAAACCAGGCGTACGAATTCTACAATGCTTTAAGCAGGCCATCTTCTATGCTGTAAATCGTGTCCATTCTTTTTGCAAACTCCATATCATGGGTCACAACAATCAGGCTGGTACCAAATTCATTATTCATTCGCAAAAGCACCTGAATAACCTGCTCTGCTGTAGACTTGTCGAGATTACCTGTCGGCTCATCGGCACAGACACAGTGTGGCTCATTAACCACAGCACGAGCAATTGCTGCACGTTGCCTCTCCCCCCCCGATAGCTCTGCTGGTTTATGATTCAGGCGTTGTGTCATACCGACCATATCCAGCAATATTGAGGCTTTATTCATCGCCTGCGCAGGGCTCATCCCGCCGACGAGAGCAGGCATGGCGACATTCTCCTGAGCACTAAATTCGGCCAGCAGGTGATGAAACTGATAAACAAAACCCAGCTGGTGATTGCGCAGAGCACAGCGTTCTTTCTCTGACATCTGCACCAGATCTTTATCACCGATCAGCGCCATACCGGAGGTCGGTATATCAAGCCCCCCCAGCAGATGTAGCAGTGTGCTTTTGCCTGAACCCGATGCGCCAACGATGGCCACTTTTTCACCCGCTTCAACACTGAGGTTCACATTCTGCAAAACATGCAGCTTGCTCCCCCCCCCTTCTTTAAAAGTCATGTTTAGATCAATTGCCTGCATAACGATTTTTCCCTTTGGACTCACCGGAAAAATATCGACTTCTGAAAAACGGTCCATTGCCGTCATTATTCGTACCTCAATGCATCAGCCGGCTGGATTTTAGCGGCTCGCCATGCTGGATAAATAGTGGCTAGCACAGACAGGCCAAAGGCTGACAGTGTATAGGTAAGCACATCAACAAGGTGCAAATCTGATTTTATATCCGTAATGTAATAAACATCGGCAGGTAAAAATTTTGTATTAAACAGGCCTTCAACAAAGCCGACAATTTCACCCACATTAACCGCAATGGGCACACCAATGGCCATACCCACCACCGTCCCCACCAGGCCAATCACCACACCCTGTACGATAAACACCCACATCAGGCTGCCAGGTGTCATACCAATGGTGCGCAGTATGGCAATATCCGCCTGCTTGTCGTTTACTGTCATAACCAGTGTTGAGATAATATTAAATGCGGCGACGGCCACAATCAGAAACAGAATAATAAACATCACCACTTTTTCTGTTTTTAATGCTTTAAACAAATTACTGTGCATTTTAGTCCAGTCACGCACCCAGTAATCTTCACCGATCGTTTTATTTAATTCGTGAGTGACATATTGAGCTGAGAACATATCATCCAGTTTTAGCCGCACGCCCTCTACTCGCGTGCCCATGCTAAACAGTTTCTGTGCATCGGCCATATGCATAAAGGCCATAGACCGGTCATATTGATGCATACCCGCTTCAAACACACCCACCACCGTAAACCGTCTCAGGCGGGGCATCACGCCAACAGGTGTTATATTGGCCTGAGGCGTAATAACAGTAATCTTTTCACCTTCAAAGACACCCATGGCATTTGCCAGCTCTCGGCCCAGCACAATGCCATACCCACCCGCTTTAAGATCCGTAATTTTCCCAGAAACCATTTTGTCTGCAATTTCTGAAACCCTGGGTTCCATTTCGGGCAATACGCCTCGAATAATTGCACCGCTCACCCGTCTGCGGTTGCTTAACATGGCTTCGTTCTGAGTAAAGGGAGCTGAGCTAATGACATTGGGGTGCTTTGCCACCTGGGCCTGCACAGATGCCCAGTCTCTGAGGCTGCCCTCCTGGCCTGTCACTGTGGCATGAGCGGTCATACCCAGGGTGCGCTCGCGCAGCTCTTTGCCAAAGCCATTCATCACAGAGAGTACAACAATCAGCGCCGCAACCCCCAGGGCAATGCCCAGCATGGAAATCAGTGCAATAAAAGACACGAAACCATTACGACGTCTGGCACGCGTATATCGAAGGCCGATATAAAGCTCTTTCGGTCTAAACATATTTGAAGGTTATCTTCTTATTCATTAAATTTATGCTTTTTGAATTTTATGACGAAATTCAAAAGGAACAGCCCTGTCAATTGTTAATCCGGCGGGAGAAATATTTGCGCACCAGGCGAGCACGTCTACGCCCTCATTAACCGCCTCCCTTAGCAACCGCCCATACTCTGGGTCAATAGCATCTGCCGAAGTGACAAGGTTAACATCTGTGCGCATGATTATAAATAGCAGAACCGCTCTATTGCCCGATTTAACCTGCTGGATTAACTCACGTAAATGCTTCTGCCCTCGTTTGCTCACCGCATCGGGAAAACTGGCGACACCCGGTTCCAGGCTTAAGGTTACATGCTTCACTTCTACATAAACCAGCTGCCCGGCATAGCTCAACAGAAAATCAACACGGCTCTTCTCGCTACCATACGCAACTTCTGTACGACAGCTGTCAAAACCCGCAAGTTCCGTGATTTGTTGATTTAACAGCGCCTCATGCACCAGTTTATTGGTTAAACTCGTGTTAATGCAGGCCATTACGCCAGGCTTTAATTCAACCAGTTGCCAGCTATGGGGGTATTTTCGTTCTGGGTTATCAGACACACTCAGCCAGACATTCGCATCGGCAGGCGCACATCCGCTCATGGCTCCCGTATTAGCGCAGTGTGCGGTAATTTCACGCCCATCGTCCAGCACCACATCTGCAAGAAAGCGTTTATAACGTTTGATAAGCTTGCCACTGATTAATGGGGAATCAAAAAGCACTCAGCACGATCCAGAGGGGTTCTATTTTAGCAAACACGAATCTGAGCCGCATTAAACTCTACCTGCTGGCCCGTATGAATTTTGCAGCGTTTACGCAACTCAACCTGGCCGTCCACTTTCACCTGACCATCTGCAATCAATACTTTGGCCATACCGCCACTGTCACAGAGGCCCGTGACTTTTAACAGATTATTTAATTCGATGTAATCACGGCCATTCAGTTCAAATTCCTGCACCATCTGGCTAGCTCATCTTGCCCGGATAATCCGCAATCCCCGGGTTGTCTTTTATGCCCACCAGTGTTGGATGATTAATTTTAGGCAGGCGCAGCACATCATCACTTCCACGAGTATCAAGAATATAATCTCTCACCACATCCCACATTAAGCGGCCATTGGGTGCCTTGTTAACCGTGGCCCAGCCCGCGACCTTATACACCTGATCGGGTTCAATTTTATGGCCATTATCGAGTCTCGCTTCGGTAATACGCTGATACAACGATTTAGAGGGATCAATAGTATAATCCATGCCCCCAACACGTACCATATCACCACCAGACTGCAGGTACGGATCGACATCAAACAGGTTATCGGCAACCCCTTCGAGTATGCGCATTAAATCACGGCCTGACATTTCATTCATATAAGTTTCACCATAGGTGATCGCACACTGTGTCATCACATCTTCCATGGTGATCCAGTCGCCTTTAAGGGTTGTTGTACCCCAGCGCACACCGGCAGATATCGCAACATCCGCTTTATACTCCGCACGCAACGCATTACACAGAACCTGATCCCAGGTCCCCATAAAGTTACCCCGGCGATACAGCAGGCGATCGGCAATGGCCAGCTTTTCATCCAGGATATCACCATAGGTTTTACCCAGACGGCGATTATTGTAAAAATATTTTCTTGCCCGGCTTTCAACAATATTCTGGTCGTAAACCGTATTGCGCATCTGATCCAGATACGCCTGCATTTCTTTATCTGCTGGCAGCCAGTCCGTAATTATCGGTAACATTTTATAATCCATTGACTTAAGCTTGCCATTCTCAATATCGAAATCCATCACCCCAACATATTTGCCATTTGATCCCGCATTGGTCACCAGACAGGTGCCACCATCAACATTCTGCACTTTGACTGGTCGTGGAATCCCATCGTGAGTGTGTCCACCGAACACCGCATTCAAGCCCGGCACACGCTCGGCCATTTTAATGTCCACATCCATTCCATTATGCGATAACAGCACAATGGCATCAGGTTTTTCTTCGGCTTTAATCTGCTCAACCAGCTTGATCATATCATCTTCACGCAGACCAAATGACCAGTCGGGGAAAAACTCCTGAGGGTTTGCATTGGCGGTACGTGGAAAGGCCTGACCCACAATACAGATGCGCGCGCCATTAATTTTTTTAATCACGTACGGGCGGAAAGCATGCCCCGTATCTTCATTAAACAGGCCACTGCCATCATACTTTTCGACCAGCGCAGGATACTCATCACCGAACATCGAATCGTCTTTAACACGTACATTCTGGCCAATAAAATCGCCTTTAAACAACGCCACATTGCTTAGCACCTCATCTTCTTTATAGGTGAATTCCCAGTGGCCCACCATCACATCCAGCCCCAGAATATTAGAAGCCTCCACCATATCAACGCCCCGTGTCCATAACGCCGTACCAGAGCCCTGCCATAAATCACCACCATCAATGGTCAGGGTGTTCTGCTTGCCACCCGCCTGCTCGCGCAACTGATTTAGCAGCGTTTTAATATGCGCATAGCCCCCCGTTTTACCATAACTTCTGGCAGCATTTTCAAAATCGAGATAGGTATAGGCATAAGCTTCAACACTGGCCGTTTTCATGCCCATCGCCTCAAGCAGCTTATTGCCTACAATATGTGGCGGGCGGCCATAAGCATTGCCAACCCCCAGATTCACATTAGGCTCTCTAAAGTACACTGGATTGAGCTGCCCATGCACATCCGTAATATGCAAAAGCCTGACATTACCTTTCATCGGCAAATCATAGAAACCATCGGGTATTTTCTGCTTTACGACCTCCCTTTCAGGCGGCTTCCCGGCATCAGCGGGAACTGCAGCTGTCGTGGGTTCCTCCTCAGAGCAACCGACAATAGCCGGAACAGTGGCAGTGGCGGCCGCCGCTCCCATAAATTTCAGAAAAGTGCGACGATTTAAAAATGGCATGGTTTAACCCTGGTAATATTTAAATATAAAAGCATTGCTGAGACTCTAACGGCACATAATTAAGGACTTAAAATTAACCAGAACCGAATAAAGCGACTTCAAAGCTGTAATAATACATTGTATAAAAACAGTTATTTATTATAATGTTTTCTCTACATCAAATCCCAATAATAAAGATATTCCCCTTATTTATCAAATGTCTGGTTATAAAAAAACACTTCAGAATGCAATCCGCAAAGTGCATACTGCAATGGCCTTCTATCTGCTTTGCGCCCTTCTGACGGCGCATTATAGCACTGCGGATATTGTAAAGCCTGCATTAGTTGAAATTAGTGTCTATGCAGACGGACATTATCGACTGGAGCTGCGTGCCAGTATAGAGGCGATGATCAGCGGCATCAATTCCAGCTACAAAAACACCCAGGATTCACCCTATGCTGAGGTATATGACGAACTCAGACCCTTGCAGGCTGCACAGCTCAGAGAACGGTTTGCTTTATTTGAAGATGAGCTCATCCATGAAATCCAGCTCTTTTTCGACCAGCAGCGCATAGCACTGCAAATCACAGAGATCAATATACCTGAACCTGGATACACAAAAGTGCCCCGAATTAGCCTGATTGTGTTTGAAGGCAGAATTGACAGACAGGTAAAACAGCTCAGCTGGTACTACCCGGTTCGATTTTCAGATAATGCGGTACGCGTCAGGCAAATTGATAAAGTAAATGAAAAATGGCACTGGTCATCATGGCAATGGCTGCGCAACGACCAGACAAGCAAAGCCTTTTCACTGGAGGAGGTTTTCACTGAACAGCCTGCTTTCAGGGTCATACTGGATTATGTGCTTGCCGGATTTGAGCACATTATTCCTGAAGGCCTCGACCACATACTTTTTATACTGGGTATTTTCCTGCTGAGTACACGCTTAAAACCGCTATTATGGCAGGCTACCATGTTCACACTGGCACACTCCATTACCCTGAGTTTGTCGATGTTTAACATTATTAGCCTGCCTGCCAGCATTGTTGAGCCGCTTATTGCATTATCAATTGCTTATATTGGTATTGAAAATATTTTTGCGCATAAGCTGAAAACCAGTCGCCTGGCACTGGTTTTCGCCTTTGGCCTGCTGCATGGCCTGGGGTTTGCGAGTGTGCTGGCCGATTTTGGTATGCCACATCATGCTTATGCAAGCGCACTCATCGGTTTTAACCTGGGGGTTGAAGTGGGGCAGCTGACAATTTTAAGCGGCGCTTATTTCGGCATTAGCATCTGGTTTAAAAACAGGCAACATTTTCACAACTATGTAACGGTGCCCGGCTCAGTGCTTATTGGCATTACCGGCCTTTACTGGACATGGGATCGATTTAGCTGGGCGGCTATCCAGAATTTAGCCTAAAGAACTTAAGCCGCATAACCAGGCGATATCCCAGCAATACACTCAATATCACCAGTAACACACTCGGCACAAAATAATCCGCTTTAATCATCATAAAATAATGCAGCAAAGCCAGCATAGTAACGGGGTACACTAGCCGGTGTAAGCGCCCCCAGTTTTTCTTCAGCCGCTTTATCATGGCATTTGTTGAGGTCGCAGCCAGTGGAATTAACAACAGAAAATTAATAAATCCGATCGTAATAAACGGGCGTTTTATTATATCTTTAACAATGTCATCGACACTAAAAAACTGTTCAAACCAGATATAACTCAGAAAATGCATTGATATATAGAAAAAGGCAAACAGACCGATCATTCGACGATAGCGAATAAGCCACGAGACACCCAGTAACCTGCGCAGGGGAGAAATACATAAACCAATGAGCAAAAAATATATCCCCCAGTCACCCAGGGTTCGAATTATCATTTCTACCGGATTTGGCCCCAGTTCATTATTAAATGCTCCCCGCATTAATAAAAAAAAAGGTATCAGACACAGTATAAAAACAACCGGTTTACATGCCGCGCCTATAAACCCCGTATACCTTAAATACTTTAATAGATGCTTAAACAGGTAATTTAAAAAAAGTTCCAAACCATATCCCGGATAAATACTAATGAACCGACAGGAAAGGATAATCATTATTCAAAATCATCAGCCGCATGGATGCGGATGCCGAGCCTACAGGGAGGTATTTACAGCGTATTTTGAATGATGGCTATCCTTTCCATACATACCGATAGAGTGTACGAACAGTACATTGTTTTACGTTTTCAGCTTTCCCTAAAAATATTTCTTCAGGTTCATGCCTTTATACAGATGCGCCACCTGCTCACCATAGCCATTAAAAATTTGTGTTTTTGTTTTAGGCTCCCAGAAATTCGAACCCAGCTTACGCTCTGTGCCCTGGCTCCAGCGAGGATGATCCACACCGGGATTCACATTAGAATAAAAGCCATACTCCTTCGGCGCAGTTACATTCCATGTACAGACCGGCTCATGTTCGGTAAATTTAATTTTAACAATCGACTTGATGTTCTTAAAGCCATATTTCCACGGCACAACCAGCCGAATCGGGGCCCCATTCTGAGCCGGCATACTACGACCGTATATCCCTGTCGCCATAAAACATAAAGGATGCATGGCCTCATCCATGCGCAAACCATCGCGGTATGGCCAGTCAAGCACCCGATGTTTCTGGCCAGGCATTTGTTCTGGATCGTAAAGCGTTTCAAATTCAACGTATTTTGCCTTCGATGTGGGTTCAAACCGCTTCAGCATATTCGCCAGAGAGAAGCCTGCCCAGGGCACCACCATTGACCAGGCCTCAACACACCTGAAGCGATAAATACGCTCTTCCATTTGCGCGTGTCTGAGAATATCTTCAAGATTAAATGTGCCGGTTTTATTCGCTTCTCCTTCTACGCTAACTGACCAGGGCCGGGTTTTAAACTGTGTGGCATTTCGTGCTGGATCTTTTTTGCCGGTACCGAACTCATAAAAATTATTATAGGTGCTCGCATCCTTAAATGACGTTAAAGATTCATTTTTACCATAGGGTGTTTTAATCAGGCCCGGAAAATCATTACCGTATTCAGAGGATTTTGCAAGCGCGTGGTTCGAAGCCAGCGAACCGGATAATAACAGGCCCGCACCGCCGCTCCAGGCAGCACCCACCAGAAACCCTGACTGTTTTATAAACGCTCGACGATTCAGGTAGCTGGATTCAGACGTAATTTCAGAAGGTTTGATATCCTGCCGGCTGGCAGACTTGATAATAATGCTCATAAGAAAAGACGCTCCATAAAGCGCTCCTACAGGGGGGGGAGGACTGCTTCTCCGACAGACAAAAACTCGGGAAGTTCAAAGGCTGTTAGATATCTGATGTTTTTTCGAGATTTTTTTCCTGGCTTATGTTAGATCCCCGGCATACGACATTATTTATATTATTTTAACGTCCAGACGCAGGCATCCCCCAGTTTATCCAGCCTTTCCTGATGCGCCTCAAGCTCACCCACATCGGCCCTTATAATATTGAGCGCAGGTCGATTACTATCAACCCGACGAATGGGGGTCACTCGACCACCAGAGCTGTCGCCCTCTGCATCCCCGCCCAACGCCAGTGTTTCCTGGCCTCCCGTCATTCTTAAATAAACTTCTGCCAGCAGCTCAGCATCCAGCAATGCACCATGAAGCTCACGCCGCGCATTGTTCACTTCATGGCGTTTACATAATGCATCCAGGTTATTTTTTTGCCCCGGATGCATTTTGCGGGCCATAATCAGACTGTCAGTAATCGTACAGTGATCACTCACCTTACCCCATGAAGGGTCAAGCATTGCCAGTTCATGATCAAGAAAGCCAATATCAAAAGGTGCATTATGAATCACCAGCTCGGCACCATCCACATACGCCATAAAATCTTTCACCACATCCGCAAAACGCGGTTTATCCGCCAGAAACTCACTGCTGATTCCGTGGACTTCAAAAGCGCCCTCATCGCTCTCACGATCTGGCTGAATATACTGGTGATAGGTATTATCGGTGATTCGCCGGTTAATGATCTCCACACAGCCAATCTCAATAATGCGATGCCCCTGTTTGGGCTCAAGGCCAGTGGTTTCAGTATCTAGTACAATATATCTCATTTTTTTAAAACGCCTTTCGTCACAGAATTACGCCACGAGACTACAGACTGTCCACCCCCCTGTTCGCCAGATCATCTGCTTTTTCATTGCCTTCGTGGCCTGAGTGGCCTTTAACCCATTGCCATTCCACCTGGTGCTGATTACGGGCCTCATCCAGGCGCTGCCACAGATCCACATTTTTAACCGGCTTTTTGGCCGCTGTTTTCCAGCCTCTGGACTTCCAGTTCTCAATCCACTCGGTAATGCCCTGAAGCACGTACTTTGAATCGGTATAAAGCGTAACAGATGTTGATTGGGGCAGGGATTCAAGCGCCATAATCGCGGCCATAAGCTCCATTCGATTATTGGTTGTGTTGTGCTCTCCCCCAAAAAGCTCCGTGCTGTGATCGCCCTGGCGCATCCACACCCCCCAGCCGCCAGGGCCAGGATTGCCACGACAGGCACCATCGGTAAATAATTCTGCTTTTTCGGTCATATCACTCATCAGGATTGTATTTCATAAGCCGCAGATACTACGCGAAAAAACCAGCAAATAAAGAATTTTATCAAGCAAAAAGGCGCGCAATGAATTAAACTCTGTTTTCTGGTTCCTGATAATTTAGAACCGACCATAGAAAAAGAAGTTAGCTTGTTGATTTTTAAAAAAAATTTCCCATACCGTCATATCTTCCATAAAGCACGAACCGGCAGAATTACCCTCGCCGCCATATTTCTGGGTATTGCGCTTAGCGCCTGCGTACCCGAGCCTGCCACGCGATTTGATCAGCCCAGAAAATTAAGCACACAGGAAATCACCGCCGCGCACCAGGCTGAACTCGCTACTCAGGCCGCTGCAGCAGCCCTTGCAGAAGCAGCCGCAGAGAAAAAACTCTTTGCCATTAACCTTGATGATTACACCGAAGCGCCCATGCCCGATGTCTGGACACGGGTTCGCAGTGGTTTTAAAATTGAAGATAATCTGGACAACTCCCGCCTGCTGGCTGAACTTCACTGGTACACAAAGCACCAGGAGTACCTGGATCGTGTGGTGGAACGTGCCACCCCCTTTTTACACTATGTAACAAATGAAACCGAAAAGCGCAATTTACCTGCAGAACTGGTGCTATTGCCCATTGTAGAAAGTGCATACCAGACATTCGCCTACTCCCATGGCCGTGCATCGGGTATCTGGCAGTTCATTCCCTCCACGGGAAAAATGTATGGCCTGAAACAAAACTGGTGGTATGACGGACGACGAGATGTTTATGCCTCTACCCAGGCCGCACTCACCTATCTGCAAAGTTTAAGCCGCGAATTTAACGGCAACTGGCTGCATGCGCTGGCCGCCTATAATTCTGGCTCAGGCACCGTACGCCGTGCTATTCGCAAAAACAGAAAACGCGGCAGGCCCACTGATTTCTGGCACCTCGATTTACCGAAAGAAACCCGCGCCTATGTCCCAAAATTACTTGCACTGAAGCGCATTATCGACCGCCCGGAGCTATACAACGTCACCATTAACTGTGTAGAGGACATCCCGCATTTTGAATCCATTGATACCGGCTCACAAATTGATCTCGCCATGGCCGCAGAAATGGCGGAAATTGAGCTTGATAAGCTCTACGGACTTAACCCGGCATTTAACCACTGGGCCACACCTCCTTATGGCCCCCACCGCCTGTTAATTCCAGTGGATGCAGTTAGCGTGTTCACAGAAAACCTCGCACAACTGCCTAAATCTGAGCGTGTTAAATGGAAAAGACATAAAATAAAACAGGGCCAGACACTCAGTCATATTGCTGAGCGCTATCTGGTATCAGTAAAAAGCCTGAAGCAGATTAACAACTTGCGCTCACATAATATTCGTGCAGGTAAATACCTGGTTATTCCAGTTTCCAGCCGTAAGCTATCTGACTATAACCTGACCGCTTATCAACGTAAGAAAACCCTGCAAAACATTCGCCGCAAGGGGCATAAAGTCACACATATTGTGCAATCCGGTGACAATTTCTGGGATTTATCACGCAAGTACAAAGTGAAGTCTCACAGTATTGCCCGCTGGAATGGCATGGCCATTAAAGACCCTCTGCGTACAGGTCAGAAACTGGTTATCTGGACCCGAAAACACTCGACCAAATCCAGCCGCAATCGCAGTACAGTGCAAGCACCTGCCTCCCGTAACGGCATTATCCAGTCTATTTCTTATAAAGTGAGAAATGGCGATTCACTTTACCTGATTTCACAGAAATTTAATGTCGCGATAGGCGATTTAAAACGCTGGAACCGATTTAACAGCAAATACCTGCAACCCGGACAGGTTATAAAGCTCTATGTGGATGTGACTCGCCAGGCGGGTGAAGGGTAGAATGAAAGTCGTTAGTCGGTAGTTCGTAATGAGCTAAAAGGGCTTCAGCCTAAAACAGTTGAAGCCTATAGCCGCGCCATTCGACGTATAAGCCAGTATTTCAATTATGAGATTGAGCATTTAACACAGGATCAGCTCGTGGATTATTTTCATGAGCTACTGGGCACGCACTCCTGGAGTACGGTTAAACTTGACCTGTATGGCCTGAAATTCTTCTATACGTACACACTCTCC
>UOFG01000138.1_pt1 | contig 22564 bp, 19 predicted proteins | sample 1988411 | NCBI WGS metagenome assembly UOFG01 (sample SAMEA4712194, study PRJEB27164) | hydrothermal vent metagenome | biome: marine basaltic hydrothermal vent biome; feature: marine hydrothermal vent; material: mineral | place: Pacific Ocean | collected 2011-06-14/2011-07-23 | depth 1689 m
ACCCGATATTCTGTTATTTTCCGTGAGTGCCATCACTTCCCGAATCGTGGTATCAGGAGAAACCGTAATCGGCTCACTAATAACACCTGATTCGTATTTTTTTACCGCAGTTACGTTTTTAGCCTGTAGCGCGATCGACATATTTTTATGCAATATGCCAATGCCACCCTCCTGAGCCAGTGCGATCGCCAGCCGAGACTCAGTCACCGTATCCATCGCGGCTGAAATCAGGGGGATGTTTAGCTTAATATCTCGCGTGATTTGAGTGCCCAGCGCAACTTCATTAGGCAGAACCGTGGAGTGGGCGGGAATCAGCAGCACATCATCAAAAGTGAGTGCCTCCTGGGCTATTCGCATATCGGCTCCTGTTTTATCGAGTTAATCTCCCTATTATATAAGCAAACGCTAAATAATTCATCCTGATTTTATAACTTCAATTGTTGCTCTCAGGTGAAATTACACTTGAAACGCTTAATTTCCAGGTTACAATCCCCTTTGTCTATTTATATAAATCGGGCAAAGGGTTTAAATCCCTTTAAAATAAAAGTAACTATTCTGTGCTGTTCAGGTTACTCCTGCATAATGATTAATACGGATTTGAGCAATATAGCGGTAAACCGAACAGTTACTATTAAAAAACCATCTATGAGGTCACTATGAATCACGCTAAAATTTTAACGGGTCTTGCACTGGCAGGTATGATTATATCGGGTTGCGCCAACTCAGGCGCGACAATGGCAGAAGCCCCCGCCAGTCTGGAAACATACCAGGCAGCCCTGAGCGATGCCAGAGCATCACTTAAAACCGCAAAAAGCGCTAATTACGAGTGGCGAGACAGTGGAAAACTGCTCAAAAAAGCAGCAAAAGCAGCAAAAGCAGGTGATTATGAAACCGCGATCAAGCTGACCAGAAAAGCAGAACGCCAGGGCAAACTGGCACTGGCACAATCCAGGAATCAGGCTAACGCCGGTCCACGCCTGAATTAAATCGCTGGTCTCTGGTCGTTAGCCCGCCGCAGAACGCCTGTGAAGTGGCTATCGACCTGAAGACTAAAACTTTCCCACCTTCACATTTCGCACGTATCATTCATTTCATGATGGATAACCCACAAAGCAGGCGCACTGTTTATTCAGTTAGCGAACTCAATAGCACTATTCGGCGTTTGCTGGAAAGCGAATTTCCGTTGCTCTGGGTAGAGGGTGAAATATCAAATCTGGCCAGACCCGCATCCGGACATATCTACTTTACATTAAAAGACAGTAAGTCTCAGGTTCGCTGTGCGATGTTTAAGGGGCGCAATCAGCTGCTGCGCTTTAAACCTGAAAATGGTCAGCAGATAGTCATTCATGCAAAGCCGGGGCTGTATGAAGCCAGGGGTGAATACCAGCTCATTGCCGAGCATATGGAAGCCGCTGGCGATGGCGCTTTACAACGGGCCTACGACGAACTGAAGCAACGCCTGCAGAAAGAAGGCCTGTTTAATGAGAACCTTAAACAGCCCATCCCTGAAAGCATTACCCGTATTGCATTAATTACCTCTGGCACCGGTGCAGCGGTTAAGGATGTTATCAGCGTTTTACACCGCCGATTTCCGGCCATTGAGATCAATCTGTTTCCTGTTGCCGTGCAGGGTGATCAGGCGGCTGCACAGATCATTAATGCGTTGCGGCTGGCAAATGAACTCAATCGCCACGAAGTGATTTTACTGGTGCGAGGGGGGGGCTCACTCGAAGACCTGTGGGCATTCAATGAAGAAGCTCTCGCCCGCGCAATTTCAGCCAGCCACTTACCGATAGTAACCGGTGTGGGTCATGAAATCGATTTCACCATTGCTGATTTTGTTGCTGATGTTCGTGCTGCAACACCCTCAGCCGCCGCAGAACTGGTGAGCCCCAGCCAGCAGGCGTATCTGCACAGAATACAGGCCAGCCAGAAAAGCCTGATCCGTTATATGCAAAACCGATTAGAACGAGCAGAAGAGCAGTCTCACTGGATACAGAACCGCTTAAAAACACAACACCCGAGTAACCAGTTGATGCAGCAGAGCCAGCATCTGGACGATTTAGGCGGAAATTTACTGAGCGCGATGCAACGCCTGCTGTCTGATAAAAAACACCGCCTGAAATACAGCCTGCAAAGCCTGGTAAACAACCGCCCTGACCCGTTTATTGAGTATCAGAAAATCCAGCTGGGAGACCTCACCCGCCGACTGATCTATCTGTCAGAGCTGAATATGACTAACAGACAGCAGCAACTGGCCAATATCTCACGCACATTGCAGGCCGTGAGTCCACTCAATACCCTGTCCCGTGGCTACAGCATCTGCCGCGACGCTCAGGGCAGGACAGTTCGCGAGGCAAAACAGCTCAGTGCAGGCGATATTATAACAACCCAGCTAAGCCAGGGCGAAATCACTAGCAAAGTCGAAAAAAAAAGAATTAGCTAATAAATTCAGCAACTTAAACAGAAAAAACACATTTTAAAGGATTTTGTTATACTCGAAACAATCACATTTTTATTTACATATTCTTTTTTTTCTCGCAAATTACCTACAATAAGGGTAAATTGTTGGGTTTTATTGATTCAGTTGCATTACAGTTAACAATACCTGTAACAAAATGCTATTGTTAGACACGTACAATACACGACAGATAATTGGAGATCTCGATGCCAGAAAATACGGCACCTACGCACAGTTCTGCGCCTTATAAAGAGAAAAAAGGCGAGGAATACATGAATGAACAACAGCAGAACCATTTCCGTGGTATTTTAAATGCATGGAAAGACGAGCTCATGCATGAAGTTGATCGTACCGTTGACCATATGAAAGATGATGCGGCAAACTTTCCAGACCCCGCCGATCGCGCATCACAGGAAGAGGAGTTCAGCCTGGAACTGCGCACCCGCGACCGTGAACGCAAGCTGATTAAGAAAATTGACGAGTCCATTACTGAGCTTGAATCAGGCGACTACGGCTACTGCGAAACCTGTGGCGTTGAAATTGGCATTCGCCGACTTGAGGCTCGCCCTACTGCATCGCAGTGCATAGACTGTAAGAGCTTTGATGAGATCAAGGAAAAGCAGAACAAGGGTAAGTAAACCCACAAATGTAAAACATGAAGTCTAAAAACACGGGACCATAAAAACATGAGCTCAGGTCTATATTTTAGGCCTGAGCCCATAAAATAGACCCATGTTCTCAAACAACGAATGGCTAATCACTTTTTTTGAGCTCACCTCCACCATATCGAGGCCGGTTCGCGCCCTCCCCCACAGGCCCACTGCACAGAGGGTCTCTGGTTGCGGCGATTGCCAGCTATCTGGAAGCCCGAAAACACAATGGCCAGTGGCTATTGCGAATGGAGGATGTGGATGAACTCAGGAATATAAAGGGTGCAACAGGCGCTATTCTACGCAGCCTCGAATCTTATGGTTTTGAATGGGATGAGGATGTTCTCTACCAGACACAGCGCAAAGAAGCCTACACTGAGGCCCTGCATACACTTGATAAACAGACACGTGTTTACCCCTGTACCTGTAGCCGAAAGAGCCTGAGAGCAAAAGCGGCCTGCGGGGAAATTTTAACCACACCCTCCGGCTACATCTACCCGGGGTTGTGTGCAGGTAATCATTTTTCTGACTTTAAACCTGCTGAATATTCCATTCGCATACGCGTTCCTGAGAAACGTTTCAGCTTTGATGATGAACTGCAAACCCATGATACGCAAAACCTGAAAGCCGATTCAGGCGATTTTATTATCCGCCGTCGAGATGGCTTATTTGCCTATCAGTTAGCAGTCGTCGTTGATGATGCTTATCAGAGTATCAACCATGTGGTGCGTGGCGCAGACCTGCTCGATTCCACACCCAGGCAAATTTTTCTACAGCAGTGTTTGCACTACCCTCAACCACAGTATGCGCATTTGCCACTGATATTATGTAAAAGCGGCGACAAACTAAGCAAACAGACCGGCGCACAGGGTATAGGCAATAAAGCCGATATACCGTTGCTGGTAGCGTGTCTGGATTTCCTTGGGCAAAAACCGCCTGAAGAACTGGCAGAAGAGTCGCTAAAAAATGTATGGCAATGGGCCAGGGAGAACTGGAGCCTGCAAAAAATTAAACCGCCGAGCACTATATAACCTGATAGTTAACATCTCAGCCCACCCCCCTGAGCAAACGTGCGCCTTTTTCCAGAAAAATACTGAATTAACGTATAAACCTGAAAAAATCAGTTGAACGCATAAAATTAGCATAAGCCATTGAAAAATATTAATTAATTTCCCGCCTTCTAACTCACCAGAAGGTGAGTGATGCTTCACCCAGAATTACACCCTCATGTGCTCAACTGATCTTTTCAGGATAAAGCAGGCTGTTGCTGTGTCTCATGCCTATCCTCCCTGCTACAATACGGTGGCAGCCAAATAACCAATGAGTGAGCAACCATGTCCGATAGCCATATTGATTCTGTTTTAATCGAAGAACGCGAGTTTCCACCCTCCGCTGAATTTACAGCGAATGCCACAATAAAACAGGCTGAATTTGATGCGCTATATAAAGCAGCGGAGGAAGACTATGAAGGCTTCTGGGCGCAACAGGCAAGAACCATGCTGGACTGGCACACACCCTTTGATGAAATACTGGACAGCCGCCATGCCCCCCACTTTAAATGGTTTGCCGATGGGAAGCTTAATGTTGCCTACAACTGCATTGATCGCCACCTGCCAGAGCTGGCCGATAAAACCGCCATTATTTTCGAAGGCGAAAAAGGCGACACTCGACACATCAGTTATCAACAGCTCAGCGACGACATTAATCAGTTTGCCAATGCTCTGAAGGCCCGAGGCATTCAATCCGGTGACCGTGTTGTTATCTATATGCCAATGACACCCGAGGCGGTTATTGCGATGCAGGCCTGCGCACGTATTGGTGCGGTCCACTCTGTTGTCTTCGGGGGATTTTCAGCCGAGTCGCTGCGCGATCGCATTAACGATGCCGAGGCTAAAATGCTCATTACCGCTGATGGCGGACACCGTGGCGGCAAGATTGTCGAATTAAAAGCCGCCGCCGATAAAGCCCTTGAGAACGGCTGCCCGAGCATTGAATCGGTGATTGTATTGCGACGCACGCAGCACGATATCAGCCTGCAAAAAGGCCGTGATATCTGGTGGCATGATGCTGTGGCTACACAGAGCACGGCTTGCGAACCTGAATGGGTCAGTGCAGAGCATCCACTTTTTTTACTCTACACCTCAGGCTCTACCGGTAAGCCCAAGGGCATACAACATGCCAGCGCAGGCTATCTGCTGGGCGCAGTGAGCACCAGTAAATGGGTGTTTGATTTAAAAAACGACGATGTATTCTGGTGTACAGCAGATGTTGGCTGGATTACTGGGCACACTTATGTGGCCTATGGCCCACTGGCCGTCGGTGGCACCATTGTGATGTATGAAGGTGCGCCCACCGTGCCTGATGGCGGGCGCTTCTGGAAAATATGCGAAACACATAAAGTCACTATTTTTTACACTGCACCCACGGCGATCCGAGCACTGATGAAGCTGGGTGATGAACTCCCTGGAGAATATGACCTGTCCTCCATTCGCCTGCTGGGCACAGTGGGTGAACCCATTAATCCTGAGGCCTGGATCTGGTATCACACGGTTATTGGCAAAGAACGCTGCCCAATTGTTGACACCTGGTGGCAAACCGAGACCGGTGCCAATATGATCGCCCCTCTGCCGGGTGTGGTTGCTGCCAAACCGGGCTCCTGTACCCTGGCCCTGCCGGGTATTGATGCCGATGTGGTGGATGAGGCGGGCAATAGCATTACAGAAGCCAATAAAGGGGGCTATCTGGTGATTAAAAAGCCCTTTCCTTCTCAACTGCGCACCATCTGGGGAGATGATCAGCGTTATATTGATACCTACTGGCCCAAATTTGATGGCAAATACTATCTGGCGGGTGATTCGGCTCGCCGGGACAAAGATGGCTATTTCTGGATTATGGGCCGCATTGATGATGTACTCAATGTATCAGGCCATCGCCTCGGCACCATGGAGATTGAATCCGCGCTGGTGGCGCACAAAGGCGTTGCTGAAGCAGCGGTTGTCGGCTTCCCTCACGACATTAAGGGTGAAGCCATATTTGCCTATGTGGTACTGCGCGCAGAGCGCCCGGAAGGGGGGGTAGATGAAGCACTCACCCAAGAGCTGCGCAGCTGGGTTGCAGAGCAGATAGGCCCCATCGCCAGACCCGATGAAATTCGCTTTGCGGATAACCTGCCGAAAACCCGCTCAGGCAAAATTATGCGCCGCCTGTTGCGCAATATTGCACGAGGCGAGGAAATCACATCCGATACCTCTACACTGGAAAATGAGGATATTTTGTTACAGTTACAGGGTCGGGCCTGAAAGATGAAGTATATGCTCTCACTGAGTATCCTTAATCATTTGCGGGCAGCCCACTGCATTGCAACCGATCACATCATCTTGCGCACAGCGCTTATTTTTAACCGCTTTGTCCCGTAATCTGTTATATTCATCCATGTCCTGCCACCCGCAAGCCTGGGCTTTATACAGGCATTTGGTGAACAGATCCTTTCGCTGTACCAGAACATGCTCCCTATGTGCTGGTCAGCATTAAAAATATAAATATACGTTGTATGTATAACATTGCTATCACCCTGAATATAAGAGGCAACAATTCAGCATCTTTCTGTTATATCTTTTCATATCATCATTTAACCCTGATGAGCAGATATGTGACATTTACACCTGACAACTTACTTCTCCCGCTTTCAATATGAGAGCCACTTTGACAGAAACAGGGGATGTAAGCAGCCGATTACCAGGTTATGCTTAAAGAGTTACACATTAAGAGTTTGAATTTGTACCATGTTAACCGATAAAAGCACCATTGAAGTAATCAAGAAGTCTCGTAAACTGGTAACGATTCTATTTTCAGATATTGAACACTCCACTCGCCACTGGGAGCGTCGAGGCGATGTTGATGCCAGAATGCTGCTCGACAGGCACAACAGACTGCTTTTCCCTGTAATACGTAAATTCAGAGGCAAGATCATTAAAACGCTGGGGGATGCCATAATGGCCTCTTTCACAGACCCACACATGGCGCTCAGAGCAGGCATAGCCATTCAACAACGCCTTGCTGAAGAGCGTAAAAAAGACCCGTATTTCAGCCTGCGTACCCGTATTGGCATACATACGGGCACAGGCATTGTTGAGTATGACGATATTTTTGGCGATGTAGTTAATGTAGCCGCCAAGGTTGAGAGCTCTGCTGAGGCCAACCAGATATTACTCACTCGGGCGACTGCCGCGCGTATAAAGCAGAATCAGTTTACACTCTCCCCAGCGGGCGATTTAAAGCTCATTGGCAAACGCAAACATATTTCACTGTCCAGCTGCGAATGGGAACAGCACGAAAGTTTAATTTTAAATATCCGACCTGATTCCATCCTGCCACTGTTAAAGCGTCAGAAATTCGAGCTCATCAGCTATGTCTGTATGACCTTATTCGCATTATTTTTTACCTATCAATATTATTTACGCTTTATACTGGCAGATGCAGGCCTGTCATTAAATGGCTTTAAGTACACCGTCCATATTCCCTCTGATTACCCACTTGTTTTAGTCCTGCAGGCACTGACACTCATGGCCTTTACTTATTACCTGCTGCGCATAGATTTCATTTCACGCGCAATGCTTCGCCTGCTCAGTGGTTTTTTTGGCGCAGGCCTGGCCCTGTTACTGTTTGCAAGCTTCAACCACTACCTCGATCTGCCCTTTAAAAAACGCTGGCACGAACCGTTATACGAATCAAAACATACTTTTGTTGAAATACTAAAGGATAAAACACCATTAAAAGAAAAACCAAATTCACAATCAGTGCTCATTAGCATTCTGCCCAAAAATGAATTTTTCATCTACAAAAGCTCTAAAACAAAAAATGGCCTGCGCTGGGATCAGGTAAAGCTCAGTCAGAACAAAACGGGCTGGATTCCAAATAAAATACTGCCCGCATATGGCGTTGCTGAAGAGGCGCTGAGCAAAACAGAGAAATTTTCATTCAAATACTATGACCTGTACGGCTTAATTACTGGTATACTGGCCTTTATCTGGGGTTACATGAGCTTCAGAATTCGTCCTGGCTAGTTGATATGAGCTCATTATGCGCACCTGTACCGTTTTTTTAATCACCACCTGCTCTGTGCTCATAATGCAAAGCTGTAGCCTGCCTACGCATACTCGTAGTGTAAGCCCATACTTTAGCGGGAGCCTGAAATACAACGAACAGCCGGTGAAAAATGCCAGAATTATGCTCAGCATCAGTGCAAATGATTCACTTTGTTTTAAAGCAATAGAAACAACATTAACCAGCGAAGAAGGCCTTTTTAGCCTGAAACCCGCCTCGGAAGAACACACCTACAAACCCTTCCTGAACTATAAATTTGATGAATGGTTTATATGTGCAAAATACAATAACCAACGCTACACATTGCACTCAAATAACCGCTACAGTGCCAATAGCAATGCTGAGGCACTGCCAACGGACTGCGGCCCGAGCTGTGCCAATCCGGATGACCAACAGAATAATTTCTATTATGATAACCCGCAGAACACAGACGATGTGTCTGGCTCAGTACACCTGGAATGTGATCTGGCACTCAGGCCAATGACCCGGCCCTGTGTTGTTACGCATTAGCCTGTCCTCGAAAGTTAGAAGTCACCGGTAGCCCATCACCATCAGAGAAAATTATTTTTTCCAGCGCCTGCGCATCTACTGGCTTGCTCCACAGGTACCCCTGAGCATAAACACAGTTATTATCTGCAAGATACGCCCTCTGCTGCTCAGTCTCTACACCTTCTCCCACCGTATTTAGCTTTAATGCACTGGACAACTGAATCATCGCGTTGACAATAGCAGTGCTCTCCTCATCATCGGGCACATCTTTTACAAAAGAGCGATCCAGCTTAACCGTATCAAACGGAAATTCTTTCAAATAGGACATTGAAGCATAACCCGTACCAAAATCATCCAATGCAATGCATATACCCATATTATGTATTTTATTTAAAATATTTTTTGCACCTTCATAATTGTCGACCAGTGCACTTTCCGTTAGTTCTATTTCAAGGCACCCGGGGGCAAGCTGGCTACTTTGCAATACCTCTTCACAAAACTCCGGCAGCCCTCCTTCTTTAAAGTGCCTTGCTGATATATTAACAGACAGGCTTTGTAATGTTGAAGCTGAATCACACCATTTTTTAAACTGCTCGCATGCGGTTCGTATAACCCATTTGTCAAGCTGTATAATTAAACCTGTCTCTTCCGCCAACGGAACGAACTCTATCGGCGCTATTATACCTCGTTGAGGATGCTGCCATCGAACCAGCGCTTCAACACCTGTATACTGATTATCCTTCAAATTTACTTTAGGTTGATAATAAACAACGAACTCTTCCTGTTTTAGTGCTGTGCGGATTTCATTTTCAAGCTCAAGACGGCGCATTACCTTCTGACTCATTTCAGATGCATAAAACTGAAATGTATGCCGCCCCTTATCCTTGGCCTTATACATGGCGGTATCTGCATTTTTTAGCAAAACACCAAAACTTTCGCCATCCTGAGGATAAAGCGCAATGCCGATACTGCCGCTCACGTGCACCTGCTGTTGATTAATCTCTACCGGTGCTTCCAGTATTCTGATAATATTATTCGCCACAGCAACAACCCATTCAGCTTCCTGCAAACCCTCCACAATAACCGTAAACTCATCTCCACCCAGACGCGCAATCGTATCCGATTTTCTTAAAATACCCTGCAACCGCTGCGATACTACATTTAATAACTGATCTCCCGCTGCATGGCCCATTGAATCATTAATAACTTTAAAATGATCTATGTCAATAAACAACAGCGCAAACTGCCCATTCTCTCGCTGCGCCCGTGATATCGCCTGATCAATACGATCAATAAACAACATCCGATTAGGCAACCCGGTAAGCGAATCGTGGTAGGCAATATGGCGTATTTTTCGTTCCGCATCTGCGGCAAGAAGCATTCGAGTAACGCGGTGTTTTAAAACGGACCAGTTAAAAGGTTTAGTCACATAATCGCAGGCCCCCACATCAAATGCTCGGGAAACTGACTGGTCATCATCCAGTGAAGTTGCCATAAGCACCGTTATAGACTGACATTCAGGCACCTTTCTAATTTCTTCCGTTGCTCGAAAACCATCCAGTTCTGGCATCACTGCATCCATTAAAATCAGATCCGGGAGCTGCTTAACCGTAAGCTCCACAGCTTGCAGGCCATTAACCGCCTCAATCACATGATAACCACATTGCTCCATCACATGGCGAAGCAACAGCCTTATAGACGGATCATCATCCGCAACAAGAATAACTGGTGTACGATCAAAACCCGAATGGCCTCCCTGCCCGGTACTATTTACATTTATCATAGTGCTATAATTTAAATTTCCCAACTGAACCATTCTCCGAATGTTATTTTATAACTTTTATCGGTAGTCATCTGAGCATAGCACAAGATTTAGACTCTGCTGCTAATCCGCTATTTATGTATCTTTAACCATGCAGGCCTTTTTCTGTAATTTCAAATATATCTTTCGCCAGATTCTCTGTTTCTGACACTCTTTGCAGTTGTGCCTTCATCATAAGCTGTCGATTTGTATCGTAATTTTTCCATTGAATAAGCGGCAATAATAAACGTGCTGCTATTTGCGGGTTCGTTTCATTGAGTTTTATCACCGCATCTGCAAGAAACTGGTATCCCTGCCCGGAAAGATGATGAAATTCAACCGCATTAGACTGGCTGAATGCACCAATTAATGAACGCACTCTGTTGGGAACACCCATATCAAATGCTTCATGCTCCAGCAGGCCCTGCACCACCTGAAAGGCATTTCCTCCTGCTGCGGTTGCCTGCACGATAAACCACTTATCAATCACCAGTGCATCTTCATGCCACTGGCTGTAAAACTCGGTCAGTGCCTGTTGACCCTCCTCAACACTATAATGTGCAAGACAACGCAGAGCCGATATCTGATCCGTCATATTGCTCGCCTGAGCAAACTGCTGTAAAGCCAGTTCTTTTGCTGCCTGTCTGGCGGTATCCGTATTGCTGCAAATGAGATAGGTCAGACAGATATTTTTTAAGCTACGCTGCCCCATCGCTTCAGGCGTTAATGAATACTCTGTGCTCTGGTTGGCTTTATATACCTGTAAAAAATCATCCATTAGCTCAACAGACAGCGTTTGCTTGCAAAACTCTCGCACATGGTATATTGCATCAACATCAATAACAGGCAGGTTCTGCCCAATATAATCTTCACTGGGCAAACTCAGAATACGCGCGGCCAGTGCTTTATCTAATGAGCGATCCGTGAGTAGTTTTTTAAACGTACTGATAAAGAAGGCATCCAGCTTTAACGGTTTTTTCTGCTGATAATCCTCCACCAGCGCCAGCATTATCTTCAGGCCTAGCTGCTGCGCGCAATTCCAGCGATTAAACTCATCTGTGTCATTAGCCATTAAAAATGCAAGTTGCTGATTATCTAGTTCAAAATTTAGTTTTACAGGTGCTGAGTAGTTTCTCAATACTGAAACAGCGGTGCTTTCTTCAATATTTTCAAACTTCAGTGTTTGCTCGTTTTCTGTAATATTCACTACCTGTGCAGCAGCACTAATCTCACAGCCGTCTGCGCCAATCAGGCTCAGGCTCAGAGGAATATGAAAAGGCTTGCTGGTTTTCACTTTGGAAGACTGTTTAATCGTTAAGCTCAGATGTTTGCTTTCTTTCTCATATCGCTGCTGGATATCCAGCTGTGGCGTACCAGACTGATGATACCAACGACGAAACTGCACAAGATCCACACCACTTGCCTGCTCCATTGCAAGAAGAAAATCTTCTGTCGTCGCCGCCTCTCCATCATGGCGTTCAAAATATAAATCCATGCCTGAGCGAAACTTTTCCCTGCCCAGCAACGTATGAATCATGCGGATTATTTCAGCCCCCTTGTTGTATACCGTAACAGTATAAAAATTATTAATTTCAACATAGGAATCGGGCTGAACCGGGTGCGACATAGGGCCTGCATCTTCTGCAAACTGCCGAGTGCGCAGCACATTAACATCATCTATCCGCTTTACTGTGGCAGAGTTCATATCGCCAGTAAACTGCTGATCACGAAAAACGGTTAGTCCCTCTTTCAAAGTGAGCTGAAACCAGTCTCGGCAGGTAACACGATTGCCGCTCCAGTTATGAAAATACTCATGACCGATAACCGCTTCAATATTAACAAAATCAGTATCGGTTGCAGTCTCCGGGCGGGCCAGCACATATTTGGAATTAAAAACATTAAGCCCTTTATTCTCCATTGCCCCCATATTAAAATCATCCACCGCTACAATCATATAAATATCAAGATCATATTCACGACCAAATGTTTGCTCATCCCATCGCATGGATTTTTTAAGCGAACGCATTGCATGCTCACATTTGTCAACATTATGTGCCTGCACATATATTCGGCACTCGATTTCTCTTCCCGACATGGTTATAAACTGGTCTTTAATACACTCAAGATCGCCCGCGACCAGAGCAAATAGATAGCAGGGTTTTTTAAACGGATCTTCCCAGCTTACACTGTGCTGGCCATTATCCAGCTCAGCAGACTCAACAGGGTTGCCATTAGAGAGCAGGACGGGGTATCTGGACTTATCGGCAATAATCGTGGTTGAGAATCGCGCCATAACATCAGGGCGATCCAGATAATAAGTCATTTTACGAAAGCCCTGTGCTTCACACTGGGTACAGAAATTACCTGAAGATTTATACAGGCCTTCCAGTGAAGTATTCTCCTGGGGCTTAATAAATGTTTCAATTTGCAGGGTAAACTCATCGGGCACATCAGGAATCCACAGGCACTCATCTGTGATACTAAAATCATTATCACTCAGGGATTTTTCATTAATCAGAATAGCACCCAGCTCCAGATCCTCACCATCCAGCTGAAGAATATGGGCCCCCTGCAAGTCCTGATTACGTCGAATGGCCATCTCAGAAACCACTCGCGTGTGTTCTTCGCCTAATTCAAAGCGCAAATCAACGGTATCAATCCAGTATTGGGGTGGGGTATAATCTTTTAAATATATCGTGTCAGGGGCGGTATCTCTGGGCATATTTTTTCCTCATTTATACCCTCTAACAATACAACAAATGCAATTAATATCAATCGCTTATAACCGTTAAATTTGAATGCCGATTTTTCCAGGCCTAAGGACTGTGCGCGAAACTCACAAAAGAGTGACCGTTGTTCAGCCCAGCTCAGTCTACAGACAGCGTAATAATATGTTCTTCAAGCTGCTCGGGATGAATATACTCTTCAGATATCCCAAATGCATCAACCGTTACCCCGGCGTTTCTAACCGAATACAGGTCTGCGCTAATCAGGGGGTGCCAGCGTGGCAGAGGCCTGCCCTCTGAAAGTCGCCTGTATGCGCAGCTCTCTGGCAACCAGGCATATTCTTTCTCTGTCATCTCTCGCACCTGCAAACACCCTGCCACGCGAGACACTCTATTTTTATAGTCCATACAGCGACAACGCTCAACATCTAACAGACGGCAGCTGACGCGGGTATAAAATGTCTCATCGGTTTCATCATCCTGCAACTTTAATAAACAGCATCGTGCGCAACCATCACAGAGTGATTCCCATTGCGGGTCTGTCATCTGATCCAGAGACAGTGTTTCCCAGAAAGGTTTTATCGGTTTAAATTTCATATCGTCCATTAATGCACCTGTCAATCGCTTATATAGTAGTCGTAGAAAGCGAAACCATTAAACGTAACTCAGATTATGAGCCATTTCTATCGGGAAAACAGCCGCAAATAATTAGCTTTACTTAATTCAGCGATCTGCTCCACTGTGCTCCCGCGCACATCCGCCAGGCATTCGGCCACGTGGCCCACCCAGCCGGGGTGATTCTGCCGGCCCCGGTGAGGTACCGGGGCCAGATAGGGTGAATCAGTCTCAATCAGAAAACGCTCATCAGGCACCTGCCGGGCAACTTCTCGCAGGGCTTTTGCATTGCGAAAGGTAACTATGCCTGAAAAGGATATATACATTCCGAGATCCAGCGCCTGCTTTGCCATATCCCAGCTTTCCGTAAAACAGTGCAACACCCCTCCACAGCTTTCAATGTGCCCTTCACGCAAAATAGCCAGTGTATCCTGCTGCGCATCCCGTGTATGAATAATCACTGGTTTTTTCAGCTCGTTGGCCGCTTGCATATGCACCTGAAAGCTGCTTATCTGTTGCTTGCGCGACTCTTTTGCATAGTAATAATCCAGCCCGGTTTCACCCATCGCAACCACTTTCGAATCTGTGCCATACTTTACAAGCTGCTGTAATTTAACCGTTTCGTGCTGAGCATCGCAGGGGTGAATACCCACAGAAATATCCACATAATCCAGCTCGCTGACCCGTGCTTTCATATCGCTATATTCTTCCAGATTAATGGACACGCAGAGCATACGCTCAACTTTACCCCGCTGAATGGCTTGCAGCAGCTGTTTGAAATTATTATCGAAATCTTTTAGATCAATTCGATCGAGATGGCAATGGGAATCTATAAACATGAAAAAAAAGTCGTTAGTTAGAAGTCAGACAGCTGCACCTGACTGACGCTGTGCGCTACCCTCAGATGATCATTGATACCCGCTGTGGCCGCGATATCTACCGCATAACGACCTCTTCACATCGTATGCGTAGCACGATCTGATTTCAGCGCCCCTGCAAGGTAGGTTTCAATTTTAGCACGGGTTTGTCCGTTATCCTGGGGTCCGAACTGCACACCAATTCCCGCCGCTTTATTGCCCTGCGCGCCCGCAGGTGTAATCCAGATAATCTTCCCCGCAACTGGCAATCGCTCACTGTCGTCCATAAGCGTCAGCAGCATAAAAACCTCTTCGCCCAGTTTATAGGATTTATTCGTTGGAATAAACAGCCCGCCATTGTTCACAAAAGGCATATAGGCCGCATAAAGCGCCGCCTTGTCTTTTATCGTTAATGAAAGTATCCCCTGTCTTGGTGCGCCACCTGCCGCCATATTTTCAACCCATTTTGTCAGCTCACTATTCGGTCAGGCCAAACAGCGCTGCTTATTTTATTAACCTGTTCCATGATAATAGCAAATCTTCCCACAACAGTTGCGTATTCAATGGAAATGCCTGCAATTGCTTATATTTGCCCAGCTGATCCAGATATTCATACAACGCCTGCAAACGACAGCGCGCAACTAACCGCTTTAAGTCCGTTTTCTGAGCTTCATGCACCAGTGCTGCCGTTTCACCACACTGCATCAGTTTAATTAAATCCTGAACCCAGTCATATAACCCGTTCAGCATAAAGGGTAACGGCAACTTATACAATTGCTCTGCCTGATCTACAACCGGCTGATTTTTAGCCACGCCCAGCAATGCCGTTATTAGTTGCTGATGGTACTCTAAAAACTCACTTTGCTGTAATTTTAATGCCTGCAAAGGCGCACCATGTGCCAGATTAAGCAGCCCACTCGCCCTGGATGGCTCTATTGCATTCTCTTCTAACCAGCTTAATGCCTGCTCCTTCGCGGGCTCCCTGAAAACTATCGCCTGACAACGCGAACGAACCGTAATCGGTAACTTCTGAGGCGATGAACTGACCAGAACCAGAACGGCCCCCCCGGTGGGTTCTTCCAGCGTTTTCAACAAACTGTTGGAGGCATTAATATTCATATCATGCGCATCCACAATCAATGCCACCTGGTAGCCCCCATACTGGCTGGTTAAATTCAGTCGGGCCGTAAGCTGGCGCACATCATCCACCTTAATCGCCTTACCCGGCGCTTCAGCCTGTAAAACAGATACGTCCGGGTGAGTGCCCGCAGCCAGAAGCAGGCAGGCGGCACACTGACCACAGGCATGGCCTTCTTTATCAATGCGCTGACAGAGCAGGCTGGCGGTTAGCTGCTGCGCAAAATCAAGCTTGCCCAGCCCCTGAGATCCCATCAGTAATAAACCATGGGGAAGCCTCTCAGCCTGGCGTTGTTGCTGAACATTTTGCCACTGGTGCTGCTGCCAGGGATAAACCATTAATCCTGCCGTAATAAATTGATCGGTGCTGGAATAGTACCCTTTACGTACATAAATCGCCATAGATAATAGCGTTTAAATCCGCCTCACCGTTAATCAGAATTTACTGGCAGAAGCCTGAAAACAGCTGCTCAGTTACTATACTAAAACACAGGGTGATAGCCCCTTCCCCCCATATGTCTTCAGGACACACAGCCATCAGGAGAGCAAAGCCATGATGCTAAATATAGCCGGTAAAAGCGTAGCAACAAACGAACAGGGATTTTTATCCGACCTCACTGACTGGAGTGAGGATTTCACAGAAACCGTAGCCAGAAACGATGGTGTAGATCTGTACAATGATCACTGGGAACTGATTTTATATTTTAGAGATTACTATGATGAAAATCAGGTGTGCCCAACAATGCACAAAGTTGTGCGGGAACTGGGTTCAAAAAATAAACATTTCCATGACCAGAAGGAATATGAGAAGCATATTTATAAATTATTTCCGGCTGATCCCGCCCGCGAAGTCTGCAAACTGGCTGGCCTGCCCATGCCTCAACCGGATGATTAAGTTATAGCCCTGTAAAAACACCTTCAATCTGACGCTGTACAGAGGGCAGATCCCCGGACGCATCAATCACCTTAATTCGTTCCGGATCTGCTTTGGCCCGTTCAAGATAAGTGGCCCTGACACGGTTAAAAAACGCGTCTCTCTCCTGCTCAAACCGATCAGGCGCACTGCGCTTACCTGCCCGCTCACGACCCGTTTCAACAGGGGCATCCAGTAAAAGCGTTAAGTTCGGTCGCAAATCACCTGACACCCAGTTTTCCAGCCCCTGAATTCTTTGCACATCCAGCTGCCGACCACCGCCCTGGTAAGCATAGGTTGCATCGGTGAAACGATCGCATAAAACCCACTGGCTCCTGTCAAGCGCAGGCTTAATCACCTGCGCCACATGCTCTGCACGTGCAGCAAACATCAGCATCAGCTCAGTGTCATCCGACATGCCCTTAAAATCCTCACCCAGCAGCATCGCTCTCAGCGCCTCACCCAACGGTGTCCCCCCCGGCTCGCGGGTTTCTATATAATCAATGCCCTTAAAATCCAGCAAGGACTTTATAAAGAGCATATTAGAGGTTTTGCCGACCCCCTCACATCCTTCCAGGGTAATGAATAATGGTTTTTTCACTGATCGGCCTTCTTTTTCTTTTTGCGTTTTCGCTGATGAACATCAACCGCCGATTCATGGTCTTTCAAATTAGTGGAAAATATATGTCGACCGGAATTATCTGACATCGCGACAAAATAAATATACGCTGTGCTATCCGGATTGCTCACCGCATCCAGCGCACCCTGGCCTGGCATTGCAATGGGGGTTGGTGGCAGGCCTTTTCTCGTATAGGTATTATAGGGTGTATCTGTGCGCAAATGCCTAAATCGAATATCCCCTTTGTATTGATCCCCCAGCCCATAAATAACCGTTGGGTCTGTTTGCAAACGCATACCTTTTCGTAAACGGTTAATGAACACACCGGCAATTAATGTGCGCTCTTGCGCAATAGCGCTTTCTTTTTCTACAATAGAGGCGAGGATTAAAGCTTCATAAGCGGTTTTTAAAGGCTGATTATTATTGCGCTGCTGCCAGGATCTGTTTAAACGCCGCTGCATTTCCTGATAGGCCTGCTTCAGTAAATCAATATCACTCATACCCTTTGGAAAACGATAGGTATCAGGAAAAAACTGGCCTTCCGGATGCTCACCTGGATAGCCTATTCTCTGCATAATAGACTCGCCTTTCATTTCCTGCAAATGATGACTTAAATACGGCGATTTATTAATCTGTTGCATCATTTGTCTGAAAGTCAGGCCCTCAACAAGCGTCAGACTGTATAACTGTACCTTGCCCTTCTGCATCAGTTCAAACAGTTGCAAAGTTGTTAACTGTGCACTGATAGAGTACTCACCCGCTTTAAGCTTTCTTTCACTGCCGGTAAGCCGGGCCCAGATCGAGAAATACATTCGATTTGTAATAATACCCCTGCTTTCAAGATCACGCGCAAGCGCCGAAACACTGGTACCCGGAGCAAAATCATAAATTTCCTCAGTATCCAGCCTCAGTGGCTTATTCAGGAAAAAATAAAAATCTACTGCAAGTGCGCTAAAGATAATAAAAATTAAACCAATTGTTTTTTTAATCATTCCTGCTCATCATCATAAATTCGTTGTACTAACTGACTACTTCAGGGCACGGGCACACACACCCGCCTGTAAATCTGTTACCAGACCGCTCATGGCAAAGTCCGTTACAACACCATCGTCAATAACTTTTTTTACCGGCCAGAGCCCTATCAAACTGCTGGTCACAAACAGCGCATCCATCTGTAAAAAATTCAGCTTACTAATCTCGATCACATTCACGCTTATTCCCATTTCCCTCGCCTGTGAAATAACCCGCTGGCGCATCACACCCTGCACACCACAATATTGCAGCAACGGCGTATAAATCTCCTCACCCAGAACACAGAAAACATTACTCATCGTACCTTCAATCACATGCTGGTTATTATCCAGCATAAAGCCCTCAGCAATATCACTACTGTGCCATTCATTTCTGGCAAGTACATTATCCAGTCGATTCAAATGTTTAATACCCGCCAATAGCGGGTTAACTGAAATCGGTGTTTTGCAGATAATAGCCGTAACACCGAGCAGCCTGTCCCGTACCTGCGCCTCAGTATAATTGGGCCATGCATACGCAGCCGTTACCCGGGTCACATTATCAGCCAGGTTATCAGTTTCATTATAAGCATAGCCTCGCCCCGCCACACCCCGACTGATGCTGAGTTTAATTACAGCATCTTCCTGCAGCTGCAATTTTTTAATGTCCACCTGCCAGAGTCGCTCATCAACAGCGGGCAACGACAGGCGTTCGCACCCCTGTTGAAATCGCAGCATGTGCTCATCCCACAGTTGCAGCGCATTATTTTTATATGCAATGGTTTCAAAAAGCCCGTCGCCATACTGAAAGCCCCGGTCACGCACATCAATACAGGTGTTTTCTACGCCATTAACTAATATCTTCATACTGTTTTGCCTCGCCAGGCGCTGTCATCTCAGCCTGAACTATGAACTATAAACGATTACCGGCCCGTAACGCATGTATTAAGCCTTTTGCTTTCACTCGCGTCTCATTGAGTTCTCTTGCCGGGTCTGAATCCACCACGATGCCGCCCCCCGCTCTAAATTGCAGCTTATTGCCGTGTCGGGTTATGGTGCGAATAAGAATATTTAAATCCATATCCCCATTATGATTAAGATACCCCAGTGCCCCGGTATATGCGCCCCTGCCCACCTGCTCCAGCTCAGCCAGTATTTCCATACACCGCACCTTCGGACAGCCGGTGATGGTTCCTCCGGGGAATACTGCAGAAATTAGCTGCCCAGGTGTTATATCGGCACGCAATTGTCCCCGCACATTGGACACAATATGGTGCACATGCTGATAGCTTTCCAGCACCATGAGCTCATTAACTTCAATACTGCCCGGCTCACACACCCGCCCCATATCATTACGCTCAAGATCAATTAGCATAATATGCTCGGCCCGCTCTTTGGGGTGCGAGAGTAACTCACTGGACAGGTTCATATCCTCAGTATCCTCCACCGCTCTGGGGCGAGTTCCCGCGATAGGGCGCGTTTGCAGACAGGCATCTTTCAGCTGAATCAACCGCTCAGGGGATGAGCTAATCACCGCCCTGTCGCCCAGGGTTAGCAGCGCATTAAAAGGCCCAGGATTCGACTGCGTTAACTGATGATATAAACTGGCATGGTTTATATTTTCAGACAACCGGGCTTTCCAGCCACGCGATAGATTCACCTGAAAAACATCACCTTCAATTATATATTGATGCAGAGTTTTTAACTGCTGAAGATAAGCCGCTTCATGCTGTTCATCCAGCGCATGAACCTTAAAAGGCTGCCTGTAATTATCTACTGCAAGATCGCTGGACAAATCAGACTCAATCAACGCCGCGCAGTCAGCAAAGGCTGATTCACATACTATATATGCCTGTTTCTCATGTGAATCAATAATAATAGCAGAGGGGAAGCGGCTTGCAAATGCCACCGGCAGACCATCATCTGCCGCAGGCAAATGCAGGCCCGTTTCAATTTGCTGAGCCAGCTCGTAGCCCAGATATAGAAACCAGCCGCCGGTAAAAGGCAGATCAATATTTTTTTCTGATGTACTTTCTACTCGCTGTTTTTCAGATAACCAGGCCTGATCCAGCAATTGCAGAAAATTATTGTCACGACTTTCAATCGTCTGCTGTGGGCAGGCAAATAAAATATCATAACGAGAAAGCTCACTTTTCTGCTCGCCATTAATAGCCGCTGTGTTGCTACTGAGAAAATGAGGGTAGCGCCCGGGATAGCGGGCATGAAGTGCCAGCAGGTCAGGAATACACTGAAGCGTTTTAACAATTAATGAATGTGACATGCTAATCCTAAAAAAATCAGCTGACCGCGCAATAGTACGGCAAGTGCCTGAAAATATTGAATACTGCCAGGTGTTACAGATCATCCTTTCGGTTTTGTACATGCGTGTACTTATGTTGCGGATGCAGGGGCATAAGAGCGCGAATACGCTACGCCCTGAATTGCACCTCTGCGAGCACACTTCAACCTGGATTAACTCAGTTGGGCGCGAAAAAAATGTGCACGTTATTGGTCTGGATAGCGTAATGAAAAAATGTAAGGCCACCCTGACTGGTGATGAACACTTTTTTCATATAGCTATACGAACCAGGAAGTTGTGCAGAGTTTCATGACTCAACTGATTTTTCCAGGTTCAAGGCGTTCAACTGATCCTTTCAGGGTAATACGATGCACCTGCAACCACACCAGATTTGCGCCTGTTGCATTCATTAGCGGAAAACGTTTATCTTCAGGGCACAATCAGTTAATAGAGATGCCCTTTAGATTTTTTTAAACAGAATCGTCCCGTTAGTACCGCCAAAGCCAAATGAATTAGACATCGCAATATCAATTTTCATGTCACGAGCCGTATGAGGTACAAAATCCAGATCGCAGTCAGGGTCTGGATTATGCAGATTTATCGTCGGTGTAGCCACCTGATCCTGTAAGCTCATAACGCTAAATACAGCCTCGATACCCCCTGCCGCGCCTAACAGATGTCCGGTCATTGATTTTGTAGAGGTTACCGCAAGCGATTTGGCATGATTGCCAAAAGCGGATTTCACCGCCATTACCTCAGCGACATCACCCGCAGGTGTTGACGTACCATGCGCATTAACAAACTGAATTTCATCCGGGTTAACCCCTGCATCTTTCATTGCATTTACCATACAGCGAGCGGCACCTTCACCCCCCGCTGACGGGCTTGTCATATGGTAGGCATCCCCGCTCATACCAAAGCCCACCATTTCGGCATAAATTTTTGCACCACGTGCTTTTGCATGCTCATATTCTTCCAGTACCAGAATACCCGCACCGTCTCCCAGCACAAAACCATCTCTGTTTTTATCCCAGGGGCGACTTGCGCCCTCAGGGTTGTCATTGTTGCGCGACAGCGCACGAGAGGCCGCGAAACCACCAATGCCTAACGGAGAACAGGCTTTCTCTGCGCCGCCCGCAATCATGACATCAGCATCGCCATAAGCGATCATGCGCGCGCCAAGACCAATACTGTGCGTACCGGTTGTACAGGCCGTTACAGGGGCAATATTAGGCCCTTTAATACCGTACTTAATCGACAGATTACCAGAAATCATATTAATAATTGAGCCCGGGATCAAAAAAGGAGAAACTCTGCGAACACCCCCTTTTTCCATTGCATCCTTGTTTTTTTCGATCATCGGCAAACCACCGATACCCGAACCGACAATAACACCAATGCGCTCAGCATTCTCTTGCGTAATCTCCAGACCCGCGTCTTTAATTGCCATATCAGAAGCGGCAATACCGTAGTGGATAAACGTATCCATCTTTTTGAGCTCTTTTCTGGCAATGTACTCAGAGGCATCAAAGTCTTTAACCGTACAGGCAAATTTAACGGACTGATCAGAGGTGTCAAATTCGGTAATTAATGCAGCCCCACTTTTACCCGCCAGGATGTTCTCCCATGAGGACTTTAGATTATTACCTACAGGTGAGACGATACCTAATCCAGTAACTACAACACGACGTTTTGCCAAGATCACTCTCCCGCTATTTTACGCTTGCAACTATTTGCGAGCATTACCTGAGCCACGCCAAACCTGTGAAATAAAAAAACACAGGCAACTCCAGCCACATGACGGCATCACAGTTGCATTACAAATTAATGCTAACAAAGCCATAAACGGCTTTGCCAGAAACAAAAAAAGGGCAGGCATAAGCC
>UOFG01000162.1_pt1 | contig 21500 bp, 19 predicted proteins | sample 1988411 | NCBI WGS metagenome assembly UOFG01 (sample SAMEA4712194, study PRJEB27164) | hydrothermal vent metagenome | biome: marine basaltic hydrothermal vent biome; feature: marine hydrothermal vent; material: mineral | place: Pacific Ocean | collected 2011-06-14/2011-07-23 | depth 1689 m
AACAACAAATTTATCACTTTGATCTGTATCGATTGGGTACCCCGGATGAGCTGGAATATGCCGGTGGGAGAGACTATTTTGACAATGAATCCATCTGCCTGATTGAATGGCCAGAGAAGGCAGAAGGCTATCTGCCGGAGGCTGATTTAATCTGCCGCCTGGGCTACCAGAAACGCCTGGGCGCACAGGGGCGATACTGTGAGATATCGGCCAGAACAGACAAAGGCCGGCATATTGTGGCTGCGCTGATCTGACACAGACGGGGCATTATTTAACTAATTAGGTTAGAAGTATCGCCTATCTTATTAAAATTATTGATAAAAATTTAATTTCGCACTTGCATTTCATTGAGAATTTGCCAAACTATACTTAATCTATGTATTTGGTTTGAAATGATAAAAGTAATATCGTTCTGATGGTTTGAGGTGTGAAATGGAAAAACAGCGACGTCAATTTTTAACAAAGTTAAGCAACCAGCTGGCTGGGATCGGCACATTAGCGGTCGTGCCGGTTTTGTCACGTGCGGCAAAAACGACCAGAAAAGGTCATACTCAGATAGAGAATATACGTATTTCTCGTGAGCCGAATAAAACACGCCTTGTCTTTGACCTGAGTGCCTCGGTTAAACATGCCCTGTTTTCGTTGCATAATCCTGAACGTCTGGTTATCGATCTGAAGAAGACAAAATTAATGAATGCCGGTGTGCTCGAAGCGCTTCACAGCGACCAGTTAAAAGGCATACGCACGGGGGTGCGCAAGGAGCATGATTTGCGTGTGGTGCTGGATTTAGAAACGCGCATCACTCCCAGTAGCTTTTTGCTGGAGCCCAAAGGTGCAAATGGCTATCGTCTGGTCATTGATGTAACCGAGCCAGCGGGAATAGCGCAGAAACCCGTGGCAAAAAAGAAAAACTTACGTGATGTGGTTGTTGCAATTGATGCAGGGCATGGGGGCAATGATCCCGGAGCCACCGGTCGGCTGGGTACACATGAAAAAAATGTGACTCTGCAAATTGCCCGTCGTCTGAAAAAAATAGTTGATGGCACACGAGGTATGAAAGCCGAGCTTATTCGCAGCTCAGACCGTTTTATGCGATTACGAGAGCGCATAAAACGAGCCCATGAGCTGGATGCTGATTTAATGATCTCCATACATGCCGATTCATTTCCGGACAAACGAGCTCGGGGTGCATCGGTATATGCGCTGTCAGTGAGTGGTGCCACATCGGAATCTGCACGTTTGCTGGCTGAAAAAGAAAACAGGGTTGATCTGTTATTTGGCGATGTAAACCTGAATCATCAGGATGAAATGGTGCGTCAGGTGTTGCTTGATCTGTCTCTGACAGGCACGATTGAATCGAGCCTGGATATTGGCGATGAAATATTAAGAGAGCTGGGCCGAGTAGGGCGGGTGCATAAAAAGAAAGTTCAGCAGGCGGGGTTTGCTGTATTGAAAGCGCCGAATATACCGGCTATATTGCTGGAAACCGCGTTTATTTCTAACCCTAGAGAAGAGCGGAAGTTACGCAGCAGCGCGCATCAGAATAAACTGGCCAAAGCCATATTACGTGGAGCCAATGATTATTTTGCACGTAAGGCCCCGCCTGGCACATGGTTGTCAGAATCACAGGAGCATTATGTGGTTAAAAAAGGGGATACGCTGGCGGCAATCAGTGATCGATATCGTTTGCCCGTATCGCATATACGCACTCGAAACTCTCTTCATACGGATGAGCTTCGTGTAGGGCGGAAGTTGTATATACCTGTAAGCTAAGTGTAGTGGCTCGGTTTTTTGCTGTGTGTCGGTAATGAAGCCTGTTTAATGTTTGAGACATTCCTCTATCAGGAGACGCTCGAACTGACCTAAGGGTACCTCTATTAATTGCCTGTGCCCTTTACTCATAGCTATAGATTCTTCCCTGTTCAGAGTCATGTAATATAAAGCCGAGGTCCACTTATATTAATCAAGGTGGTTTTAGATGATGGTGGGTGGATAAATTACTTTATATTGTCTGTTTAATAGCAGATTAACCTGATGATGTTTATGAAATAACTTAACTTAACTTAACTTAACTTAGCTGGCACCCAGTGCGCCGTTCATATGCCTGTGATTTTATTAACCGTAGGGGCACCCACAAGGGGTACCCCTGAGGAATCACGCACAGAGAGAAATGCCGTGAACCACGACCTGAATATATTTGTTGCAGATATAGACTCTAAAAATAAACGTAAGATGAGTCAGGAGGAATTTGATTTTATAGATGCCAGTATGAAAAGGTATGATAATCCAGGTACAGATACAGACTCGAATTTTTCCAGTGGTCTGGTACAGATGCTGGAAATGTATGATGTTTCATTCTCCTGTGATCGTGCGAAAAAACTGTGGACTTTTGATCTGGGTTTAAAAGATATTAATCAGATCGATTCTCAGTTGACTATGGATGGCGAAGGTAAGGTGACGCAGATATTTAAAATCACATCTGTATCGCCCGCACAGATGGCTTATCCAGATGATCCTTCAACCTGAAAAAATCAGTTGAACGCATAAAATTAGCATAAGCCATTGAAAAATATGAATTAATTTCCCGCCTTCTAACTTACCAGAAGGTGAGTGATGCTTCACCCAGAATTACACCCTCATGCGCACACCTGACTCTGTCAAAAAAAACGCGAAGGACTGGGCCATTCACTCACTTTTTTATTACGCCAATCGTACTCCCAGAAGCACACTCCAGGGCGCTCAACTGATCTTTTCAGGTTCATAGACTGGGATGATGAGGGGATGGTGAATACCTCGGTTTCGGCACCAGATCTAAAACCGTTGTACAGCACAGATGAGTAACCTCAACTGAGAAGTGGTGAGGTCTCGTTTGATGGCCAGGGTAAAGCTTACCTTGATCAGCTTTTAAAGCGTGCATATGGCAGTGATAATGGTGTTACTTTAGAGCACCTGGAAAAAACCTTATGAATGGTGCAAGGCTTCATTGATCACATGCCGGAAATAAAATCCCCACCACTGGTTGAATGAGGGAAGCCAGTGATGGGGTAAACCATATGCGATTCTCACTGACTGATATGCTCAAGTGTGCAATCGCTGGTTTTACCTGTGTTATTGATATAATAACGCAGGTTGCTGCTTATATATTAAATTATGGTAATTATGATCTCATGTTTTTATCTATTTTTTATTAACTGCTTATTAATATAGTATTAAGATTGTTGCTATTAACTGATTACGGATTATGTCTTAAGCTGGCTATTTTTAAAAAACATACTGTGCACCCAGGGTAAATAGCAGATCTGTTTCCAGTTGTGGGCCATTTAAGTTCTGATATATCGGTGTACCAATTTCCATTGAAAAGCGTATCTCATTTAGTTCGTGAGCAACATAATTAACACCGATTAATGCATCGATTCGGCTACCACCTCTTAGTTCCGGTTTTTTTGTCGGCAGGGTGGGAGCAGGCGACAATTTTTTATCAGCGCCCTCTATATTCCCCCGGTCCAGTGCGTTTAATCGGAATGATAGACTAAAACTATGGTTTAAATTTTTTGCAACCCAGGCTGAAATATCTATCCTGTCACCCAGTTTATAACCGTTGTTATTTGTATCTACATAATATTTATACAGGCCCTGTGCGCCCCAGGACCAGGTGGTATATGTATGAGAGTATGTTAATCCAGGTGTTATTGAATATGAGCCAGAGCCTGTTTGCATGGGGTAAGGCAATTGTACCGGTACCCCATTTGAGGCAGGGGTTATATCTTTTTCATCTATTGAGCCGCTGGGTATGCCGAGCGAAAAATTCAATAGCAGGTTAGTGTCTGATGTGCTTGCCAGCTGATATATCGTGGCAATATTGATATCACCAATTCCACGTGATTCAGTGGTGAATTCTACATCGTTCATATTGACCCTGTGATCCATGGACAGGCTTAATATCGAAGTCATTAAAGAGAGCGTTAGTTTTTCAGTTGGTGCATACATTATACCAGACATATGCATTTTCATATCCATGTTCAGGGGGCTGACCATAAATCCGGGAAGTGGTGTGGGTATAGAATTAGTGCCGTTAAGATTGCCATCCATTGTCATTGCCATATATCGGTAGCTCAGCATCACTTCATCCTTGTCCATTATATGATCGCCCATAATGCCAGCAGGGGCGTGAGAGTCCGGGCGTTGATGGTTATGGCTCGCCTGTGCTGTTGTGCTTAAAAGCAGGGTTAGCAGGTAAGCTGTGATCTTTTTATCAGGGTACTTCATCTATATCTCTCATGCTTCTAATAACTGTTTATAGTTTATGCTTTAATGCAGGAGATGGAATGTGACATAGTGTCGCAGATAAAAATTAATTTTAGTCGTTGGTTTTTTGTACTAATAAGTAGCTTGCAAGCTTTACCCTAAAAAGCTTAGTTGAGCGCATGAAGATGTATAATTCTGGGTGGAGAATCGCGCACCTTTTTGCTGAGTTAGTGCCAAAAAAATAAATTCATATTTTTCAATAATTCATGTTAATTTTATGTGTTCAACTTATTTTTTCAGACTTATGGATGCTCATCATACTACTGAAACGAGTAGATAAGGATGCCCTCAATTGAAAAGTCGCCGTAAAATCATCCCTGTAGGCTCGGCATCCGCATCCATGCGGCTGACGCTTTTCAATTGCGAGTATCCTTCATCTTTCCGACTTATTAGTAACTACTGTTTTTTTATTTGTTGGGGTGAGGGAACAAACTCCATTATCAGCTTCTTAATCATATTAACTGTTTGTAGGCTTGTATAAAATGTGCAGGATTCCTCTATTATTCTAACGTATTGCAAAACTAAAGGAAGTTGTTTTTCTAAATGAACTAGCCATAAAGGTTGTTCTGAGACGTTAAATTTTAATTTTTCATCTTCAGGGCGCTTAAAATTAAACAGGGCTTTCCTGTGGCTGATAAGTCTGGTTAAGCAACGTCTGGGTTATTGTGATTTTCGCGAAGTCCTCATGTTCCTCCACTTTTATTATCTGATTTGTCAGTAGCACATGTTGGTTGGCCGCATTTATTAACCCCGCTTCATTTTGTTCATTATGAATGTGATGTGAGTATATCAAAAACTTGTCAGGTAGAGTTTTTGACAGGCATTTTTAACACTTCAGCCCATCTTACTTCAAGATTTTCCTCATACCAGCAGGAAACATCCGGTGGCGGTACTGGGCTCTTTAATGCACCAGAAAGCTTCCTGGCCAGCGCTTCACTGTTTCCAGGCGAGTAGCGGTAGCTTTCTGCATACTGTTCCTGATAACATAAATCATCCGGCACCACAGGCATTGCACCCGCGCTGACCGCTTCCAGCACCGACAGTCCCTGAAATTCATGAATCGCGGTGCTCACGGCAATTCCTGCCTGTGCGAGATATTCCCGGTACTTATTTTTTGATACTCGTTGATTAACAATGATTCTTTTACTGTGCTGTTGTTCTATCTGCATAAGCGCATCCGGTTTTTTTTGCGAGCGCTCGCCTAACAGCGCGAGCTGAAAATCACTGTGGCTTTTATCGAGTAAATTCAGTGCATCGGCAAAGACCTGAGGGGCTTTGTCATACTCCCAGCGATGATTCCAGAGAATGAGCTCTGTATTTTTTGTGGCACTATTTTTAATCGGATTAATCGCCACAGGTAGCACACCGGTTTTATGTTTAAGGGCTTCGGTAATATTATCCGGTACCTCATCGGGCAGTTTTTTTAATAGTGAGTCTACACCCTCTAAAAAAGAGTCACGGTTATAAATCGAATTAAATAGCAGCTGATCTGCGGCGAGCGCACCATAAAGCTGTACCATCTGCGGATCTACTGAGTGGTGCTGTTGCTGACTGGTGGGGTAAGCAAACTGATTCTCATGGAAATAATAAATACAGGGTACATTGGCCAGCCGAGGGTGCAGGCCTTTTAATGTGGCCAGATCCACCATGGAGGTGGCGAGTATTAAATCGGGTGTTTGTTCTGGCAGGCAGTGCAGCCAGGACAGGGGGTTGCCACGAATGCGCCAGCGAAAGTGACGCCCTGGAAGTTCCAGTTTGTGCCAGTCAATTTCGCTGAAGGTGCTGGTTAGCCAGTCGGCCCAGGCCGCATGGCTTTGTGAGCGGTAGGCGGAAAGTAGCCAGATGGTGGGCGCAGGTTTCAATATAAACAGTCGGGTTTAAAGCGTTGTGATCTAAAGGCGGCTGGTTTAAACAGCCTGCGCCTGAACTGTTTTCCCGGTTTCCTTGCAGTCATCACTCATCAGGTATAAATAAGCCGGCATCACATCATCAGCACAGGGCAGTGTATCGGGGTTTTCGCCGGGAAAAGCCCTGACTCGCATCTGTGTGCGCACCGCACCCGGGTTAATGGCATTTACCTGTACCGGGTTACTTTCAGTGTCCATTTCATCTGCCAGCACTTTCATAAAGCTGGTGGTAGCATCTTTGGATATGCCATAAGCTCCCCAGTACGCCTGAGATTTATCATCGGTGGTGAAAATAATTTTCGAGCCGTCCGTGCTACGCAACAGAGGGAGCAGGGCCTGTGTCATAACGAAGGGGGCGTTTAAATTCACCTGCATTACCTTGTACCAGATCTCTATATCATGTTGCTGGATGGGGGTGAGGGTACCCAGAATAGCGGCACTGTGCAACAGGCCATGCAGGCTGCCAAACTGCTCATTGAGAGTGTCGGCCAGTTTTTCATAGTCTACTGGTGAGGCACCTTCGAGATTGAGTGGGTAAATCGCAGGCTCAGGGTAGCCTGCATGAATAATCTCATCGTAGGTGTTTTCGAGTTTTTTTGTGGTGCGCCCTAAAAGTACGACTGTAGCGCCCTGTGCAGCGTAGGCTTTAGCCGCCGCCTGACCCAGTCCGTCCCCCGCGCCGGTTACAAGGATGATTTTGTCTTTCAGGAAATGATCTGCTGGCTGGTATTGCATAGTGGTCTCAGTTGGAAATAATAATTTGTGCACATTTTACACCAGAGCGCAGTGCGCCTTCGAGTGTTGATGGCAGTCCAGGCTGGTTATTCTCTTCAATATAGACGTAATCACCGCATAAGTTAAGATTTTTTATCGGGGTGCGAATGCCTGGTCGGTTCTGGTCAACGCCTGGATGGCATTGAAAAGCGGCGCGTTTATCAATAATGAGCTTGCTATCAAGCAGTTCTGGTAAATGATCAATGCAGCAGCTCAGCTCTCTCAGCACCTGCTTTGTTAGTTGTTCTGCTGTGAGTTGTGAATGCTCACCCCGTGCGCTGAATACCGCCGCCAGCACATCAGCATAACCATCTACACGGCGTTCAAATACCCATTCAGTCAGACCATTGAGCATGCCTGTCATTGTCGCAGGCAGGCTGACGGGCTGTTTGAACTGTAGATAAAGCGTGCTTATGGGCTCGAATTTCAATTGAGTTATCTGTTTATAAATGGCGGAGGTTTCATTTATGTCTTTTAGCAGGCTGGCAGTGACGCTCGGGGGGGTGGCAAGAATAAACTGATCAAATGACAGCTTTTCATTATTTACATAAATACTTTCAACCAGGCCATTGTTTGTTTGCAGGCTGTTAAGCTTACTGCGGGTTTTAATTTCGCCACCGTGATGCAGGATGAATTTTTCAGCCAGGGCTGGAAATAACGGGCTTAAATCGGTGCGTGGGATTAACAGGTCGGTATAGCTGGCAGGGGCATTAAATGTCTGTTGCAGCACGGTCCGGAAGGTTTTTGCCGATGCCTGTTGCGGGTGAGTGGTGAGCGCCGCCAGACAAACTGGTTCAAGGATGCTTTTCTGATAACTTTCGGGCAGGTTTGCACTGCTTAGCCAGTCACTTACACTTAAATCCGTTTTAATCGGGGTGTTGAGCAGGTGATTAAAGCGGATGAGTAAGCGGTATTTGTCCGGCAGAGATAATTGCCGTGTTTTTAGAATACCGAACAGCAGATGCAGGGGGGCGGGAAACGTGGGCAGCTGTAAATCAAAAACAGTTGAGCCATTGCGCGCATCCAGCATCAGCAGTTGGTGGGGGAGCTGTTCAAAGAGTTCGCTGATATCATTGTTAATGTCAGGAGCGCTATTCAGGGTGTTAAAGAGTGAAAGCATGGTCTGGTAAGCCCCAAGCATCAGGTGCTGACCATTATCCAGTGTCATGTTTTTCCACTGAATGCTGCGCGCACGGCCGCCGAGTTGAGGTGAGGATTCAAATAAGGTAACTTTATGGCCGCAGCGGCACAGCTCAATGGCGGCGGCAAGGCCCGACCAGCCACCGCCAATAATGGCGACCCCTTGTTGAAGTGCAGGCTGTGCTTCTGGTTGATTTTCTGGCATTCAGGCCTGCTTACGCAGCAATTGTCGATGGCGTTTCTTTTCACGTCGTGAAGCACCCCAGGCCAGCCAGAGTTTGCGCGTGGGGGTAAGTTTAATGCGGTGTTCCAGCACGCGGAAACCGTCCTGTTCTATTTCATCCAGCAGTGACTGGTATATTTCCGCCATAATCAGGCCCGTGCGTTGGGCATAGCGGTCTGCTTCCGGGAGTTGCTCAAATGCACGCTGGTAGTATGATCGAGCCCGATCTGCCTGAAATTTAAACAATGCCTTTACCGCATCGCTGGTGACTGGTTGAGTTAAGTCCTCTATACTGAGTGCAAATTTTTCCAGCTCATCCTGTGGCAGATAAACACGCCCGCGTTGAGCGTCTTCTCGCACATCACGTAAAATATTGGTGAGCTGGAAGGCCATGCCCAGATTTTCAGCGTATTTCAGCGTATCGGGGTGACTAAAGCCAAAAATTTCGGCAGATAGCAGACCGACTACACTGGCGGCACGATAGCAATAAAGTGACAATGCCTCGAATGTCGGGTACTGATGGATATCCAGATCCATCTCCATACCCTCGATAATTTCCAGCAGGTGTGCTTCGGATAAATTAAAGTTATTGAGTAAATCTTGCAGTGCCAATGCGACCGGGTGGGTAACGGGGCGGGTAACCGGCTGGCTGGCATCGCCCTTATAAACTGCGTTCACCTCTTCTCGCCACCAGTTGAGTGTTTGCCGTGCAACGCTTTCATCCTTACATTCGTCCACCACATCGTCCACCTCACGGCAAAATGCGTAGAGCGCGGTAATGGCCCGACGTTTCAGTTCAGGTAAAAAACGGAAACTTGAATAAAAGCTGGAGCCACTGGCGGCGGCTTTATGCTGGCAGTACTGATCGGGTGTCATATATATATGGGCTGGTTAGCTGTGTTGTGAATTCTGGCCTAAAGTGAGGGAGAAGGCAAATTTCATTCGCTGTATCATCTTTTCCAATATCATCTTTTCCAGCGCCATATTATTTAATTTATGGTTTTTTAGTGTCCGGTATTTGTTGCGCAGCCACATCAAAGGTATAAGCGCCTTCAAAAGAGTGGGCTTCCTGACTGGCTACATAACGAGCTTTATTCACTATAAGTGCATCTGGAAAATCAGCTTCTTTTTTCTTGCCAGCCGTTTTTACAGGTTTAGCATTCATATAATCATTGAGAGACTTCCATACCGTTTGTCCACTTTCAAAACAAAGATCAGGCTCTTCAAACAGACGATTAACTACTGCGATAATCGACGCTTTATCCAGATTGTAACGCTTACCTTTCAGTGTCCAGATAGTTTCTGCGAGAACAACGTCAGTTATCAGAACATCGCTACCACTTAAAATTATTTTGCCAGCCTTCTTTGACTGGGCAGCATCATCATCTAACAGGTATCGAAGAAGGACATTCGTATCAATGGCAATCACTGATCAACACTGCTTTGCAATGATTGTTCTTCTGTAAACTTCCTGTTCACGTGTATTCCTTTCAATAACCCTTTTGCTGAACCCGCTATTTTCTTAATGATCGTTATATGGCCTTCGTTATCGACAAAGCTTACATACTCGTCACCTGGTTCAATACCGGCTAATTTACACTGATCTACTGGCAGGGTTATCTGTCTTTTTGCGCTTACTTTTGGCATACAGGCCTCTTTACTATCATCTATCTGGTAAAGATAATGCAATCTTTACCATTTGTCAAATAGTAAAGATGTTTCTGGCGTTGACTCAGGGAGCGAGCCGTTAAACTCAACGCTTTTTCTCCTGCCTCACCGTAGTAAGGTGGTCTATCTTTTACCATGTTTATTCCAATGTCGCCTTAGCTCTGGTATATTTCAAATTGTTTGCAACGATTTGTGTATCAGGGTGGTTATCACCCAGACGCTTCTTAAATGCAGCCAGCGCCAGCTCATAATAGCCGATGGCTTTTTTATACTCGCCCAGCGAAGACCAGGCTCCTCCCAGATTGTTACGACTCGTCGCCACAGCAGGATGGTCTTCGCCGTAAGTCTTCAGGATACTGGCCAGCGCCGTCTCATATAATTTAATTGCTTCGTTATATTTAGCTATTCTTTGTGCGGCACTTCCTGCTTCTGATAAATATAGTGGATTATCAGGAGCTAATTGCGCAGCTCTAATAAAATGCCGATACGCACTGGAATAATCTATTCTTTCATGGGCTATTTTCCCCCAACATACCAAACCGACCCGACCCCAGATTGTGACGACTCGTCGCCACAGAAGGATGATCCTCACCAACCGTTTTCAGGTGACTGGCCAGTGCCTGCTTATAATAGCCGATTTTCACTGAAGCGACGTAAGCGGTCATTCCTGGACGCCCCTAATGATTATTTTGCGCATGGTTACAGTACAACAGAAAAGGGTCTGGCAGGCGCAGGTGCTGCACATTCCCGTATTCGCGCCTGAAAAGCCTGAAAAAAGTGCCTGATGAGTTAGTCTTATTTTAAAACTAATAGTCTAGTATTGAAGCTATAAGGCCTACACACTGTGTTTATTAGTTAATAATGATAAATTTAAATACTCGTTTATCGAATTTTCCGTTGACAAAAATGTTAGCGGTCTTTACTTTAGTAGTAGAAAGAAAAAGCCCATTCAGCCGACGAAGCTATGAATGGGCTTTGTTGCAGTTTCGAAGTTACTGCCTTTTTATGTGCATTGTAGTGTTACTGACAATTTACACACATTCAAGTGTACATCTTTAAATGCCGGTTTTCTACTTTATTTAGACGATCTGGGTGTCAACTTCGATATTAGTAAGTAGGAGTGATGATGAGAACGATTGCTTTTCTTATCTTCTCGATTCACTTGGCTCTATGTCAGGTAGATCAACTCACGATGAGTATTATTGCTCATTTCGTTTAACCCTTTACCGGCCCTTTAAGAGGGCCGGCCTCATAGGAAAATACATTCTACTGTATTACCGTTTTCGTTTAATAAGCGGGGCAACATGGTATATTTTCCCGCTTTATTCTCTCCTTGAGTTATCTACAAAAATGGCGGGTAACTCAAGGATAACCTGCGACTCGGCCCGCTGCATTAGCCGCAGGGATATATTCACGGCGACTTTTCAATTGTGGGTGCCATTCCTACTCATAAATGTCATAACTACTGGAAATAGCTCTACAACTTTAATTACATTTATAATCACTTTCCTGGTAAAGCTGCGCCCAGCAATGGCAGGTGTTTTATCCTGTGGTAGCTAAGCGACAGTGAAATACAGTGTTTTAGCTCGTTGATGGGAATTTCATCGTTTTCATTAAAAACAATGGCTCGATTGCCCTCAAATCTGAATAGTTCAGAATACAGTTCTCTGAAGGTATCAACCAGCCTGGTTTTACAATGAAAGTACATTGCGTACTGCTGTGGCGCTGATTTTTTCCAGGCTATTCTAACGGTACTCCCATTATGGGTCTGATAAGCCGGTTCATTCCATTTGAGCGTTTCTTCCAGAGACTGGCTATCCGGCATATCAGATGCGACTTCAAAAACTAGCTGGCGTAAAAAAAGTAGTTTTGGAGGCATGGGTTCAGGATAGTGTTTAAACGCCGCCAGAACATCTGAGTTTTCAATAATATTCATTTTTTTGTTTATGTTAATGGAAGCGTGGCAAACCACAGGGCAAAACTATCCCAGGTCTCGCTGCGTGTCCAGTTTAAATTTAATGCCTGAAAAAACAGGAAGACTGCTAGCATCATCGGAAAAACTTCACGACCGTGTTGTTGCCTGCGCTCTAAAAAAATAAGCACAAGAAAAATAATATCTGTGAGTGCAAATGTCCAGACCTGGTAGCTGAAAGGTATTTCGGGTAAATTCAGGGGTAAGCGTGCCACAGCCGGATCAATCAGGGTGAGTGATGTGCAGATCATAAATCGTGCATGATGTGCGGGCGATTTTTTATAAATAATGGCCAGTACATAACTGGTAATAAAAATCGCCAGCAGCGAAAGTTGCAGAAATAAAATATACATGCGGCTGTAGGATACGCCGTATTCATGTAATGTAATCTGACTGTGGGCCAGTAATACCAGCGATATAGCCAGTATGGGCACCAGAACATAAGAGAATGTTCCGATTATTTTATGCAGGGTGTATTTTTTAGATCGGATTAAAAACGCCTGGCTAATCAGCATGGCAACCCAGAACATCATGGTCATGGTGTGCAGGTGGGTGTAGTGACTTGCGGGCGCAGAGAATGGATCACCTAATTTTGAGAAATAGGACGACCAGAAACCGGCAATGGCCAGAAAGAGCAATGCTACAAAATAAAAGCCACTGTTTTTAAATGTCATGGTACTGTCTACTGCGCAGAACGAGAGATTTTTTAGAGCGGAGTGAAGGATGCGGGTTCATTTTTTTCTATGTGTCTTTTTTACTACTGAAACGAGTAAAAAGGATCCCCACAATTGAAAAGTCGCCGTAAAACCATCCCTGTAGGCTCGACATCCGCATCCCTGCGGCTGACGCTTTTAAATTGCGGGTATCCTTATCTTTCCGACTTAACGGGTATGTCTCTGGAAAAATCAGACTCGCAAAGCCCATTTTTTGCCCGGGCTGAAGCCCAGGTGCCCGTTTTATTCATAAATATTATAAAACCCCGGAAGTGAGGTTTTAGCCTCACCTGATACAACAGGGGGCTTTTTTTCGAAAAAATTATTTCAGGGAGTGAGTCGTTACCTGCAAGTTCGGCATCTGTATTTTTATTCTGTCACCCCACCCCAAAAAAAATCAATTTGTGAGCTCCCCCGTATCAGGCGGTAATCGCAGTGAAACGATCAGTGTCAGTATAACTACAGTGACTCCCAGCGCAGTCATGGTAATCACCGGGCTAATACCGATGCCCGCAATAACCGCATACAGACCAGAAGCAATCAGCATGGCCAGACTCTGAAAAAAGTTCTGCACTGCAACCGCACCGCCTGCGCCAATTGAGAGGTGACCAATTTCCTGTAATGCCGCATTAATCGGCACCACAAAAAGTCCGCCGCAGACACCGGCCATAAATAGACCGGTACGTGCTGCCCAGATATTATCCGTCAGTGAAAGCAATATGACGATGCCACCCATTGCATAAGCGGCAAGGCGGGCGCGTCTTAAATAGGCCATGGGGATGAGTCGAGGCACCAGCACCGAACCTGTGGCTATTCCAATAGCAATAAACAGGGTTAGCAGGGCGATTTCAGTGGTCGAGTTTAGCATCAGCACTGCCGGTGCCCAGGCAATAAGCAGCACACGTAAAACGGTTGCAGAGGCCCAGAACAGGCTCACGCCTAATGTGGAAAATCGCGCCCTTGGCGTGATGAGCAGGCGCTTCATCTGTGCGTAAAAATCCAGCAGTGATGTACGAAGTGCCCGCTTTGATGAGGGCGTTACAATTAGCTGGTGCTGAATGTTCAGTGCAATCAGAGCTGAGCCTGCATAAAGCACGATAATCAGCGCCAGCGCCAGCTGCACGGAGTACTCCGATAATGCCGAGCCCACCAGTGTGCCGCTTAATATCGCGAGTATAGTTGAGCCTTCAATCCAGCCATTGGCTTTTACCAGGGTGTCCTCATCGACCAGCTCTGGCAGTATGCCATATTTGGCCGGGCTGTACATGGCCGCGCCAAGGCCAATAATGGCATAGGCTATCAGGGGAGAAATCTGTAACAGAATTAAACCGACCCCTGTGGCTTTAATCAGGTTGGCAATGAGCATGACTCTGGGCTTGGGCCTGCCGTCAGCAAAGCCGCCCACCCAGGGGGCAAAAATAACAATGGCCACCAGAAATGAAGCCTGCAATGCAGGAATATACCAGTCGCCCGAATTAATGTCTGGGGTCATGTCCGAGGTCATTTGCTGCATCACCAGGGTAATAATGGTGAACAGTGTTGCATTGTCTGCAAAGGCGGTAAAAAACTGTGTGCCCAGTACTTTATAGATGTCCGATTTCATGCCGCATCCTTTGTGTGCAGTAGTTTAGCCGCGCTAATATAGTCTATCTTTCCTGTGCCCAGTACGGGGATTTTTTTAACGTACTGTATGCTGCGAGGTACATTAATTTCCCCAATGCCGTCTTCTCTTGCCTGTTTTAGCAGCTCGGCTCGTTGTGCATTTTCAACTTCGGTGAACAGTACAATCTGTTCACCCTTGCGCTCATCGGGAATAGAAATTGCAGCATGCAGTGCATCATTCCAGACTTTACTCGCCAGCACTTCAACCGAGGTGAGTGAAACCATTTCTCCGCCAATTTTGGCAAAGCGTTTGGCGCGGCCACAGATGCGCACAAAACCCTCGGCATCAATGGTGACAATATCTCCTGTGTCATACCAGCCTTCCCCCAGCTCAGTGACCGGGGGTATCAGTACACCGGGGTTATCATGCAGCAAATAACCCTGCATAATATTCGGACCTTTTACCTGCAGGCGCTGGCCTTCATCCAGCCCCGGAATGCTTTGCAGGCGATATTCAATGCCCTCCATCAGGCGGCCCACAGTGCCCGGGCAATTACCCATAGGGGTATTGCTTGAGAGTACCGGGCTGGTTTCAGTGGCACCATAGCCTTCAAAAATTCGCACCCCAAATTTGTTCTGCCAGATTTCACGCACTTCATTCTGGAGTTTTTCAGCACCGGCAAAAACATAACGCAGGCTATAAAAATCATAGGCATCAGCAAAACGTGCGTAGCCCGCAAGGAAGGTGTTTGTGCCAAACAGTATGGTGGCGTTAATATCATAGGACACTTCTGGAACAACACGATAATGCAGTGGCGATGGATAAAAGAAAACTCGCACGCCAGAGGTCAGTGGCATAATCATGCCGGCGGTCAGGCCAAAAGAATGAAATAACGGCAGGGCATTAAGTGCAATATCATGGCCATTAAAATCAATGCGTGAAATCAGCTGCTGAATATTGCTTAGCAGATTTTGATGCGAGAGCACCACACCTTTGGGCGTGCCTTCTGAGCCCGAGGTAAATAAAACCACTGCGCGATCCTGCGGGCGTTTTTCTGAGTGCGCACGCACAATTAGATTAAAACGGCTCATCCACAGACCGTTGAGTTTTGCCAGTAAACTGATTTTCTGCGCAATATCTTCCAGATAAAGGATCTCTACCTGTTTGCCCAGTTTCTCAGTCGCGTCTTCGAGTTTTGCTTTTTCAATGAAACTGCGTGAGGTAATCACATGTTTTAGAACGGCGGTTTCACAGGCCAGAATCATGCCCTGTGCACCCACGGTGTAGTTGAGCATGGCGGGTGTGCGGCCGGTGATCTGTAGCCCCCAGAAGGTGGCCACCGTTGCCAGCGTGCCTGGCAGGAGCACACCCACGGTTTCATCTTTTTCAGTGTACTTTGTCAGTTGCCTGCCGAGTACCAGCGATTTTGTAATCAACGAATTATAGTTCAGTGGCGTGCGATTAATGTCTTCAGCTACCAGATGTCTTCCCCCATGAATACGTCGTGCTTCCAGTAGCCTGTCGATGAGTGTCAGATTTTTATCTGCGGTTTCAAAGATTAGCTCAGACATCAGGTCTGATAGCTGGCGGCCTGCCTGAATGCGTCGCTTTCGCCCTCGCAGTTCAGGATCAATGTAAAGTGAGCGGGGGGCTTGTACACTCAGCGTAATTTTGGGGAACCAGCGCAGTTTTATCAGGCCGCGTAATCTTGAAAAAGCCGTGTACTGAGCACCGTCTATGCGAACAGGAAGCAGGGTAGCCCTGGATTTATCTGCAACCATCCCCGGGCCGGGGTAGATTTTCATTAGCGAGCCGGTAACGGTAATGCGTCCTTCTGGAAAAATGACCACGCAGCCACCTTTCTTTACGCGGCGAATCAGAGCGCGAATGGACAGCGGGTTTGCCGGGTCCAGTGCAAACAGGTCGCAGAAAAGTCTGCCGAGTGTGCCCATCCAGCTTCGAGCAATGTAGGTGTTGATGGCAAATGTGGTGGTGGTCGGTAAAAAAGCATAAAGCAAAACCGCATCCAGAAAAGAGGTGTGATTTGAAACCACCAGGGTGCGCGGACCAATTTGTTTAAGGTGTTCTGCGCCGCTTATTTCCACTCGGTAAAATATGCGGAGCAGGCCGCGAAACAGGGTTTTCAGGATTGAGCTTAACATGATGATGTCCTTTATTATGTGTTTTGTTATGAGTGAGTGGATAATGAATGAAAGGTAAGTTTAAGTAAACTCAATAGTGTATAGAATATTATGAGTTGCCATAAAGTATACTTAAACGCTACCTGGATGCGTTGCTTCCCGACGCTTTGCTTTTTCGCTGCGTGTTAGCTGAAACGGTTGAAAGGCATCCAGCTCCCAGGGGCGCAGGGCCATCATAAAGCCGATATTGTGTTTTTTATCCAGTGGGAGTGCTGCATCCTGACTGTGTAGTTGATGAAATTCTGTTGTCAGCGTTTTTATTTTATTGATTAAAATCTGAGTAGAGGAATCACCCAGTAAACCAAATAGAAATTTGCGCTGTTCGAAATCACCGACAAATCGCGATTTTAAAAACTGCGACTGAACCTGAGCTTCAAAAAATTGCTCTATGGGGCCATTTTTCAACCAGCTAAAACCATCATCAATGCGCAGTTTAATGTGGTTATTGGGTAACAGGTCGATAATTTTTAGTTTATCAAGTTTGGCCAGAAACTGAATGCACTCGGTTTCTGAAATATCGTAATTATAAATAATATCTTCAAAGCTCAGGCGGTTACGTACACTGACGGCCACCAGCAGTAAGCGGCCATTGGCTACCAGCTCTTTTTCCTGTTGCAGGGTGAGCTGACTAATACGTTGCCTTGACTGTTCGTAGAGTTGAAATAAATCAGACAGCTCCATCTGCATCAGCTGACAGATTTCCTCCAGTCGATCGAGACTGAAGCGCTTGCTGGCAAACATACGTTTAATATTGGCCTCACTCATATCGAGCCGCCTGGCGACCTCTGCATAAGTGAGCTGGTGGTTTTTGAGGGTTTTTTTTAAGGTATCAATGAGTGCGGTTGTTTGCGTCATGATCTTTCCCTGGGCTGTGAGTGGTGGTTCAGAGTATAGAATATATAGACTAATGGGGTATTAATAAAGAACAATTTATATAAAAGTTTATTTTTGTCGAGTCTCGGCCAACACTATCCCCTGTAAGCACACAATAACAGAGGATAAATCATGAAACAGCCCACACAGCGTAAAATATCACAGCATGCAGGCTTTTTTGCCCTGCTGCTGAGTTTTTTTATCAGTAGCTTTGCCACAGCAGGTGGCCTGCTCACACCGAGTGATGGGCGTTTGCCCGCATTGCAGATAAAACAGCATCACGTGAATGTGATCATAGAAGATGGTTATGCAATCACCGAGGTAGAGCAGGTATTCCATAATCCCCATGGTCAGGATCTTGAGGCGGTGTACTCGTTTCCCGTGCCGGAAAAAGCCGCTGTAGCAGAATTTACCATCTGGATTGATGGCAAACCGGTGACCGGCGAAGTACTTGAAAAGCACAAAGCTCGTCAGGTATATGAACAGGAAAAAGCTGCGGGTCGTGAGGCCGGTATTACCGAAAAAGATGAATATAAAACCTTTGATATCAGCGTAAGCTCGGTAAGAGCCGGGCAGGATACCCGTGTGCGCTTTGTGTATCTGCAACCGGCGCATATGGATACGGGGATAGGCCGTTATGTTTATCCGTTGGAGGAAGGCGGTACCGATGAAGAAAAACTGTCTTTCTGGACAGCCAGTAAAAAAGTAATGGCGTCTTTTTCATTTAAACTGACGCTGAAATCGGCTTATCCGGTTGAGGCGCTACGTTTGCCCGGTCAGCCAGCGGCGAATGCCCGGCAAAATGCCGATGGCGACTGGGTGGTGCAACTGGCAAACAGTAATGCAGCCCTTGCGGAAGGCCAGCAGGCGACAACGTCAAAAGCCGTTTTTACTCTGGATAAGGATCTGCTGGTTTACTGGCGTCATAAAGCCGGGCTTCCAGGATCGGTTGATATGGTGAGCTATAAAACTGAAAAAACCAGGCGCGGCACCTTTATGATAACCCTGACACCCGGAGATGATCTAAAGCCTGTGAGCAAAGGCGGTGACTGGGTGTTCGTGCTGGATATTTCTGGCTCAATGCAGGGCAAATATGCAACGCTTGCTGATGGTGTACAACGCTCACTTGGAAAAATGCGCGCCAATGATCGTTTTCGAATTATTCTGTTTAATGACCGTGCCCGTGAGCTCACCTCAGGCTATGTGAGCGCGACGCCTGAAAATATAAAGCAGTATAGTGATGCAGTGGCACAGGTGCAGCCAGATCAGGGTACCAATCTATACAGCGGTATCGCCAGTGCGCTAAAAAGTATTGATGCGGATCGCACCAGTGCCATTGTGCTGGTGACCGATGGCGTGGCCAATGTGGGAGAAACCGAACAGCGCCAGTTTATTCAGCTGCTAAAGAAAAAGGATATCCGTCTGTTTACCTTTGTTATGGGGAACAGTGCAAACAGGCCTTTGCTGGCGGCAATGGCAAAAGCGTCAAATGGTTTTGCGATTAATATATCCAACAGCGATGATATTGTCGGTAAGATTCTTGAAGCAACCCGTAAAGTGAGCCACCAGAGTTTGCACGGTGTGAAGCTGTCTATTAAAGGGGTTAAAACCGCTGATCTTACACCGCAGGTTATTGGCAGCCTGTATCGTGGGCAGCAGCTGATTGTGTTTGGTCATTACTTTGGTGAAGGCAGGGCAGATATTCGACTCAGTGGAAAAATATCCGGTATTGAAAAAACGTACCGCACTGAGGTTCAGTTTCCAGCCATTGATAAGCGAAACCCGGAGATAGAACGGTTGTGGGCCTATGCCAGCATTGAAGATATGATGGCTGAAATTAATAATTTTGGTGAAAAGGCCGATATAAAACAGGCGGTTACAGATACTGCAATGGAGTATGGCCTGGTGACAGACTATACCTCCATGGTGGTGATGCGCGATGAAATGTTTGAGGCTTATGATATTAAACGAAGCAATAAACAACGCCTGAAAATAGAGCACAATGCGCAGGCACAGCGCGCACAACAGAAAACGACTTCGCATCGAGTGGATAAAAAGAAACCGATGTTCAGATTGCCCAGGCCGAGTTTTGGCGGTGGGGGTGCTATGAGTATCTGGATGATATTGTTGTTGCCAGGGCTGATGCTGGTGTTGCGGCGCTGGAAATAATGGCGGAGTCGTGGCGCTATGAACTGGAATGATTATTCCTGCATTGCGCTACGCTCCATACAGGCTACGCCAGATTCATTTTCAGTCGAGACATGGAGTTGAGGCCAGCCCTTTTCTAATGATGCGTGCCCTTCAATATCCGTGCCTTATCCCGATTCCAGTCTCGATCTTTTTCATCGGCGCGTTTATCATGCAACTGTTTGCCCTTTGCCAGACCAATCTGCATTTTCGCCCGACCCTTGCTCCAGAACATTTTTAACGGCACCAGGGTATAACCTTTTCTGTCCACCAGGCCAATAAGCCTGTCAATCTCCCGTCGATTGAGCAATAGCTTACGCGCTCGCCCAGGTTCCGGGTTTACATGGGTCGATGCGGATAGCAGCGGCGTTATTTGTCCCCCTAGCCAGAAAATCTCGTCCTGTTTTACCATGACATAGGTGTCGCGCATCTGCACACGGCCTTCGCGCAAACTCTTTACCTCCCAGCCCTCCAGTACAATACCGGCATCATAGGTGTCTTCAATGGTAAAGTCGTGACGTGCTTTTTTATTGACCGCAATACTACTGCTGGTACTTCTGGTGTTCTTTTTGTTTTTTTTGGCCATGACTCAAATGTTCTCAAATGCAATAACACAGAAGCTTGCTGTGCTGGAAAACAGCCGATTATACGTGAACTCACATGTTTATGAATAAATAGCTCAATCCTGGGCTTGTGTAAGCCGCTATTTTTAATCACAATGCAGCTATATTATAAATATATTACACCATATGCAGTGCTGTTAATCTGCATCTAATAGCAGTAATATTAATTTAAATGAATTTAAATATCATATAAAACAGTTAGATAGCTAGTTGTTTTAGAGTAAATATAATTGAGAACTTATGTCTGAACAAACGCAGGGCTCTATTCATGGACAATGGTCTGGCCGGATGGCTTTTATTTTCGCGGCCACAGGTTCAGCAGTGGGTCTGGGTAATATCTGGAAATTTCCTTATATTACCGGTGAAAATGGTGGCGGTGCCTTTGTTTTAATCTATTTGCTCTGTATTGCTGCGATCGGTATACCCATTATGGTGGCTGAGGTTATGCTGGGGCGGCGTGGTCGGCAGTCGCCAATTAATTCAATGGCTTCTCTGGCGGCTGAAGAGGGCCGTCCCGGTGCATGGGTGCTGCTGGGCTGGCTTGGGGTGATTGCCGGTTTTCTTATTTTATCGTATTACAGTGTGATTGCCGGCCTGGCAATGTCCTATGTGTTTCGTACAGCCGGTGGTCTGTTTACAGGGGCCACGGCAGATGGTGTGGGGAGTATTTTTAAATCCATTGTCGGCGACCCGGAAAAGCTACTGGCCTGGCATACCCTGTTTATGGTAATAACCATGGTTATTGTGGCAAGAGGCGTGAAAAATGGGCTGGAAAAGGTGGTGACCTGGTTGATGCCCGGACTGTTTGTAATACTGATCGTTTTAATGTTTTATTCGATGTCGACAGGGCATTTCTCTGAAGGCCTGAGTTTTCTGTTTTCGCCTGATTTTAGTAAAATAAAAACAGAGGGTGTGCTTATTGCAATGGGACATGCATTTTTTACCCTGAGCCTCGGAATGGGGGCCATTATGGTTTATGGTTCGTATTTGCCCAAAGAGGTATCCATTGCCAAAGCGACAGTGACGATCGCACTGGCGGATACCGCAGTTGCACTGATGGCTGGGCTGGTTATATTTCCGATTGTTTTTGCCAATAAGCTGGAGCCCGGTTCGGGGTTTGGGCTCATTTTTGAAACATTGCCGATTGCATTCGGACAAATGGAGGCGGGGGTCTTAATTGGTACGCTATTTTTTGTATTGCTGGTACTGGCGGCGCTGAGTTCCTCAATTTCACTGATTGAGCCTGCGGTGGCATGGCTGGTTGAAAACAGGGATATGAGCCGGGTGCGCGCTTCAATCTGGTGCGGTATG
>UOFG01000273.1_pt1 | contig 21374 bp, 20 predicted proteins | sample 1988411 | NCBI WGS metagenome assembly UOFG01 (sample SAMEA4712194, study PRJEB27164) | hydrothermal vent metagenome | biome: marine basaltic hydrothermal vent biome; feature: marine hydrothermal vent; material: mineral | place: Pacific Ocean | collected 2011-06-14/2011-07-23 | depth 1689 m
CAGTCAACTGGCCCTCGCCAGAGCATTTCGCTCCCCAGGGCATGACCATACCGTGATGTTAAAAAATCAGCCACCGCATCCTCAAAAGCCCGAGGGTGAAAAAATGACACCACTGTTAAAACTCCTCGCAGGACAGTTCAATAAATTGCTATGATTGGTGACGTTAACAGAGCGATACGATGACGAACTTATAGGCCGGTGTCTAGGCACCCTGAACGTCAGCAGGCTATCTGCCATGCCGAATTTAAATGTTCTGGCCCATGAAAAAGAAGGCCCTCTGGGGGTTTGTGCTTTTTCGACCTCGCGTAATTCAAGCGGAAAATACTTAAGCCAGTCGATCATTTAAATTTGCTCACCAACTTTGCATGAAACCCGGGGGCTATCGTAAAGAGCCCCATTTCTACTGTTTTTTATTTTTATGGCAAGAAAAATGGTCTGATTAAAATCAAAAAGCAGACATTTGCTAATGAGCCGGTAAAAATGGGTACCCATTTCATGTGCCCCGGTAATATTTATATTCAAATATGCTAATAAAGAAAACAGACAGTTCCCCTCTAATGCAAAACACTATCACCCCCACTCGCTCCCACACGCCCCGCATACTCGCGCATAACAGCCCGCACTGGCTCAGGATAGCCAATAATATCCATCTGTTGCAGCCCTTCATTAAAAAATTGCTGTACATCCGCAGGAATATTCAGCATTAACTGCTCAAAAACCTGTATCATACATTCAGGATTATGCGAACGAGTCGCCACAATCCCCCAGTTTAGATTTAAAATTCGCCAGGGCCGCATTGGGTTAGCCGCTTCAAGGTCACTTTTAACTGAGGGGTCTGTTGCCTGCACCACCTGATTAATTAATGAACATAACGCTTCCAGCTGTTTCTCATCCTGCAGGGTGTTGGCATAGCTGGCAACCGCATTAACCACAATCTCCAGCTTCGTGACTTTCGCATGGTGAAAATTTAACCAGGCAACCACCGGCAACGACAGCCTTTGCAGCTGCAGCATCTGCTCCTGCATGCCCCTTGAACCACAGCCTGCCGATATTTCATCCAGCAAATTCAGCGCATAATCACCCATTTTACTCACTTCATCTTCCGTTATACCCGCCTGCTGAGTGTTCTCAATATCCGAATCCAGACGCAGCATAATTTGAATATTCTGTCTCATCGCCTGTATCACCTTTAACATTTCTTCTGCTTCCTTATTCTCAGCAGCCTGCAAACTCAGGCTTAACGCTTCTACAATGGATTCAAACTGCTGACTTAAATCGCTAATGCCGGTTTCTAACATTTCATGGTTCCCAAAGATGCCTTTTACCGTATAGTAATTGATTTATTATTAAATTAATTATTTTTTTATCAAATTTTGAAACTGAATTTAAAGAATATGCCTTAAAGGTAAATTATTATGCGCTTTTTACACACCATGCTCCGCGTGGGCAATCTGGGTGCATCTATTAATTTTTATACTGAAATACCCGGTATGAAACTTTTACGCAAAAAAGACTATCCTGAAGGCAAGTTCACCCTGGCCATTGAAGTTGACGATGTATATAAAGCCGTAGACAATATCAGACAGCTGGGTGAAAAAATCATTCGAGAAGCGGGCCCCATGAATGCAGGCTCCACTATCATTGCGTTTATTGAAGACCCCGACGGTTACCCGATAAAACTACTGGCAGCAGAACCTCACTCGACAACTGTGAGCTAATAGCCCACCGATTGAACAGTGCAGACCAAAAAAAATTCACGAACAGATCTGTCGCATTATTTACCTTCAAAGCCCTTTATCCTGAAAAGATCAGATGTGCGCATAAGGGTGTAATTCTGGGTAAAGCATCACTCACCCTTCTGGTTTTGTGCAGGGAGACACTTATGTCGCGGATGCGGGAGCACAGGCGCGTAAGTTGGCGACGAAAAATCAATTCATATTTTTCAATGGTTTATGCTAATTTTATGCGTTCAACTGTTTTTTCAGGTTTATATCTCAATTATATTCCCTGCAGCTGTAGTGCATAAGTTTAACCCGGGCCTGAAAAATAAAACACCCGGTTTTATTCAAGCCCCTTAACCCGCCGGTCGCACACCTTATTACGACCACTGCGCTTGCTTTCATACAGGCAGTTATCAGCCGCCCTCACCAGGCCTGAGCTCAGCTGGCCAAACTCGGCCATTGCGGTAGCCACACCCACACTCACAGTAAGCCAGGGGCTCACCCTGTCATCGCCTGACTTAATACGCGCCTCCTCTACAGCACGGCGTATTCTTTCAGCCAGCATACGCGCATGTTCAAGGCTGGTATTGGGCAGCACAATCGCAAACTCTTCACCGCCATAACGTGCGGTGAAATCAGAGGCACGTTGCAACTGGGCCGATAAAATTTTGCCCACTGAATACAGACACACATCCCCCACCTGATGCCCATAGGTGTCGTTATACGCTTTAAAAAAATCAATATCCAGCATCAGCAAACTTAACGGTGTGTACTCACGCATGCTGCGCTTCCACTCCTCTTCAAGCACCATATCAAAATAACGGCGATTATAAATGCCGGACACTTCATCAATAATTGAGAGACGCGAAACATAGCGAAACTGTTTATTTGAGGCACGTATCGCAATAAGCACAACCAGCGAGATAAGCACGAATACCCCACCTACACCCAGCAACGCCGACAGCCGAGATTGCTCATAATCAGAAACAACACGTTTATAAGAACGGTACTGGACATCAGCCATTTTCCCCAGTAAGACCAACACCTGATCGACGGCTTTACAACTTTGCAAAAATAACGTATTCAGCTCAGCTTTCGCTGCTTGCCCGGTCATCAACTGCTGATGCAAATCATCATAATAAAGCTGTGCGGATGCAGCCAGCGTATCCAGCTGGTTTAAATAATCATCCAGCGCTTTATCTCGATATGTTTGCGAGAGCTGCTGGCGCGCATTTAAGTATGCAGGCTCAAAACTGAGAAATCGCCTGGACTGCAACCTGCGCTCAGCAACGACTTCCAGATTAAGCACTCGCTGCATGATTAATTCACGCTGCTGCACAATGCCCTGCAGGGTAAATATCAGCCGGGCCTGCTGGGTATTATTTTTAATACGCTCAAAGCCCGCTCTGCTCCACGAATCAATCTGGATAAGTAAAATAACAACAACGGCGATACAAAACAGTAAAACAGCCTTAAAACCGGTTAACGTAGAACGCCCGGTAATAGATTTAGTGATTGATTTCATTAAAATTTGTGCATGATTGTAATTATTCAACAAACCTGAGTCGCTATCCATATTATCTCAAAAGCCCATCAAACAGGGCTGTAAACCTGAGCCTGCAAATACAAACATGATCTTTTCTGCACCACCTTGTAGAGAAAACATAGCGCTACAGAACAGGGATGATCGGTATAACCAGAGCCACTGCCAAAATGAAAAGCCGCACAACCGCAGTCAATTTTCATTCAGGCACTCATTCGCTCTAAAATATCTGTACAATATAACCTTTTTTTAACTAATAAGTAAGCCTTCCATGGATATAGCCTATATAAACAGCAATCAGTCACTGGCGCTAACCTGTGACACCATTCGCTTTAGCAAGGTACTGTGCATTGATACTGAATTTCATCGAGAAACCACTTACTACCCTGAGCTGGCCTTAATTCAGGTGTCCAATGGTGAAACAACCTGCTGCATTGATCCACTGAGTATTACAGACTTCACCCCCTTTCTGGCACTGCTAACAAACCCCGCCATTATTAAGGTGCTCCATGCCTGTCAGCAGGATCTGGAAATTTTTCATCACCTGTTCAACACCCTGCCCTCACCTGTTGTCGACACGCAAATTGCCGCCGGGCTGCTCGGCTACGGCGATCAGATCGGTTATGCCGCCCTGATTAAAAAAGAACTTAATATCGATATTGATAAATCACAGACCCGCACCGACTGGATGAAACGCCCCTTAAGCAAGGAGCAGTTACTGTACGCCGCCAGCGATGTGTACTACCTTGCAAAGGCATACCCCAGAATAGTAAAAGAGCTTACATCACTCAACCGAATGGAATGGTTAAAAAGTGATTTTTCTGCACTTTGCCAGCCCGCACAATACACGGTTGATGCGCAGAGCATCTGGAAAAAAGTGAAAGGCAATCAAAAACTCAATGGACTGCAACTGGCCATACTACAGCAACTGGCCGCCTGGCGAGAAGACAAAGCCCAGCTTCGCAATCGCCCACGCAGACGCCTGCTACCCGATGATGCGCTGATTGATATCGCGCGCCTGAAACCCAACAGCGTAGAGAAACTGCTTCAACTGCGCTCCCTTAACAAAACACGCCTCGGTGGCGAAGATGCATTGCAGTTATTACATTGCATGAAAAACGCACTTGAACTACCTGAAGAAAGCTGGCCAAAACATATAAAACGCCACAAACTCAATGCAAAAGAAGATGCCCTGGTCGATGCATTATCCGCCATCTTAAAGCTCCAGGCGGCCGAGCATAGAATCACCCCACTGAATTTTGCAACCCGTAAGGATCTGGAAGCTTTATTGCAGGGCCAGACCGATGCGCCACTCATGCAGGGCTGGCGCTATACACATGCCGGCCAGGCCATTGAAGCGTTTCTCAGCGGCAAAAGCACACTGCAAACTGACTCCAGCGAATTAATCAACCCTGAAATTCAAGTAAATTAATGACACAAATTAACGGTATAACTGACTTTCTCACACAGGCTGGCACCCAGTTCAAAGTGTTCGATATGGGCCGACGAATTGAAGAAATTTCCCCGCAAACTTTTCTCGCGTTTGAAATGGGGGAAGCACCCTACCCCCTGGCGCTCCAGCAACAGGCATGGCTCGCCATACTGGTCTGGAATGAGCAGACGCATGACAATGAAAACCACAGCAGTGAAGACAGAGATCATGAGCGGGTTACCTGGTTTTTACGTTTCCCGCTGGATGCGGCGGGTAAACTCACCTCAGGCATTCGTGATGATTTTGTTTTGCGTCTGCTCAACAGAGAAGATTCATCATCAGAGAATGAAAACAACCCCTATGGTTTTAAACCAAAACAGGAGCACATGGCCTGGTTCCACGCCAGAGCATCCCAGCTTCTTGGCCAGCCCGCATCCAGCTACTATGAACATGCACGAGACTACTTTGCAGGCAAACCGGGGTATGATCAGTGGGCCTTTGTCGGTTTTCAGGGCATCGCCGACATTGTTGCCCGACTCGATGAAAGCAACAACACAGAACTGCTCAGCCATAGCATAACCGAAATGCCAGCCCAGCCCTTTGAAGCACTGGCACAATGCCTGGAACACCAGAAAATTAACCACCCGCTCAGCCAGTCAATTACTAATATTCTACAAAGAGAGCTGAATAAAACAGAGCCCAGCGCTAACTTTATATCACTGTGTATCCGCGCATTATCTAATACGCAAAATCAGGCGCTGCTGAATCAGCACATTGAAACCGTGTTAAACTCAGATGTCTCTACACACCCTGAAATACTCGCCTCCATCTCAGGGCGTTGCTGGCAAATACTGCTCAACGAAAAAACCATTGCACTGTATCTGGAAGCACTCTCCAGATGCAATGAAGGGCAGGAATTTTTTAATCTGGTAATTGTGGATTTAATTAATATTCCCGGTATGCAACAAAGCATACTCAAAGCTGTGAAGTCCCCTGAGCGCTCTGAGCGTTTATCCCGCTCGATTGGCGAATTATTTAAAACCTTTACCTGAACCTGGAAAAAACAGGCGTAAATGGCCAGCCCTGCGCGCCTTTTTTGATATCGCCAGATATACACACAGAGGCGCAGGCCGAAATGAAGTCGCGTTTAACTGATTTTTTCCAGACCTGATAATTCGCATCACAATAGCTGATCAATCGCTTGATATTTAAACGTTTTTCTTCTATTATCCAACACAGACATCCACATAAAGAGACCACAAAATGAGCCATATCAGTATGTTACTTCCAAAGCACAGACACCCCATCTGGCCTGCTGCACTGGCTGAATCTGATATTGAGTCAACTGATATGGTAGAAATTCCCCTGCTAGGTAATATCACTGCCGGGCAGCCCATTGAGAGAATAGAAACCACAGACCGGGTAAAAGTCCCTGCCAGCATGGTGCGCAAAAACACCTATGCATTAAAAGTCCAGGGCCACTCAATGATAGACGACAATATTCAGGACGGCGATATTATCGTTATAGAAAAGCGGCTCACCGCAGAAAATGGTCAGTCGGTTGTTGCCCTGATCAATAACGAACAGGTTACTTTAAAGAAGTTTTATATTGAAGCCGATGGCATACGTTTACAACCCGCCAACCAGGATATGGAGCCCATCATTCTTAAAAACGAAGAGGTTCAGGTACTGGGTATTGTTTCCGGAGTTATTCGCAATTTCTAAGAGCACGGAAAAGCCAACGATAACGTCACTACTCAACAACAGGGTTAGTTTTGCAGGTAAAAACAGGCTTAAAGACTTAAAAAAATAGCCTGAATCAATATTAAAAGTGCTTTATTATTATCTGCTTAAGCAGGCCCGACCTGATGCCCTGACGCCCTCACTGGAACAAGGTAAACTATTGATATATAACATATTTTTTCGACAACATGTCGTTGGACTGTTTTTGTTTCAGGCCCGTATGGTAATTTGCCTGAAACTATCACAATAGTATAGAATGCCGGTTTACTCTTATTAGCAGAAGGCCGGGTCATAATGAACAAAGCGCGAACTTTACAAGGCAGAGTATCTGGCTGTCTGATGTTATTTTTTCTGATACCTGTATTGGCATTTGCGGATAAAAAGTGTGAAGCGGTGCTCAAAGACGGTATTTATGATACTAATTTTTTTTTAAAGCCGGCGTTTATTGAAAAAAGCACAAGAGAAATTGCCTGCAAGGCAAGAAAAGGTAATTTCACTTTTTACTATGCTAGCACTTATCTAAACATTGCAATAATGGAAAAACGCTGTAATTCAAGTTATGAAAAGGTTATAAAAAATCAGTATGAGGCTAAAAATCTTGAAACCCTTTATAATGCAATACTGGGCTCATGGGCGAACTGTCTCAAAACGACAGAAGGCTTAAAGCACTGGGTTTCCACCATTAAAAATACACCCGCCCAGTTTAATTATTTATTAGACTACGATGCACGCACAGGGCCTGACAATGTCGATGTTAATGTGGATATGCAGCCACAGAGTGTCTGGAAAACCTGCACTTTCCGTGACGGCTCTTTAGCTAAAAATCCGGTTACGGTAACACATCGTAAAATAGCGCTTACGTGCAGTCGCGATCCGAACAAACCTGTCAATATTTCTATCTCTGCCTCGCCAGGCGGAGCTCAGAAAATATCTAAACAACTGGTTCTGCCGGCCTTTTAACCTAAAAAGATCAGTTGAGCACCCAGAAGTATGCCTTCAGGCGCTCAACTGGCGTAGTCAAAAAAAACGTGAAGGGCTGGGCCATTCACGTTTTTTATAGAAAATCAAACGACAGACACATTAAATTAAATCGCCCCGTTTTCACGCTCTGCCCTGTTGTAACATACAGCCCATTTTCACCGCAAGGAATTAAGACTTTAGCCCCCGCCACATCAGGAAGTGATCAGCGTTTAACATTTATTTAGCCTGGATCAATATGCGCACTCAATATTTAAACGGCTATGGCTTTACACCTTCATTTGGACTATAGTTGAACTAAATGAGTCCATCAGGGGAGAGTAGAACTATGAGACAAAAAAAAGCCACTATTTTCAGTATTTTCGCATTATTTTTCAGTATATTCTCAGGCAATGCGCTTGCCGAACACTCTAAAACATTTGGTGATTACATCATTCATTTCAATGCCTTTCGCAGTGACACACTGACACCTGAAATAGCCAAAGCCTACTCACTAACACGACGCAACAACCGTATGGTCATCAACATTACCGTGCAAAAGAAAAAAGGCAACACAACAACGCCGGTCAAAGCCAGTATCAGCGGCTTTGCCAGCAACCTCACCGGGCAGGTCAAAAACCTTGAATTTAAGGAAATTCTTGACGGCGAAGCCATTTACTATCTCGCACAGTCAAAGGTTTCCAACCGAGAAACGCTCAAATTCGAAATTAAAGCAACCCCAGCAGGTGAAAAACTGGTTGCACAGATCAATTTCAAGCAGCAGTTTTACACCGACTAATCCCATAAACTCCCTGAGCATGAGCCTTTGCAAAGACTCATGCTCAGGGAAATCTTTCCTCACAGGCCACAAATGTAGATGAATCAGCATCTACATTACCATCAGGACATAATTTCCGTTACAATTCGTATCCTTAAACACACCATGCAAAAATGACAGGGCACATTTATCCTATGACGAAACAAAGCTCGTTTAGCTATGAAGAGCTATTAAAATGCGGCCAGGGGGAGCTTTTTGGGCCAGGCAACGCTCAGCTTCCTATGCCAGATATGCTAATGATCGACCGTATCGCACTAATTTCAGAGCAGGGCGGCGAATATGACAGGGGCGAAATACGAGCTGAACTGGATATTAAATCCGATTTATGGTTTTTTGGCTGCCATTTTCCAGGTGATCCAGTTATGCCAGGCTGTCTTGGTCTGGATGCCATGTGGCAACTGCTTGGCTTCTACCTGGGCTGGAAAGGCCACCCGGGCAAAGGACGAGCACTGGGCGTAGGCGAAGTTAAGTTCACCGGCCAGGTTTTGCCAACAGCTAAAAAAGTCACCTATCAGATTAATATTAAACGGGTGATAGCGCGAGGCCTGATAATGGGTATTGCAGATGGTATAGTAAGGGTGGATGACCGAGATATTTATTCAGCCAACGGGCTTAGAGTAGGCCTGTTTGGCTCTACAGATGACTTTTAGATCACTGACATTCAGGTAATTGAAGAAATGAAACGAGTTGTAATTACAGGACTGGGAATCGTCTCCTGTCTGGGAAATGACAAACAATCCGTAACCAGGTCACTGCGCGAAGGCCGCTCAGGCATCAAATTTCAGGAAGAATACAAACAAATGGGACTGCGCAGCCAGGTAGCTGGCTCAATTGATATTGATCTCGATGCGCACATCGACCGCAAGACCAAACGCTTTATGGGCGGCGCTGCTGCCTATGCCTACATTTCCATGCAACAGGCCATAGACGATGCAGGGCTTGACGAAATGCTGGTTTCCAGCTCACGCACCGGCATGATTATGGGCTCTGGCGGCGGCTCACCTGAATACCAGATACAGGCCGCCGATATCCTGCGCGAGAAAGGCATTCGCCGCGTAGGGCCTTATATGGTCACTCGCACCATGTCCAGCACCGTTTCAGCCTGCCTGGCCACCCCTTTTAAAATTAAAGGCGTGAACTACTCAATAAGTTCTGCCTGTGCCACCAGCACACATTGCATTGGCAATGGCATGGAACAGATACAGCTTGGCAAACAGGATATTGTATTTGCCGGCGGTGGCGAGGAAGAACACTGGGGCATGAGCATGCTCTTTGATGGCATGGGCGCACTTTCCAGCAAATACAATGAAACCCCGGAAAAAGCCTCCCGACCCTACGATGCAGCGCGTGACGGCTTTGTTATTTCCGGCGGCGGCGGTGTCCTTGTACTCGAAGAACTGGAACATGCCAGAGCCCGTGGAGCCAGAATATATGCTGAGCTTGTAGGCTATGGCGCAACATCTGATGGCGTAGACATGGTCGCCCCCTCTGGCGAAGGAGCCATTCGCTGTATGCAACAGGCCATGTCCAGCGTTGATACACCACTGGATTACATCAACACCCACGGCACCAGCACCCCCGTTGGCGATGTCGCGGAAACAGGAGCCATTAAGCAGGTTTTCGGTGAAAATATTCCGCCCTTCAGCTCAAGTAAATCACTGGCAGGCCACTCATTAGGCGCTTCCGGCGCACAGGAGACGATTTATTGCCTGCTGATGATGGAAAACCACTTTATTCAGGCCTCGGCCAATGTTGACACCGTCGATGAGCAGGTGGCGGGTATGCCACTGGTCACTGAACGCCAGGACAATGTCGAGCTAAACACCGTAATGAGCAATAACTTTGGCTTTGGTGGCACCAATGCCAGTCTGGTGCTGCGCAAACTATAAAGCACAGCAGGAAGCGGCTAATCGGAAACAACCCCGCCTTTTTAACCTGGAAAATCGTTGGGGTTGATAAACACGCAAGAACCAGTTGAACACATGAATTAACTACCGAATCTACTGAAATAGATACTCGCTATTTAGAAACACCGGCCGCAGGGCTCCCGACTAACAACATACAATTCACGGCCTGTATTCCTGATGAAAACACACGAATTTGCCGCACTCGACCCCACACTGATTATCGACTCGGTAGAATCCCTCGGTCTGTTAAGTGATGCCCGAATCTTCCCCCTCAATTCATACGAAAACAGGGTATACCAAATTGGTATGGAAGCACATTCAGCCTATGGCCCGAAAATTATCGGCAAATACTATCGACCCGGTCGATGGTCTAACCAGCAGATACTCGAAGAGCATCAGTTTAGCGATGAACTGGCACAACTTGAAATTCCCGTAGTTGCCCCCTTGCGGCTCAACCAGCAAACACTGCACCTGCACAAAGACTTCCGCTTTGCACTCTACCCCCAGCGAGGTGGGCGCACTGCCGAGCTGGATAACCCAGAGCACCTTGAATGGATTGGCCGGTTTTTAGGTCGCATGCATCTGGCTGCCGCCAGCAAAAGCTTTGCATACCGCCCGCAGATAACCGTACAGAGCTTCGCCATAGATAGCGCCGAGTATTTGTCTGCCCATGATTTTATTCCCGATTATCTGCTGGATGCCTGGCAAAGCCTGTCTGCCGACTTAATTAAAATTCTCAGACAGCGCTTTGATGAAATTAACTACACCCCCACTCGCCTGCATGGCGATGTACACCGAGGCAATATTCTGTGGACCGATGGTGGCCCCCACTTTGTTGATTTTGACGACTGTCGAACCGGCCCAGTCATTCAGGATATCTGGATGCTACTCTCCGGCGATTTAATAGAACAGCAACAACAGTTCAATCACATTCTGGATGGCTATTTTGAATTCGCTGAGCTCAACCCTGTCGAGCTACAACTCATTGAGCCACTGCGCTGCCTGCGCCTGATGCACTATGCCAGCTGGCTGGCACGGCGCTGGAGCGACCCTGCGTTCCCAATGAATTTCCCCTGGTTTAACACCACAAACTACTGGGAACAACACATCCTTGAACTGCGCGAGCAACTTTCACTGCTACAGGAAAACGAAACCCTGCACCTCTAAACAACCCAGTTACACCTGGGTTTTTATTTTTAAGCATGCATATTTGAGTTATTTCTTAAAATTTGCTGCTAAGCACCTGTATTTTTTATAAAAAAAGGCTAAAATCGTAAGGAATAGATGAAATGGCATAGCGCGATGATTAAGCTCACATTAAAAATAACAGGCCTGCTACTCATAGCAGCAGCACCTGGCACACCCACGCTGGCCCAGAGCCCATGGGCCGTTCAGAAAACCGTAGTGGATGAAGCACCCGCCGACACAGCCACCAGCAACACAGATAGCACGGCTGAGAGCAATATAGAAACCCTCGACAGCCAGGATCAACCCGGTGGTAGCCCGGCAGCGATGGAAGCCGACAACTCATTCTCAACAACTGAAGAAATCGAGCAACCCGAAGAGATCCAGACCGAAGTCACTGAACAACGTGGTGATGTACTTAACACGAACCTTGCCCCACAGGACTACACACAACAGAGCGACGACCAGGACCTGAGCAGTGCAGTTCGCCTTCTCGGCTTCCCACAACGTGGCATGAGCACAGAAAAAGTAAAAAACGAACTGGGCAGCCCATCTGAAGTACTGCCCGCGGTAGGACAGCCCCCCATCACACGCTGGATATACAATGACCGCACCATTTATTTTGAGTACTCAGCCGTTATTCACGTAGTTGCCAACTAGTACTCTATCAATACAAACCGGATAGAACAGCTAGTGTCGTGTCCGCCAGAACAATCTAAAGCACCGCCTGTCAACTCAAATCCCGGCAGGTGGCTGGTACCGACTTACTATGCCTGAACCAGACATCCTCGCGCAGCTCATCGCACAGCTCAATCTCCCCTCGCCCATTACACAAATACACTCACCATTTCTGGAAAATAAAGATATAAGCGTATTTATTAAACGAGATGAACTCATTCACCCCGTTATACAGGGCAATAAATGGCGCAAACTTAAATACAACCTGTCTGAAGCCCATAAAACACACCAGCACACCCTGCTAAGCTTTGGTGGCGCTTACTCCAACCACTTACATACCCTGGCCAAAGTCGGCCACCTGCTTAATTTTAAAACCATCGGTATTATTCGCGGCGAAGCGCATAAAACGCTAAACCCCTGCCTGCAGGATATGCAGAACTGGGGGATGCATCTGGAATTTGTCCTACGAAAAGACTACCGACAGAAAACATCCGCTGAGTTTATTGAAAACCTGACACAGAAATTGGGTAAATTTTATTTAATTCCTGAGGGCGGTAATAACTCAGCCGGTATAAAAGGCTGCGCGGAACTACTCGACGAGCTCGAAGAAGATTATAACTACATTTGCTGTGAAGTCGGCAGCGCCACCATGTTATCAGCCCTGATACAGCACAACAAAAAACCACACACTCAGCTACTGGGCTTTTGCGTAATGAAAAACCCACAACTTGAACAACAGATAGAAGCCCACCTCACACAAACTCGCCCGAACACCCTCAACACGCCCGGAAAAAAAAACTGGGCCCTTATCCACAACTATCACTTTAATGGCTTTGCAAAAACCAGCCCTCAGCTGGATGCGTTTATCCGCAATTTTAAACTCGAGTTTAATATACAGTTAGAGCCTGTCTACAGCGGGAAAATGCTATATGCAATAATGGATCTTATCAAGCAGGACTACTTTAAAGCAGGCTCTCGTATTCTGGCAATTCATGGCGGTGGCCTACAGGGTTTGCGTGGTTTTCCACAGTTCAGGCTAAATTAACTCAGACTCACCTGCACATCAACAATCGCATTACAAATTGACCCTTTTCCGATTTAACCTGAATTACATCTCAGCTGGGCGCGAACCTGAAAAAAATAGTTAACAACTATTAGCAACTTACAGTCAGCTAATTAATTTAACCACATGATACCCCGGCTTTTCCAGGACTCAAGCTAGCAAAACAGACACTTCTCATTTCCTTTTATCACTGAATATCGGGAAATCCCTCATGTGCACCAGGACAGCCTTCATTAAAATACATAGTCACACGTATAGCATTCACCTGTTTTTGAACCAGACTCCAGTTACACACAATAAGAACGGAGTTACCAACATGCCAAAAACACCCATAAAAATCTTTGCCTGCATCACCTCATTACTTGCTACAAACACGTTAATGGCAACAGAGCACCCTGCACAACAGCTCAATATCGAAAACATTAACCGGGCATACACTCAATGCATAAGCAACATTGTAGATAGCCACTCACTTTCCTGCACAAACGCCAGCAACTGTGCTGGAAAACGCATTGCAATACATTTTAAAAATGTGGATATTAACCTGAGCTGCCTTAAACAACACGGTGGCCCGGTCATTGTCTACAGTTATGAAAAACGCAAAAAGAAAGGCAACCGCCTCCAGGCTGAACAAATTGCCGCTAAATAGATGCAAACGGCCGGGGCATCACCCAGGCTGTGCAGGTGCCGGCACCTGGCAATCTCGATGCAGAGACCTCAGCTTAAAAACACCTCTGTTAACTGATTGTGACAACGGCTCATCGCACTGTTTAAAGAAGGTGAGATTTTACTTTTGACTGCCGATTAACAACAAACGACTAATAACGTCTCTCCCCTCTCCCCTCCCCCTTCTCCAGCATAGCCTCACGAATTCACATCTGCGAAAAACATCTGCTCACACAAATGTAATTTTGTAACAATTATCACAGACAAACATGCAGAACTCATTCATTATGCGAGTACAGGGGTAAAACAAATGACTTAAATTAAAGTAGCGCAATGAATCGCCGCCACCGTCTACACCTGAACACCCAGTTTAAGAGAATCAGGCAAATATTCACTTAAAATATAAGCATTAACCCTGATTAGTACTATGTGCTGCATATACATATCATGGGTTTGTATTTAATGCACTACATATAAACAGGAAAATCAGTGAACCCCAAAAACCCGTCCATAAGAAAATGGAATTTTTATAGATTTTTTATCACCTGCAACCCGCTTAACCACATCTGCAAATACCGGACACAATTATTCGCTTTCCTTATATACGCCCTGCCTTCTCTGGTAACCGCTCAGAGCCTTGTCTTCGTCGATTTTATCACGCTTGAACGCAGCGGCCTTGAGCCTGCGTCTGACCTGCCTGACAATGACTTTATCCCCCAGGCAACGTTTTTTTATTCTGGCGAAGTAAAGGGCATTAAACTACTTGCAGAGTATCTGGCTAACGATATAGAAAGCCAGTTTGGCCGCCTGCAAATCGGCTTCTCCCTTAGCCCATCCCATAACCTCTGGTTTGGGCGCACAGACAACCCTGCAAACTACTGGCGCGATCAGTTTCATCACGGCGGCTGGTTACAGCCCACCATTACTCGACCGGGTGTAGCAGAGTATGAAGTCGCTGGAGGCATTATACCCTCACACACCACAGGGATTATGCTTGAAGGAGGGAGCGCATTACTGAACAACCAGAATTTTGGCTATATTATAACCGCAGGTTATGGCCCGAAACTCGATAGAGAAGGCTTGCAGGTACCTTCGCTTGCAATTCGAAATCGCGGAGCCCACAATGCATCATACGCCTTCAGGGCGTTCTATAAATTTGATTCCACCGCCAACGACAATGAAATAGGCCTCCTTGGGTCGCTAAGTCACATCGCTGCAACCCAGCAGGTATTTAAAGAAGTTGAGCAACAAACGGCAGGTGCATATGTGAACTGGCATTTTGGAAATCTGGGAGTCATTTCAGAATTTGTTGAGCTGAACAACAACACCGTAAACGATACAGGCATAGAAACCGCCGATGATCATTTTCACAATACATATATTCAGGGGGTCTATCCCCTTGCGCAAAAATGGAATGTGTATGCCCGAGCCGAAGGCTCATCCGGCACAGGCAACAGCATCTATCTACTTAACTTCCCAAAATTTGTAAAGAAGCGAAACATGACCGGCATTAACTACAGTCTGAGCCGTAATCAGACACTAAAAATGGAAATAGAACGCAGCGAGCGGCTATCTGGTGACACATACAACCAGCTAACCATTCAGTGGAGCTTTGTTTACCCTTGATAAAGCACCTCCACATCGCCGTTTTAATGGTTTGCCTGCTTATAGCAGGCAACATTAGCAACACGCGCGCAGAAGATTTGCATTTGCTTATGGTCACAGATAAAAGCAATGATATACTCCCCCTGAGCAAAGATGAGTTGCGTCGCCTGTTTCTGGGTATGCCTGTTTATCGAAATGGCCAGAAATTAAAAGCGGTAATAAACCGAAGCGATGAAATGTGTTACCAGATATTCCTCCAGTACATTCTGGGCATGTCTCACAAAAGATATGTACATACCATGGTCTCCAGCTTATACCGCAACGGCATAAAAACACCGCCAACATTCACCGCCGCCGAGGAAATTATTGAGTATATACATAAGGAAAAATACTCTGTAACCTATATATTCAAGCACAATCTACCTAAATTTAACAACCTTAATGTTGTCCAGGAAATATGGGTATCAAGAACGCCTTAGCACGATGGACCAATAGCCTTGCAGGCAGAATACTGATAACGGTACTGGGCATCCACCTGGTAATACTCACCATTGCTTTTTATTTTCTGGTTAAACTGGTAGAAAATAACTATACAGAGCAATTTGTTGATTATGTGCGCACCGATAATCTGCGCGTAAGCAAGCTCATCAAACACGAATTAAGCTTTGGAAACCAGCAACAGATCAATGAATTTTCAGACAATCTGCTGCTTGATGGCCAACCCGTAAAACTCATTATAAAAGATGATTTCGGTAATGTAGTCTATCCTGAAAATCTTGACCTGAGCAAAGAAGCACCGTTTAAAGAAGACTTCTTCTTCGGCGACAACAACGATAACCTGTATTGCATTAAAAACGTACTTGTTTCAGACGATGGTGAGCTGCTTGGCAGCATGCAAATTTTTTATGACGAATCCCCCACTAAAAATGAACTCGCCGACCTGTACCAGAACGGTATTTTTATTGCCGTGAGCTACCTCCTCATCGTACTGGTTTTTGTCGGTATTATGGATACCTATATTACCCAGTCACTGCGCGAATTAACCATGTCAGCCTTTCGCATCGCTTCGGGTAAATACAACGAAAAACTCTATAGCTATACCTCAACCTATGAGGTAAAACTGCTGGCGCAAAGCCTGGAATCCATGCGCAGAGAACTGGTTAACCGGGGCAAGCAGTTATCCGATAGAGAAAAGCGCATCCGTGCACTGCTCAACAATATCTCAGATGCCGTTCTTTTCTGCGACCATAAAGGCAATATCGAATCCGCCAATCAGGCCGCCACCCGAATTCTTGGATACAGCACTAAAAATCTTCTGAAAATCAATTTCAACCAGATCGTTAACTATGATACTGCCAAAGACAGTATGAACTGGCCTGTTTTTGAAAAAATATTTGAAACTAACGCCGTCAATAAGGACGGCTCTGAAATACCCATAGAAATCCTTATGAGCGGGCTGTTCCAGGGAAATAAAACCATTGTGCTGGTGCTCATGCGAGACATCAGCGAACGCCGACAAAGCGAACTTGAACGCCACAAACATTACACCGAAATGACCCATGCCGGGCGACTCGGTATTATGGGTGAAATGGCAGCAGGCATCGCCCACGAACTGAACCAGCCACTGGCAGCCATCAGTTTATACCTGCAGGGCAGCATGCGCATATGCCAGCCTGAACTCATAGACAATGATAAATGCAGGGAAATATACAAGGTTTTAAAATCGGCAGACGAACAGGCCACTCGTGCAGCAGGCATCATACGCCGAATAAAACGCTTTGTGCGCAAAGAAGGCCCCAATGAAAGCATTGAAACCGTTGATTTAAATAAACTGGTGCGCAAATCCATCGAATTTATATTCATCGACAAACAGTACTCATGCATTCAGCCGGAATTGCTGCTCACAGAACAGCCGATTCTAATAGACGTAGACAGCCTGCAAATAGAGCAGGTGCTTGTTAACCTCATTCGCAATGCCATAGAGGCGGTACTCGATCAGGACTCAATACACCAGCTGTTAAAGATATCAACCTCCATAGACGCTGATAATTTTGCTACCGTCAGCATTGTCGACTCCGGGGAAGGCATTCCATACGAGATAAAAGATAAGATTTTCGACACTTATTTTACCACCAAAACCGAAGGCCTGGGGATGGGGCTCTCCATCTGCCGTTCTATAATAGAAGAACACAATGGTGTGCTCTGGTGCGACACCAGCATACGTGAGGGGGCAGAGTTCTGCTTCAAACTACCGCTGACCAGTGAATTAAAACACACACAGCTGACAGAATCTGCGCGGGCCTGATCTGCACCGGCCTGATCTGCACTGGCCTAATCTGACTGGCCTGAAAATTCATCTAACATAAAAACCCATGCAGCAGACATCACCTACCAACGATCTATGCCTAAAGACACAGAGTATCAAGCGGCCTTCCCGGCCAACCCGCAGACAGAGGAAAATAACAAAAACCCCAGGGTTCTGGACAAATATTGCATTAAAACCAGCGAAAACTGAACAAATAACCCCGAAACACCTCAAAAATCTCATAAATTCACCAGTATTTAGTATACAGCCGCACCACTTTACTGAATAATAAAGCCAGCGAAATAACTAAAGCAAATAACTGAAACAAAAAACATGACTGAACCCACTATATTTATCGTCGATGATGACCCTGCAATGCGGGACTCCTTAAGGTGGCTACTGGAAACAATAGGTCACCCGGTTAAAACGTTTGAAAACGCGCAGGAATTCCTCGATAACTTCGATCCACAGGCACCGGGGTGCCTGGTACTTGATGTTCGTCTTCCGGGCATGAGTGGCCTGCAACTCCAGCAAAAAATGAAAGCCGATAACATTGCCCTGCCGGTTATTATTATCAGCGGACATGGCGATGTACCCATGGCAGTAAAAGCCATGCAACAGGGCGCACTTGAATTCCATGAAAAGCCCTTTCGCGACCAGGAGTTGCTCGACAGCATACAGAATGCATTAGAAATTGATGCCACCAGTCGCAGTAAAAACGCTGAATCAGCAGAAATACAGGCCTGTGTAAACACCTTAACACCCCGCGAAAAAGAGGTTATGGAGTTACTCATACTGGGCAACCCCAATCGGGAAGTTGCCAACCAGTGCAATATAAGCGTAAAAACTGTAGAAGTGCACAGAGCCCGCATTATGGACAAGATGAAGGCTAACTCCTTCCCGGAACTCATTCATATGGTACTGGAGCTTAAAGGGACATCAGCTGCCCCCGAATAGGTCAGAGAAGCGCTCGACCGGTTGATAAAACCGGGGCCGATAGAAAAAACCGAAGACATGAGACCTACGAGCATTTTCTCCTTCCCATGTGAAAACGAGAAAATATCCTGGCTGCCCCTCTTCGACTGGATTATGTTAAATTGACATCCGGCACCCAACCTTACTCACCGGGCAGGGAAAACTTCTGTCGAATAATCATTTCCACCTGACTGGCAGTTGGTCGCACCTTATGACTGATGCTGGCATAATACCAGATGAGCCGCCCCTCACGATCAATCAAAAACAAAGACGGATGAGGCAAATTTTTATCATTACCCACATTATACTTCCCCGCAACCACCCGCTTTTCATCACTTAGAAATATGTACTTCTGACCAAAGCGCCTGCGTGTACTCTCTATTGCCGATTTCCCATCCGGACTAATTGCCAGCAACTGTACACCATATTTCTCCAGCTCAGGTAAAAGTGCCTGATAATTATCCAGCTGATCCATACAATATGCGCACCACTCACCGCGATAAAACAAAATCAGCACCGCCTGTTTATCTTTAAAGTCTGACAGACTCAACATATCACCAGAGCCACTAAGCAATGTAAAATCAGGTGCCGGCTGGTTTAGCTTAAGCTCAATACCGGCAAAATCTGCATAAGCCGTATCCGCTGAAAGCGTTTTCTCATCTACCGGTGAAATGCTGCAGGCAGCAGCCAGTAAAAAAAACGGCAACAAACATAAACTGATATATTTTTGTAACATTTTAACCTCCCAGAACTCATTTCAGGCTGAACGCATATTACTCCGACTTATTGACAGGTAACAACTAAAATCGAAGATTAAGACAAACAAATAACAAAAAACAGAATTATGTGATATTTATTACATATACGCCTAATCACAAATGCTATATTAACTTATGTATATAAATACAATCCCAGCCGTATAAACCCCTATTTATATCAGGTTTAGCATGTAGAGACTATACCGTATATTTATTACACATTGATCCGCTAATTCCGCCAGAATTACCCACAATCGCTGTACACGGGCGTAGCTGAACAACCGATAAACAGAGCGATAACACAGCTCTGTCTAATGCTTTCCTGGTTACCCCACGTTTCCTGGAGGGCACACCCCTGACACCCTGCTATAAACCAGCAGGGTGCTTTTTTAACACCTCGGCAACCAGGACCTTACATCCCCGGAAACGGACATCTCATCCGGCCAGAACCCCCTTCCATCCTCAAAAATAGCATTAAAAATGGAATTTTTTATATTTAATGTAGCATTTGTCACATATTTTTCACATATCAATAAATATAATCCTGTACCACAATACGGCAAGTCCCGTAGTTCACTTGAATCGCATTAAACGCGTTAGAAGGATACATGATGGATATAAAAATCGAATCTGAGTCTGAGCTTTCAGAAACTGAATCTCCAGGAAACGAACATCTATGCATGTCCCGTAGAAGTTTCCTGCTCGCAGGTGGTGGAGCCGTTGTGCTATCCACGCTTCCGGGTATGGCATCCGCCGTAAAACTGGTTGCCAAAGAGTACCCTCGGGTAAAAATAGCATCCCTTAAAGACCTGAAAACCGATCAGCCTGTCGATTTTTCATATCCACCGAATAACCCCATGTCAACTTTTTTCATCGTTAAACTGGGCGAAGAAGCGGGTATGGGCGTAGGCCGCAAAAAAGACATTGTAGCTTTCAGTAACCTGTGCAGCCACATGGGCGGCCCCCTGAACGGCACCTATAAAGCAGAGCACAAGGCAATGGGCCCCTGCCCACTGCACCTGACAACATTTGATTTAACGCGCCACGGCATGGTTATCTCTGGTCACGCAACCGAAAGCCTGCCCCAGGCACAGCTTGAAATCTCACACGGTAATATTTATGCAGTCGGTGTCATGGGTTTAATCTATGGCCAACATGATAACCTGGCATAGTAAGCAGGCAATAAAGGTAAATAAAGATGAGCAACAAAAGCAAACCCTATTACGTCCCTGAAGACAAAGTGCCTCTCCCCCCAAAAGACGCAGACACATTTACAACCGCCTGTGATTATTGCATTACCGGTTGTGGCTATAAAGTATACCGCTGGCCCGTAGGCAAAGACGGTCAGGCGGCGGCAGACAAAAATGCATACGGCGCGGATTTCCCCGTTGGCGTTATGTCCGCTACATGGGCAAGCCCCAATCAACACAATATCGTTTCGCATAACGGTAAACCGCACCATATTACAATCATTGGCGACAAGGACAATATGGGTCCCAACATTGGCGGCGACCACAGTATTCGGGGCGGCACCATTGCCAAAAAATGCTACAACCCCGATTCGCTCACCCGAGATCGCCTGATGTACCCACAGGTACGTATTAATGGCAAGCTTGAGCGTATCTCCTGGGATGATGCTATCGACATCATGACTACCGTATCAAAGCATGTTATCGACAAACATGGCAGAAGCGCCTGGGCGATGAAAATGTATTCATACCAGTTCTGGGAAAACACCCATGCCCTGACCAAACTGGCATTCCAGGGCGTAGAAACCCCCGCATGGGCCGTACATGACCAGCCAACCGGTCACGGCCCGGACACACCCGGCATGGCCGATGCCGGCATTGATAACTTCAGCCCCGCCTATGAAGACTGGGGCCTGGCCGATGTGCTGCTAATTGCAGGCACCGACCCATTCGAATCAAAAACCATTATCTTCAACGAGCGCATTCTACCGGCCATACGCGGCGGCATGAAAGTCATCTCCGTTGTCCC
>UOFG01000028.1_pt1 | contig 21179 bp, 18 predicted proteins | sample 1988411 | NCBI WGS metagenome assembly UOFG01 (sample SAMEA4712194, study PRJEB27164) | hydrothermal vent metagenome | biome: marine basaltic hydrothermal vent biome; feature: marine hydrothermal vent; material: mineral | place: Pacific Ocean | collected 2011-06-14/2011-07-23 | depth 1689 m
TTTCACCATCAAAAGGAATGTGATCCGGGCGGTGAGGCTTTGTGCCTGTCGCCAGCAGCACATGATCCGCATGTACCCTCACTGTTTTGCCTTCACGGCTTTTAATCTGAATCTGGTGTGGATCAATAAATGACCCCGTTCCCTCTAAAATCTCCACATTGTTGCGCCGCAACTGATGCGTCATCACCTCGGTTTCCTGATTAATAGTAATTGCCACCCGCTGCAACAGATCATCCATGCCCAGATTATCCTTTAGCCGATAGCTCTTACCATATAACCCTCGCTGATCGTAGCCCGACAGATACATGGCCGCTTCACGCAGCGTTTTACTGGGAATAGTACCGGTATGTACCGCCACACCACCAATCTCACGCCCCCGCTCAATCACCGCCACCCGCTTATTTATCTTGGCCGCCTGCACGGCCGCTTTTTGCCCTGCCGGGCCTGAGCCAATCACAATTAAGTCATACTTTTCGAGCATAGAGAACTCCAGATAAGGTGTGCTGTATTTCCTCCTGAACAGGCCCCTGGAAAGGAGCGGGAAAGGCAGGCTTATCTGGAGTTTAGCAGCGCAACACAAAACTGCTGGGCTAAAAGTTATTCACCAGCAGCCAAAAGCAGACTCCCTGCATTTTTCAGATCTATAAATTCCATACGATGTACTCATTGCTCACCGGCAAAATCAATACTCGAAAAATGGAGTTCTGAGGAGCCGGCTGAAACAGCGTTTACCGAATTCTGAGTGAATGCCTGACAGATATAGGTTAGTATTGCTCACTTGCGGGGAGTATTGAGGTAGCACGTCTAAATACCGCTCCTTCTGAACAAACAACACGTACAAATGGCAACGTCTCAGAAAGCACTCACAAGCACCACGAGCCGTTATCAAAAATGGAGATGTAAAATGCTTACACTGCTGATCATGCTTGGCGCACTGCTATTAACCGCCTACTTCTGGTTCATGACAGATGAGCCGAAAATCATCAGAACGGCTGTTAGCGGATTGTTTGTCGTCTCTTTACTGATGACTCACATCATCCCGGGCATCCCCTTTCTCTGGATTATTGGCTTAATTATACAGACGATTATTGCCATTTCATTAATAACCTATATAAAAATGAAAGTCCTTAACTAATAAACAGAGCCCACTTTTTTATTCCACTCAACACATAAAAACGCGCGAGTAACAGCGAGTTAGAACACAATGATAAACTGATTTTACTATGACAAAAATTGCAACCACATTTTTACTGCTCTCCGGCATTGCCAGTCTGAGCTATCAGATCGTCTGGGTTCGCCTGCTGGGTTTAAGCATGGGTTCAACAAGCGCCTCCATCAGCACCGTACTGGCGGCGTTTTTTCTCGGTCTGGCCATTGGCAGCTATCTGGCTGAACGCATCACACGTAACCACATCGACAACCTGACCCCCTACATTATCCTTGAGCTTATTATCGGCGCGGCCGGGTTAGCCTTACTGCCCGCATTGCTGCACCTCGATGCCTTTATGGCTGCATTCCCCCTGCTGGCTAACAGCATCCCTGCGAAATTCGCACTCACCATGATCCTGCTCGCCATTCCCACCATCTGTATGGGAGCCACCTTCCCCGTAATGGCCTCCATTCTAATTCGCCAGGAACAGTCGATTGGCCGTAACATGGGCCTGTTATACAGTGTCAATACCGCCGGTGCCGTCCTGGGTGCCGCCATGGCCGGCTTTTTGTTTATCCCACAATGGGGCCTGGATGGTGCTGTTTATATCGCCTTTAGCATCAATATGCTTATTGCCATTGCCGCGCTTTATATTAACCCCCGAATAAAACTACAGCCGGTTGAGCCCTCAGAAAACAGTACCTTACAGAACGAAACTGAAAACGCCGATACATCACAGCCCGCCATGCAGCATCGCGCACTAATCATCCTCTTTGCAACCGGCTTTGTTTCTATTGCCGCAGAAGTTGGCTGGACAAAATACCTGTCGATTTTCACCGGCACAACCATCTACGGCTTTGCCGCCATACTGAGCATATTCCTAAGCGGGATTGCCCTGGGGTCGTGGGCCATAAAGCGTTTTATCGGCAAAATGAAACGCCCCGCACTGTGGATGAGCATCGCCCTGCTTTTACTCGGCTGCGCCTTAATGCTGGCCCGTGTCGGCCTGACCATGATCCCATCGTTCTATGAAACCATCAACCAGTTACAGGCAGGCAACTGGACAAAGCACATCTCCAAATACGCTGTAGTGTTCGCCATACTGTTTGTGCCCACCTTTATTTTCGGCGCTATTTTTCCAGTCAATCTCAAACTCTATTGCGGTAATTTACAGGGCGTGCGCGCCCGTATTGGCAAAGCCTATGCCGCAAATACCCTCGCCAGTATACTCGGAGCCGTACTCGCGGGTTTCTGGATTATTCCCACCTATGGCACCGACTTTTTATTAGTCAGTCTTGCCATGCTTATTCTTGTGTTGCCCGCATTGTTTATACCATCCATTGCACAACGACAACTACAGGCAGGCATTGCCGCTATGGCCGTGCTGGCCATAGCATTAAATATCGCCTTGCCGCACATTGATTATAAAAAGCTGATTAACGCCGTACAATATGATGAAAATGCGCGCAAGGGAATAAAACCACGATATATATTTTTACAGGAAGGCAAGGCCGGTATTGTTAGCATGGTCACCTATGACGAAAAAATAATGGTGCTACAGAATAATGGCCTGAAAGAATCCCTTATCGACATTAGAAATGAAAACAATGCACTGTTAATCGAAAGCCTGCTGGGTTTTATTCCCTACTTTATTCATAACGACCCAAAATCTGCATTTGTTGTCGGCTTTGGTGGTGGCATCACAACCCGGGCACTCAGTAAAACCACGCTGGAAAGCATTCGCGTCGTGGAACTGGAACCTGCGGTGATTGAAGCGGGACGGTCCATTGTAGACGGCGAAATTCCGGTACTAACAGACCCACGAGTTAGCGTAGAGTTTAACGATGCTCGCAACACCCTGCTAACAGATCCCCGCCTGTATGATATTATTGTATCGCAACCCTCACACCCCTGGCTGGCCCGTGCATCCACCGTATTCACACGGGATTTTTTTGCCCTGGCCAGATCACGCCTCAACCCGGCGGGTGTCTATGGCCAATGGGTCAATCTGTTTCATATGGATGCAACCACATTAAAATCCCTGTTTAAGGCGTTTTACCAGGTGTTCCCACACGGCGTAACCTTTGCAAACCTGTCCACGGGCGATTTTCTGATGTTTGGATCAAAGCAGCCGGTACACTTCGACATGCAAAGAATCAATGAACGCATGATGCAAAATGGCATACGCCAGGTTATGAGAAACCACGGCATTCAGACAGATAAAGATCTGTTCTATTATTTCTCACTCTCCAGAGAACAGGCGCTTAAGGCGGCGGGAGATGTGCCCGCGAACACCGATTTGAATATACTCTCTGAGGTCCGCCTGTCGGTACTGGACAGACACCCACCGGCACATGAAGATCCATACGATTTTATAAAATCACAATACACTTTTAATCTCGCACCTTATTTTGAAAAAGACACCGCACAACAGATATATGATATTGGCTACTATTATTTAAGCGTGCGCGGAGAAGTTTTAATGGCTAAACTTGTCGCCGTACAGCTTGACGAACTGGGGTCTCCTTTAAAAACCCGGCTTTATAATGAAATACAAAATCGCCAGTAACTGTGAATACAGCAGGGCACCACAGAGCAGCCACAAAGCCGCCACAGAGCCGCCAGAGAATATTTAAACAGTCTCAGGTAAAATACTGGTTTTTCAGACTACAATATTAAAAAAATACCCCATGAGGAGCACCGCCCATATGAAGCTTCATACTGTCACCCACAAAATTACAGCCATATTTAATCCCTCGCTGCTACTTATTTACATTTTACTGAGCAACCCGGCATTAGCTGCACCTGCAATTAAACTTTCCACCGACAAGCCAGCCTATTTTTCCGGTGAAATAATGAGCGTAAGCTTCAGCAGCTCTGCGCCATTAGAAAATGATGCATGGATCGGCTTTTACAGAACCTCTCAGGGCAGTGAGGCCATAACCCGCTACATTAATTATCATTATATCTACAAAAACCTGGAGAAAGGTGTCGGCACTTACGAATACAGCATACCCGCAGATGAAGGCGACTATGAGTTGCGAGTGATAAGCAGTGAACATGGGAAAGTATTAACCTCTATACCTGTAAAGGTCGTTAAAATTGATCCGAAAAGGGTGTCCTTGAGCATTCTCACAAAAACGATAAAGCCCGCTCAGGCACTGGATGTTCGTATTAGCAGCACCTTCACCATGAGCGCACGCGCATGGGTCGGGATTTTCAAATCGGACATCAGTAAAGACACACACACCGGCTATGACTCCTACAACTATATCCGTGATAAAAAAGAAGGTGTATTGCATATGAAAGCACCCAATACAATCGGCGACTATGAATTGCGTGTTTATGCAGCCGATCCGGGCGCGTTAATCAAACAACTGCCATTTCATGTCGGCAAGCTGAACTTCGCAGGCCTGGCCTTTACATTGGCAAAAAAGAAATTTGACCCTGAGGAGGACATCGTTATCCAGTACACCGGGCATGCTGATTTAACTGACCATGCCTGGCTAGGCCTGTTTAAGGCTGATGCAAAAAAAGATACGTACAGCGGATATCTTCAGTACCAGTATCTTTACCCCAAAACAGGTGGGCAGGTTGTCCTTAAAGCACCGGCAACCAGAGGCAACTACCTGGTTAAACTGTTTTATAATGATTACGGCCCCGAGCTTCTCTCACCCGAAAAGCTCACTGTCACCTCATCTATTGACGATGAGTACCTTAAAAACGCTATCGATAAAAAAGGCCGGGTTGCTTTATACGGCATTTATTTTGACACCGATAAAAGCACGGTTAAAACAGCCTCTTACCCATTAATTAAACAGATTGCTAACATGCTAAAGGCAAACCCTCAGCTAAAAATTCGCATTGAGGGCCATACCGACTCACAGGGAGATGAGAAGTATAATCAGGCATTATCTGAAAAAAGGTCTGCGGCTGTCAGTAAATTGCTGACTTCAAAGCACGCTATTCCTGGTACACAACTTGAATCCAGAGGCTATGGCGAGAGCAAACCTGCGGGCAGCAATGATAATGCCGCGGGCAGAGCAAAAAATCGAAGAGTGGAGCTAGTCAAACTTTAAGCTAGTCAAACTTTAACCTGGATTAATCTCGTCGCGACCAGTCTCCGGACTTGCCGCCGGATTTTTTTAATAAACCGATATTTTCCATATGCATTCCTCTATCAACCGCCTTGCACATATCATAGATGGTTAACAGCGCTACCTGCACCGCAGTTAGCGCTTCCATTTCCACACCCGTATTGCCCCTGCACTCTACGGTGGCCTTACAATAGACACCTGGCACCGATTCTTCACATAATAATTCTATATCCACATGGGTTAGTGCCAGAGGATGGCACAACGGCACCAGATCCGCCGTTCTTTTAGCCCCCATAATACCCGCAACCCGTGCGATACCCAGCACATCACCTTTTTTGTGATCCCCCTGCTGTATCAGCTTCAGGGTGTCTGTCCGCATAATGATACGGCCTTCAGCTACCGCCTGGCGTTTTGTAGTGTTTTTTTCACTCACATCAACCATATGTGCTTCGCCAGATGCGTTAAAATGGGTTAAGTTATCCGTCATGCTGCTGTGCCTGTGGTTTTATCAATTTACTGGTAAACTGGATTCCTCCAGAATGATACAGGCCATAGCCTAACAAAAAGGTTATCGTTTTACGAATGAGTATTACCGTCAAATTTTTTGCCCGGCTGCGCGAGCAGGTCGGAAAAGCCGAAGCGTCCCTCGATTCGGCCAGTAACGTGCAATCCGCCTGGGATCAGGCAACTAACGGCCAGCAAATGCCGGAAAATACCCTGTGTGCCGTTAATATGGCGTATGTGGATACCCGTACAGTGGTGAACGAGGGGGATGAGGTCGCCTTTTTCCCACCCGTCACCGGAGGTGCTTATGCCCAGCGAAGTTAGAGAACAGGCATTTGACCCCTGGCAGGAAACACAGCATTACCAGCAAACACAGCTTGAAGACGGCAAATACGGTGCCACCGCGAGCTTTGTGGGCACAATGCGCGATTTTAACCAGAACGATGATGTCACCAGTATGACACTGGAACATTACCCCGGTATGACGGAGAGCTATCTGGAGAAAATCTGCGAAGAGGCGAAGCAACGCTGGGATTTACTCGACTGCCTGATTATTCACCGAGTCGGCAAAATCATGCCAAATGAGCCCATTGTGCTCACGGTTGCCTGGTCAGCACACCGCAAAGCATCGTTTGAGGCCTGCCGGTATCTGATGGAGGAGCTTAAATCCAGAGCGCCTTTCTGGAAAAAAGAAGGCCTTGGCGAGGGCCACCCCGAAGGCCACCGCTGGGTGGACAAAAACACACCTGGGTGAAAATAATGTCGGATTATTACACCCACATCTGCTTGCTTTGCTCTGCCTCCTTAACTGATACCACTGTAGCTAATCGGAGTCGTAAACCGTAGGTTGAGGAAAATGAACGGTCTGCAGGGTAACGGTAACCTGGTGCTAACTTACTGGCATTGACATTACCCCCTCCCCCTATTTAAGCAACACAAACATAGCGCGATTCCCTCGCTGAATACTCAACAGTATCTGCCGCTGGTTAGCCAGCTGTTTACGCAGCGATTTCAGATTACTGATATTTTTCCTGTTAACCGAAAGTATAAAATCCCCCCTTTTCAGTCGGGCATACCAGGCCGGGCTGCCTTTGGCAACTTCTGCCACAACCACCAGCGTCTGCGATGGGTCATCCGGATCTGACACCTGAGCCAGCACCGCCCCCGCCAGTTTATCTGAGAGTTTCTCACCATTAATGGAGGTTAATTTCGGCTCTGCAATTTTTGCAACCAGGGTTCTATCCTCGCCATCACGGACAAGGCGCATCTCCAGCTCATCACCAATGCGCAACAAGCCCACTCGATTGCGCATATCCGCAGAATTTCTGACTTTGTGCCCATTCACTTCCAGCACAACATCCCCTGACTGCAAGCCCGCCTCTGCGGCAGCAGACTCTGCAAACACCCTTGCAATCACCGCACCTTTATTCGATTTAATGCCGAAGGCCTGCGCAAGATCGGCCGTTAAATCCTGAGTAACCACCCCCAGCACACCACGGCGCACCTCGCCATGACGTTCAAGATGATCAACAATTTGCATTATCATATTCGAAGGGATGGCAAAACCGATGCCCACATTTCCACCACTGCCCCCGGGCGACAGAATGGCCGTATTCATGCCCACCAGCTCACCTCGCAGGTTCACCAGCGCCCCACCCGAATTTCCCGGGTTAATTGATGCATCGGTTTGAATAAAATCCTCGTAGCCTTCAATGCCCAGCCCACTACGGCCCATAGCACTCACAATCCCGGAGGTCACGGTTTGCCCGAGGCCAAAAGGATTGCCAATGGCCACGACAAAATCCCCCACCTGTAATGCGTCTGAATCGGCCTGTTTAATCTCCGTGAGCCCCACTGCTGGCACCTGAAGCAGCGCCACATCAGCTTCAGGATCTGAGCCAAGCAACTTTGCCTTCAGCTCTCGTCCATCGCGCAGGGTCACAATAATTTCATCTGCTCCGCCCACCACATGGTTATTGCTAATAACCAGGCCTTTTTCCGCATTGATAACCACGCCAGAGCCCAGACTCTGCACAGGATTCTGCTTTTTTTGTGACCTCGGTTGCTGGCGAAAAAAGTGCCTGAAAAAAGGGTCATTCAATAATGGGTTCTGCTGCACAGCGATATGACTGCGCGTTGAAATATTAACCACTGCAGCCGCAACTTTGCTCACCATAGGGGCTAATGTAGGTAGCTTCTCACCTTTTACCTGCACCGGCAGTGCCGCAAAAGCAAGCGACGCATTGATACATGCAAACAATATGAGTATTTTAATATAATTGAAAACCTGAGATGATGGACGTAACATAAAACCTGATTTTTCCTCTTAAATTAGCGATTATTAAAAAGACAGGTGATTATGTGCAAAGTTCAGCCATTCACTACTTGAACCTGGAGCCATTCCCTGGTACCGTGTGGGGATATGAAAACTTATCTCAGAGGCTAGACCATGTTCAAGAAAACAACTGCAGCAATCGCCTGCGTCGGATTAACCGTTCTGCTAAGCGCGTGCAATGAAAAAACTGCTGCCAAAGAAGAAACCTTAAAACTGGATAATCAGACCGATAAAGCCAGCTACAGCATCGGCGTTCAAATGGGTTCACAGATGTCCAAAATTAAGGACATGGTGAACAAGGATGCCATTATTATGGGCTTTAAAGACAGCCTTTCCGGTAAAGACCCACAGCTCACGCCAGAAGACATGCGCACCACTATGCAAACTTTCCAGACAGCGATGATGGAAATGCAAAAGGTGGAGATGGAAAAGAAGAAGGTTGAGAATGAAGCAAAAGCTGCACTTAATAAAACCGAGGGTGAGAAATTCCTCACCGAAAACAAGGCGAAGACAGGTATTACCACCACGGATAGTGGCTTACAGTACAAGGTAATCACTGCCGGCACTGGCGCAACCCCCAAAGCAACCGATACGGTGGTTACCCACTACAAGGGTACCCTCATTGACGGCACAGAGTTCGATAGCTCATATAAGCGCGATGCACCTGCAACTTTCCCTGTAAACGGCGTAATCAAAGGCTGGACAGAAGCCTTACAGCTAATGAAAGTCGGTGATAAATGGCAGCTGTTTATTCCTTCAGAGCTGGCCTACGGTGATCGAGGCGCAGGTAAGGATATTGGCCCTGGACAGATGCTGATTTTTGATATTGAACTGCTGGAAATAAAACAGCCTGCTGCAGCAAAACCCAACGCTAATGCTGATGCTAAAACAACAGCAAAACCCAATGCTAATGCCGATGCTAAAACAACAGCAAAAGCTGAAGGTAATGCCTCTAAATAGCCATAGAGATGCATCATCCACAGGGGTAGCGACACTGTTCGCTACCCCCTGTGAGCATTCACTTTTTCAGACAGACCTCACTCAATATTCTGCACCTGCTCACGCATTTGCTCAATCAGCACCTTCAGCTCAACGGATGCCTGTGTGGTTTCAATATCCGTTGATTTAGACCCCAGGGTATTTGCTTCACGATTCAGTTCCTGTAGTATAAAATCCAGCCTGCGCCCTATGGGCTCATCTCGTTTAAAAATACTTTCGATTTCAGAAAGATGGCTGCCCAGCCTGTCCAGCTCCTCATCAATATCCATTTTCTGAGCCATATATACCAGCTCCTGCTCAAAACGATCTTTATCATAGCTGGCATTGAGTTCACCCAGTTTTCTCATCAGCTTTTCACGCATCTGCTGCGCTATCTGTGGCCGACGCTGCCTTTCACGGCTAACAATCGGCTGCATCGCGGCGGTGCGCGCTTCCAGCATTAGCTGCAACCGCCCACCTTCGCTTTGCCTGGCCTCACAGAAACTGTCCAGCACCCGGGCAAACAACACCGATGCCGCCTGGCTAATATGGGTAAAATCTATCTGCGGATTTTCCACCACCCCTGGCCATTTAAGCACCTCAATGACATTCATTTCACTGGGCTGGTGCAAGCTTTTACTAATAGACAGGCAGGCTTTAACAATGGCTGCAGCATACGCTTCATTAACACAGATATCGGTTTGCTGGCGCTGCGACAGCCTGCAACGCAATACACATTCAACTTTGCCCCGCTTAACCCGCTCAGCCAGCCGATTGCGAATGCTGTTTTCAATGCTACGCAGGTCTTCGGGGAGTTTTATCTGAACATCCAGATAACGGTGATTAACCGAGCGAAGCTCCCAGGTAAGGGCTCCCCAGTCCTGCTCATCACTACCGCTGGCAAACGCCGTCATGCTTCTGGTCATAATGTTACCCACAGGGTTATCAGTTCATTGCAGTGTAGCACGCAACAACACCATTATGACTTTGTCTTTGTAAAACCGTATAATCCACAAAATTATTTTCCGGAGCTAATTTATGAGACCCAGCAAACGCACCCCTGACCAGATGCGCGAAGTTAAAATCACCCGCAACTACACTATGCATGCCGAGGGCTCTGTGCTGGTTGAATTCGGCAATACAAAAGTGCTCTGCACCGCCTCTGTAGAGAGCAAAGTCCCCCCCTGGCTACGCGGCAAGGGCTCTGGCTGGGTAACCGCCGAATATGGCATGCTACCTCGCTCAACCGGCTCACGTATGCGCCGCGAAGCAGCAGGCGGCAAACAGGGGGGGCGCACTATGGAAATTCAGCGCTTAATCGGTCGATCTCTACGCGCAGCCATCAACCTTGAAACACTGGGTGAAAACATGATTACCATCGACTGCGATGTCATTCAGGCCGATGGCGGCACCCGCACCGCCTCGATCACCGGGGGCTATGTCGCACTGGTCGATGCCATTGCATTTTTAATCAAAAACGAGAAAATTAAAGAAAACCCGCTTTCAGGGAGCACGGCTTCAGTTTCAGTGGGTATTTTCGAAGGTACACCGGTACTTGATCTGGACTACGATGAAGACTCCAATGCAGAAACCGATATGAATGTTGTTATGAATGATGCGGGTGCCTTTATTGAAGTTCAGGGTACCGCAGAAGGCCATGCATTTAACCAGAGCGAACTGAATGCCATGCTTGATCTGGCTAAAAAAGGCATTTCCGAGTTAATTGAAATACAACGCGAGGCACTGAAATCGTGAGTGACCGTCTGAATAAAATCGTTTTAGCCAGTGGCAATATGGGCAAGGTGCGGGAAATCAACAGGCTTTTATCCAGCCACGGTATTAATGTTGTACCTCAAACTGAATTCGATGTGCCTGAAGCGGTTGAAGATGGCTTAACCTTTATTGAAAACGCACTTAAAAAAGCCCGCCATGCGGCAAAGCTTACCGGCCTTGCGGCCATTGCCGATGACTCTGGCATTGAAGTCGATGCGCTGGATAAACGCCCTGGAATATACTCGGCACGTTATTCTGGCGAGGGTGCAACCGACACAGAAAACAACGAAAAAATGCTCGCAGAACTTAAAGATATAGCAGAAGCAGAGCGCACGGCGCGTTACTGGTGCGTAATGGTTTACCTGGAAAATGAACATGATCCCACACCGATTATTACCCAGGGAACCCTTGAAGGCAGAATTATGACTGCCCCACAGGGTGACGGCGGTTTTGGCTATGACCCGATTTTCTGGCTGCCTGATCAGAAATGTGCCGCCGCACAACTGAGCCTGGAAAAGAAAAATAAAATCAGCCATCGAGCGATTGCTTTAAATGCCCTGGCTGAAAAACTAAAAAAGCGGATATAGCCTTTCAGCCATGAGCATTCTCACCTGCGCCGAACTGGAACACTCACAGCTTGAGCAGTTACTGAGCAAATACGGCTTAACGGTGAACCGTGTTGATGAAAGGCAGAAAATTCCCGGGAGCTGGTTTGGCGAACCGGAAGCTGGCATTATAAAAAACAGCCTCTATATTCGCGACGATACGCCGGTGCATTCCGCGTTGCATGAATCCTGCCATTATATCTGCATGGACCCCACACGACGCGAAGCACTGCACACCGATGCTGGAGGCGATTATAATGAGGAAAACGGCGTATGTTATCTGTCGATTTTACTGAGTGATTTCATTAAAGGGTTTGGCTGTGAACGCATGTTTAGCGATATGGATGAATGGGGTTACACCTTTCGACTGGGTTCGAGCAAAGCCTGGTTTGAAAAAGATGCTCGCGATGCTGTTGAATGGCTAGAATCTTATTGCCTTATTGATGCGGCTCGTGTGCCTACTTTGAAGTGCCGGGTTTGAATGTCTGATGTCGTATGTCAAAAGAAAAGCCCCTGGACGCTTAATTTTCATATGAATTCAGGGTTAACCAGAGATGCCTTTAATACGCCGCCGATTTATTTTCAGTGGTCTCACTACAGGGGGCAGAGCGCCAGAAGGCGGCGGTCTGTCCCAGGCCCGAAAGTGTAGTGGAAATCAACATTTAATAGATCTGTGCCGTGGCAGGCAAAGCAAGCATATGAGGGTGTAATAGCCGGTAGCAAAGCAGCTTAACGCACCACATTAACAATATTTAAACACACCCTCGCTTTTGACATCCGACATCCAGCCCAGAACCCGTATCAAAAAAATTACGGCACAGCAGGTGCCTGTAACAACGTACTATCCGTTACTGTCAGCACCGCACCATCTGTCGCAAAAAACGTCGCCATCTGCGTCTGCATTTCAGTCGTAACCAATGGATCCGCTGTGGGATCAAGCACTGAACGATGATTCCCGGAAATAAACTTGGTAGATAACTGCAAATTAGACGATGGCCCCTGGGAGCGATCTACCTGAGTTAAACCCATTAATGCCAGCTGAGGCTCCGTGCCCGCCAGTGGTGCAGGCACTGTTCCACTGCTGTCATTGGCATCGGGCACTCTAATGGGCACAACCAGATCCGATGGAGAACCATTGCCTCCGACTATTTCAAAGAATAAAACACCCCTGACCGGAACACCATTGCTATCAACAGCTGCATTTTTAGCATGATTAACCGGATCTGCCGAATCTATCACCGTTTGCGCGGCCCCCAGAAACGACTCATAATCCGCCGTGCCTTTTATCAGGCTCGCCGGCGGCTGCGCCAGACCCGCTGATAATACAGGCCCAAAGGCCGCAGAACCATCCATTAACTTAACCAGACTCGCTCCTCCATTGGCCAGCACTGATGCTTTTACATTCGGCTCATTAGCAATAAAAGCAGTGCCAACAATTGCGCCCATTGAATGCCCAAGGAAAAAAATATTATCCGTATCAAAAGTATCGCCAGCAACATTCATTTCCTGTAATGCATAGGTGAGCGTAAACAGATCGGATACCGCCTGCCTTAAATTATCACGGGTGTTTTGCAAATTGCTAAAATTGGTAAAGTGCGAACCGGATGAATCAGTCACCGAATCGCCCCCGAGGCCAATGGTGTTTCCACTGGCATCCTGGGCAATTAAATCCAGGTCGAATGTTCTCTCCGTAATACTGCCTGGTGTTCCTGCTGCACCAATGCCTTTCAGGTCTGCGATGTCCGTATTTTCCTCATTACCCGTAATCCCATGCATGGGCAGATCAATGGCAATCACCGCCAGACAGGCATTGGCTAATGCATCTGCGGCAGCGGCCATGGTGGCTCGACTGGAAGTAATGCCGTGCTGATAAATCACCACTTTCCAGGCATCGGGTTTCACCCCATCAGGGCAGGCCGCAAACGCTTTGGGAATAGATACCATGACAGGAATGGTCTGTGTTGATGTGAGCACAGGGGACAGATTAGGCCCCAGATACGTCAGCAGGGAACCGCCGGGGCCCTGCCAGAAAGAGGCTAATGCAACATTTCCCGTATCACTGGTATCCACCGGTGCGGTTAAATAATACGCAACATCAAGCTCACCCACATAAAGATCCGCACCGACAAAACCAGTCTGCCCATTCAAAGGCGATTGCGCTACCGGCCCCTCAGAAAACGATGAGACGGGAACCGCGCCACCGATAATATCGGTTCTTGTCTGTACCAGCACATCCGTTGTTGACTGAGTGGTAAATGTCCAGTGCAGAATAATATCAGCCGAGCTTAAGGTGGTATCTGTCATTAATAAATAATCTTCTGAGCGACTCACCGTTTCTCGAATAGTTTCAAGTGTAAAGGCACTCACGCCTGCTGCTGCAACCTCTTCATCAGTTGCATCGGCCGAGGGCTGTAATGAGCCCGCTTTTATTGCTCCACGTATTTGAATGGCTGTTGAAGGAGGTATGGCTGGCGGTACGTTTTTATCATAGATTGCAGCATCTCCCCTCGTTAACAGATACGAACCCGAAATACCAACGGCTCTACCACTGCTGCTTTTTAGCTCATTGGTAAGCAGCACTGCATAAGATGTTTTAGGCAAAAGCGGTTTTAATGGCACAATCACCAGTGTAGCATTCGCTGAATCCAGACTGGATAACTGTGCAATATAATCAACACCATAGGTTAAAGGAGTACCTGTACCCGTAATCGGGCCACCGGGAGCACTAATTGGGACAGCGTACATGCGCACAGAAGTCGCGGATACAGAACTCGCATCAATCGCACCAGTAAACCCGGTACTGATCGGTGCCACCGTTGAAAAACCATCCAGACCATTCATCGCCACCCGGGGATCTGACAGGTCACTAGCATCCTCCACTGGTATATTTAATGTGCCATCGCTGGGTACACCTGGAGTCGGTGCAAACAGCAGGTCATTAGGAAAGGGGATTGTACTGGTTGCGTAGTCCAGATCACTGATTGTATCAACTGTCGCATCGGGCCCCAGTGAATCTTCCAGAGCCGTGTCTTTATCTGAACAGGCGGCTAATAGAATACCTAAAGAAACCGCTAAAATTATTTTTGTAATTTGCATTTTTTTATTCTCCACTCTGATCCTTTTACAGGTCATAATTCCAGCGTAACTGAACACTGAGTATATCAACGGACGCTTTATAGGTACCATTCAGTGTTGCATTAAGGGGAAACTGACTGGTTTCCAGTGTATTGTTTATTTTCGCATCATCAATAAATAAATGTGAGTAGCCCACATCGACAATTAAACTGGGATCAAACGCATAGGTCATACCAAAAGACAGCCAGGTCCGATCATTTCCCGGTATTCTGGCGGTGCGAAACTGCGGACTGGGAACCGGGGTTTCATCATAGGCCACACCGGTGCGCAATGTCATTTCTGGGCTAATATCGAAATCAGCACCCAGCGAGTAACGGAAGGTATCATCCCAGTTTTCAGTGGTTACAGTATCTGGCTGGAAGGGGTTTGCATACTGAATGCGCAGCTCCTCAAAGGAGCTCCAGCCCGTCCAGCTAATATCCGCCAGCAGCTTTACCCCGCCCATTTGCTGCTTCAGGCTCACCGACAGGCTCTGCGGCAATGTTACTGATGCCTTAATGCGAGTGTCCTGAAAGGCACCTGAACCTAAAATGGGTGCGGCGCCGGCAGGCACTTTAAATCTCGCCTTTCCTGCTGCGTTCACTTCAACCTCCGAGCGATAGGCAACACCCAGCGTTGTCCCCTGGCCAAACTCATATAACAGCCCCAGGTTAAAGCCCCAGGCAAACTCATTGAACGCGGTGTTGTCCGCCTGTAAAATCGCAAAACCATCTTCCTGCTGTGGCCCTGCACCACCCAGCCCCCCTGCCGCAAGCAGCGAGCCAAAATCAATCGCGCTGGTTAATGCAATATCGGTAATAAACATATTAATGCCCGCACCAATCGATAAATTATCACTCACCTGTCGCGAAATACTGGGATTAAAATTAATCGACTTCATGTCCGTTTCTACCGCATGATAACGCCCCACCCAGTTATCATTATATTCGGTTGTTAAACCAAACGGTGTGGTAACCCCCAGACCAAATTTTGTTTTCTCCCCAAAATCGGTTACCCAGTAAAAGTTACCCACCGGTGCTGCACCGTCGTTCTTATCATTTGCACCATTTAGCGGGGTACTCAGGCCATCCGTTGAGCCATCATCCGTAAAACGCGCTTCCGGGGAAATAATATGCCCTGCAACGAGCAGCTGATTATTTTTAAGCTTTGACATGCCCGCCGGGTTAAACCACACCGTAGACGCATCTTCCGCATAAGCGGCAGCCCCGGCAAAGGCATTGCCCTGACCACTGGCACTGTTTTCTATTAATGCAAAACCCGATGCCGATGCCGATGAGTGAAAAAGCCCGCCCGCAATAACCGCAGATATTGCAGTGGATGTGAGTTTTTTGACCGTTGTTGTTTTTATCACTGTTTTAATCATTATTTTAATCACCATTGTAACGTTCCTGTAAATAATGCTGCCTGTGAAGATATTGTCCACGGGAATATTAGCCAGTATGGATACTGCAAAATGCCAGTAAGTTAAGCTATAACGCTTTGATTATATTCAAAAAAAGACCTTTTTATAAAGCCTCTGGTCTTAGGTCGTATGTCAAAAACAATACCCTGACGCATCCAGGTTCAAGTGAATAGCTGAACCGTTTTTGCGTGCAAAGATGACACGCTTTATAGCGCGCCAAAGGCACACAACCGTACAACGACTCCTTATTGATTACCTCCTTCAGCAGGAGGCAGACTCTCAGGCCCGATAGAAAAAACCGAAGACACGAGACATCAGACTGAAAGACTAACGACTTTTTAAATCATATCAGGTGCTTAATGCCTGATCGACATTAAGATATTACCTGAACAAAGGCGACCTGAGCAAATATATTTTTTAAACGATCATTCGCAAGATTACGCGAATAGCCGTTGATTTTCCATAATCGCCATCAAAGCTGATTATTTTTTATCAGAAAATCAACTCGCCTGTTATTTTTTTTGTCCTGTTGCCTGTGGCCATCTTACTGGCTTCCTTACTTACTGATCGGGCACCGCCCGGGGTTTGCCCTGCTCATCCACTGCCACGTAAACCAGAGTGGCCTCGGTCACCGCCAGGGTGGTGACTACGCCTTTTTTCATATGCTGTGCGAAAACCTCCACCCGTACAGTAATTGAGGTTCGCCCCACGGAAACCACTTCGGCATAGCCGCTGATAATATCCCCTGCAAACACCGGTTTTTTAAACTCAAATGAATCAACCGCTCGCGTAACGACCGCACCCCTCGCTCTTATGGCCGCAGGGATACTGCCCGCAATATCAACCTGCGACATAATCCAGCCACCAAACACACTGCCCCCTTTATTCAGGTCTGCATGCATTGCAGGCACCCTTATAACAGGCATTTTATTTTCGGGTAGCGACTGTTGTTTATTTTCCGGCATAGCCTTCCTGTACGATTAGTGATGCCCATCATAAAGTGCATCAACTTCTGCGCTAAATTTTTCCATCACCTTCGCCCTTTTAACTTTTAATGTCGGCGTTAGCAGTCCACCGTCTACCGTCCAGGGCTCTAACGTAACATGAATTTGGCGTATTTTTGCGTAACCTGGAAAACTTTTAAGCCTGTCTGCAACCCGGTTTAAAATCGCTTTTTCTACATTGCGCTGCTTAAACGCATCGGGTGAATCAGGGTGAATACTCAGATTCACTGCCAGTTCAGCCCAGGCCTTTGGGTCCAGTACCACAATAGCAGACAAATAAGCCCGCGCCTCACCAATAATCACCACCTGCTCAAACAGCTCATCCAGTATAATGGCCATTTCCATGTCATTGGGTGGAATTTTCTCACCATTGGCCAGCACCATAATATCTTTTAGTCTGCCGGTTATATAAACATGGCCATCGTCATCAATTCGCGCTTTGTCACCGGTTTTTAACCAGCCATCCTCGGTATAATTTTCCTTTGTGGCCTGCTCATTCTTCCAGTACCCCAGCATATTACTGTGACTGTAACTTTGCAACTCATCATTTTTCCCCACTCGAATATCAATGCCCGGCAGTGCAAGCCCGATACTGGCAGGGATATTATCTTCAATTCGGTTAACCGTAATCACCGGGCTGGCTTCAGTTAGGCCATAGCCCTGTGCCAGTGGCAGCCCCAGGCCAATAAACAGCCGGGCCACCTCTTCAGATAAGGCCGCCCCACCACACACCGCCACGCGCAATTCCCCGCCCAGTTTATCCAGTATCTTTGAGGCAACCAGTTTATTAAGCATGGGCCAGAAAAGTAACTTCGGGTGCCAGCCACCCCGCCCCTGTTCTCGCTGAAATTTTTGCCAGCCAACATTCACCGCCGCATTAAATAAAAACCGTGCAATAAAGGACTTCTGCTTCAGGCCTTCCTGTATCTTGCCATACACCCTTTCATATATTCTGGGCACCGAAATAAGCGTGGTCGGTTTCTGTTGCTGCAAGTCATCTGCCAGCAGGGCAACAGAGCGGGAAAAGGTTACTTCAGAACCCAGCACCATGGGCAGGAAGCAACCCGCCGTGCGCTCAAGCATATGCGATAAGGGCAGAAAAGAGAGGAATCGTTCATCTGAACGCCAGTCCGTACACCGACTGAGCGCGAACGCATTGACCAGTATATTGCGGTGTGAGAGCATCACGCCCTTGGGCCGCCCAGTGGTGCCCGAGGTGTACACAATTGTCGCCAGCCCATCGATGTCACCTTCCTTGCACTGCAAATCGCCGGTCAGGCCAAACAACCAGTCAGACAGGGATTCAAGTTTTGAATCATCCGGAGCATCCTCCTCCGAAATACGTTTTAAGCTGATAATTCGCTGTAGCCCACCCAGATCAACATCCGCTTTCAGCAGGCGTTTCCACTGTGATTTGTCCTGCACAAAAAGCAGCTTAATCTCTGCATGACCAATAATATAGGCCACATTCTCCGGTCGGTCATCCGCATACAATGGCACACTCACCAGCCCCAGCCCCAGTGCCGCCTGATCAAAAACAATCCATTCTCTGGAGTTCTTAACCATAATGGCAACCTTGTCACCAGGCTGTAAATTATCTTTATCAAAAGCGGCCTGCCAGCGAGACACTTCATTGGCCATTTCCTGCCAGCTGGATGCCGTCCAGGACTGGCTGGCAACATCATACTGGCGAAAGGCAGTCGCGTTGGGTGTTCTTTCCAGCCTTGCCCGAAACAGACCTGGCAGGCTGTTTATCTCTGATTCTTGTATTGACTCTGTTCCCATTACTCGGCAGTCCTGTTGTCGGATTATTGTTTATTATTTGTCTTTAACGATCATTTTTAATGATTCTCCCTGTTTTTTAACCATATATCCAGATATATCAGGCTTTTATCCGTAAATAATTCAGCACCGCTTCTGTGAGATATATGGCAACAACTAAAACAACGCACCAGGCCCAGTCCTAATACCCGTAATTTAAGCCTTAAGCCGTTGATATTTTGGAGTTTCTGCGAAATGCCCGTAAGTTAAGCACCCGATTATTATTAACCTGCGCACTGTTCACTTTCCCCAACGGTTCACGACTCCGATTAGCTACAGCGGTATCAGCTAAGGGGGCAAAGCAGACATATGAGGGCACAATAATCCAATATCCGAGCAACGATTTTTTAATAATATCAGGCACTTGATGCTTAACTTACTGGCATTGGGCCCAGTCGCCTTAACACTACCTGGCTAACTTTTCAGGGTTAACGCGAAGCCTGGCCAAAGCTGCCTGTCCACCACATTCTGGCGCGCAGACCGAGCTCCGTGCTATACCCCTTTTCAGTCAGTCGAATCACTCCGTCAGGGTCGATAAAAAAACTATATGGCACCGCTTTTATGCCATATTTTTTAGCCCATCTCTGATCTGTATCGACAATAACCGGCATATCGAGCCCTTCACTTTGCAGATACTCGCTCACCTCCGCCTCATTTTCAACCCAGGTCGCCACCGTTATCACCGTATAATCCTTCGCCAGAGAGGCAATATTCGAACTTTCAAGCCGACAAACTGGGCACCAGGTCGCCCAGAAATGCACTAAAACCGGTGTGCCTCTGTATTTTGCCAGATCAAATAGCTCGCCATCAAGCTGCACGGCCTGAATCATCGGCGCAACCCCCTGAATATCCTCCCGCCCCTGCCAGTAACGCACCGCAAAATAAATCATTAACAACAGTGCCGCCTGAGCAAAAAATCGTACGCTCCTGAACTGATGATAGAATAGTGAAATTTTTTTGAATTGGCTCATATTACTGTCAGGGTGCGCCTGCTGTAAAAATGGCCCTGAGAGGAGCAGGGTAGCCTTCGACAGTTTTGCTCGGGTCTTCCGGGTCAAGAAAATTTTCCAGCGAATGAAAAGTCATCCACTGCGTTGCTCGTTGCTCTTCTGTGCGGGTCAGGGTTTCATCCACCCGTTTTATATTTTTAAAGCCACAACGCTTTAGCCATACCATCATCGCCGCACTGCTGGGTATAAACCAGACGTTTCTCATTTGTGCATAGCGATTTTCAGGCATCAGCACCTGGTGCTCATCGCCTTCTACCACCAGCGTTTCAAGCACCAGCTCGCCGCCTGGTTTCAGGCAGTGCCTTAGCTTGTAAAGATGCTCCATCGGCGACTGGCGATGGTAAAAAACCCCCATTGAAAACACACTGTCAAACCCGTAAAGTTTATCAGGCACCGCCTCAATCCCCAGCGGCAATACAAAAAGATTGTGTTGCCCCAGAAAATGATGCATGGCCTGAAACTGCATCACAAACAGCGGCGAGGGATCAATACCGATTACCAGCTCGGCCCCCATCCCCAGCATACGCCAGCCATGGTAGCCATTCCCACAGCCAACATCTAATACCGTTTTACCCGCCAGTGGCTTTATCGCAGACTGTAGTCGCTGCCATTTATAATCTGAACGCCATTCCGTATCAATATCAACCCCATGAACATGATAGGGCCCCTTGCGCCAGGGCATCAGTTTTTTCAGTGTATTTTCAAGTGCTTTTATCTCCTCCTCAGACAACACCTTTTCTGCACGCACTGCAACCACATCACCATTCAGTTCTATCTGGCTGGCTTTAATATCGGGTAATTGCTGCAATACGGCTTTCCAGTCGGCCAGCTTGCCATACGCCGCTTCAGATAAGCCCTGCTCAACCTGTGCTGGCAGTATTTCACACCAGGGGGCCAGATCGCTACCTTCAATAAGCCGGTACAGACGCTCAAGACCCATCAGGCGATTTAAATTCATCTGGGCATCCGCTATTTTATGGCTAGAAAGGAAACAAAATTAAAGCACTGAAACCAGACCATCACTTCTGAAAAACCGGCCTGCTTCAAACGCGCAATATGCCAGTCAACCGCTTCGGGAACCAGCACATTTTCCAGCGCTGAGCGCTTCTGACTAATTTCAAGTTCACTATAACCATTGGCTTTCTTAAACGCATGGTGCAATGACACCAGCCGACTCTGCTCAGCGGTTTCGGATGATCTAATTTTCTCAGACAGTATCAATGCGCCGCCGGCATTCATACCGGTGAATATTTTCTCAATTTGCTGCTGCCGCACCGCTTCCGCTATAAATTGCAGGGTGAAATTCATCACTACCAGTGAGGCATTCGTTATCGAAATATCACACAGGTCGGCCTCTATCACCGC